>OHNO01000026.1_pt1 | contig 87833 bp, 95 predicted proteins | sample 1569521 | NCBI WGS metagenome assembly OHNO01 (sample SAMEA3879604, study PRJEB24766) | human gut metagenome | biome: human-associated habitat; feature: feces | place: USA | collected 1985/1987
AACCTTGCTTGCTTCTACAGAAGTTTTTCCTACCACAGTGACTGCTTTGGAAAATTTACCCTGTGTCGGTTGAAAGTCAAAAGTATGTCGATTTATAAAAGAAAGGAAACGATTTGAGTGTTGTGAATCCTCTTCTCCTTCCCCCATTTTTCCTTTCAAGTTTTGACCTGTGCCTTTCTTTCCATCCCCGGTATTTGCCAATGTCTTGATATTGGAAATAGCACTGTTTTTATCATTATTTCCTATAACTGCATTCTCAACAGAAACAGCATTGGAAGATTCCATTGTTTTAATACCTAAAACAGCAGAACCTTCCTGTTCATTCATACTACTGATTGGAATATCGTTATCTGATTTGGAAAGTGAACCTGTCGTTTTTACAGCACTATTATCATTCTCTTGTGACAATGCATTACCATTCTCTGCATTTGGTTTATCAACTTGTGTTTGAATTCCTAAAGTAGCCTTTCCACCACTTCCACCTGAACCATCATCTTGGCTTCCTTGTCTGTTATATTTCCATTCGGAAACAAATTTGGCACTCTTATCCAATCCTTTACCAGTCCAACGAAGTCCTTTACTGGTAGCAAACTCTCCTGAACGAAATGTCTTATTGACATCTTTTCTAGTTTCTTTTGACATACACTTTATGTTCTAGCAATCGCCTTTTTATCAGTATTGTTCAACTGGTAGATACGGAATTCTTTTGGCACATGGTTATAGAATGGAATCTTATCTGAACCAAAGACAATGACACCTTGCCCTTGTTTAGCATCATTACCGATATATCGTGCTTCCCCTTCAGAAATATCGAAAATATCACAAATAATCTGTCGATCTCGTTTCTTTTGCTTCAAGATGATAGCAAATTCGGCATTTCCAAGTATTTTTCTACCCCATTCATTCGCAGAAACATCTTCAATATTTTGTGTAATAACAGTAATCATAGCATTGTATTTGCGACCGATTTTAACAATCTTGGCTACATATTCAGCCCCTGATGGATTGGCAAGCAAGATATGGAATTCATCAATATAAATCCATGTATTGATACCTTTTGCTCTATTCTTAATCAAACGATTCATGATATGGTCTAGGACTACTAAATATCCTGCTGTTTGTATAGAAGCAGGAAGTTCAGAAATATCAAACGATACAACTCGGTTATGAATATCAACATTGGTAGGATGCGAGAATATATCCTGTGTACCTTTAACGAAACGCTCAAGTGCTTTCGCCATCTTTTTTGCCTCTTCTTCAGGCTGTTTCGCAAGTTCTTCTTGGAAATCCTTTAATAAAGGCTGTTTACTTTCATCTTTAAATCCACTCTTTTCATAATCCTCGAAAATATGTCGTACACATCTATCTACGATCGTCTTTTCAATCGGACTTAGACTACCTTCATCAATGATAGATTCTACCCAACCTTGCATATATTCAACTTTTGCTTTTACTGGCGAATCTCCACCATCTTCAGACAAACTATAGTTTTGATCTAAATCTAATGGATTGATATAAGTCTTTGTAGAATCGGAAATGGTAATGGTCTGTCCATTTAATTCATGGACGGCTTCTCCATATTCTTTTTGGAAATCGATAAAAATAATTTCATCATCAGGATAGCGTAGTAATACTTGTTCGGCATTTGTTTTCGCTTGGAATGATTTCCCTGCCCCTGATGTCGCTAAAATACATCCATTTCCATTGATCAATCGTTTTCTATCTACAAAGATAGGGTTACGACTCACTAGATTGATTCCCATAAAGATTGATTTTGGATGTGCAAAATCTTTTGAGTTAAACGGAACATGGACGGCTGTTGCTTCAGAAGTTTCCTTATGTTGAAATTGTAGTGTGTTATGTCCTAATGGAAGTGTATTTTGAATTCCTTCTAATTGTTGCCATTTTAAAGGTAAAATACGAATTAACATTTCTCCTACTTTATTTTGAATTTTAACAGTCTGTTCTTCTAATTCAGAATAGGTATCAGCAACAATACATAAACAGATATTCTCACAGAAAACTTTTTGATCGTTATACTGAATATCTTCGATCATCTGCGTAACATCATCTAATTTTGTTTCCAGTTTCTTATCTTTCATGTATTCATAATTCATCTGTTGCTTCGCATATTGTTTAACCTTGTTATAACGCTCTGTTTCCAACCCTGATTGCAATTTGGATAATTTCTTTACAATCTTGGTCGTTTCATTTGGCTGAATATTGATTGTCGTAACAAGGTGTAAATCTTCAATCGTAGTTAAAATATTATAAAACTTTGGAGTAATTGCATTTGGAAAATCAGGTTCAATATACAGACAACGAATAAATCGTTTCCTATGTACTTCATCTGTTTCTGTATCCGAATTCAATACATCTTGAGGCGTGATTTCAATGTAATCACTTTCTCTTAGATTGATATATTCATGAGGTGCAAGAACATCATAAATCGTTAAATCTTTTTCCTTACGATATTCTTCAAAATCTTTGATTCCTTTCTCATCTGCTGTTTGGATATTCCAAAAGTCATGAATCAAAGTCAAACGCTCATTCACTGGTACGATACGAATACTAGATTTTAAATCCTTAAACTTTTCTTCTGTTTTTCTGTAGATATTAAAAAGTATCGCTTTGGCATCTTCATAATTCAATGCTTTCTGCGATATTGTGACATACCTTTTTGTAATCAGTGTATTTTTCTTTTTCCCAATGGCATCATCAATCAAGGCATTAAACTCATGAGCAAGATGTCTTTCCTGTTCACTAACCATACTTTCTTCATCATAGATAAACTGTTGTTTATACTTTTCTGTGTTCACTGGTGTACTGGCATTTGTGACTTGAATATGTGCTTTATCTGTAAATGAGTTTAGATAATCCACCCATTTTAAGAAGATTTCACCTGCATCTTCTAAATCTGCTTTTGCGAAAGAAATATCTGTATATTCAAAACAGATAGAATATATATCATCACTGATTCGCATGATATTTTCTTTGTAATCCTTAAACAACATAGTAAACACTTGTTGATTGGTCTTTGGCACAAAAACTGTTGGTCGTTTATTCCACAAAGACATAAAAGGATTCATGTTGGATGATTTTTCGTTTGGCTTATTCACTGATTTCTGTTGTTTTTGTTTCTTCTGCTTTTTCGGTTTCTCTGTCTTTGGATTCTTCTGTTTCTCTTTCTTTTCCTTCTTTTTGAACATCTTCTTCGACTCCTTTCTCTATTGTTTCTAAATAGCCTTTTGCTTTTTCACCTAGACGGACAATATTTTCAATATCTTCTTTCGTAAGTGCATTTTCACTATTTTCCATAGTACGCTCTTCAATCAAGGCTTTCTTGTTGGCATCTAAATCCCCATACCACTTCATTGCCTTTGCTTTTTCTTTGGCTTTCTTTCGCTCTATCTTCAATTCCAATTCCTTTTGTTTTTCCAATCGAGCCTTTTCTTTCTTTTGTTCTTTTTCCATCTTCATTAAAACTTTTTTATCTTTCTTCGCCTGTTTTCGTTCAGCTCTTGTCGGTTTTTTCGGCTTTTCGATAGTTTGAACAGATTCCTCTTTTTGTTTCTTACCTTTATTTTTCTTTGCTTCTTTTTCAGCTAATAACTCTTTTTCAGTCTTATACTCTAATGGCTTTCCGAAATCCAAATAGTGTCTTTTTAAGAAAGGTAGTAATCTATCGGCTGTCATTCCCTGCAATGTCAAAAAGCCACAAAGCATCAAAGGTAAACCCATGATAATGACAATCCAACTTGAAATCTCATCTCCCAATATAGGTGTTAAATATAAATAAGTAGGCACTGTAATAATTCCAGTTAAAACAAGAAACAACCATTGTCGAAAAGTAAATCCATAGTATTTTTCTGCCACTCCTGAAAGTTCTTTATGTGTTCTGATTCTAATATCATCCATACTATGCACCACTCCATTTCTCTGCTAATTGTGAAGAAGTTGTTAAAGCTGTTGTCAAGATACCATTCATAAGCAAAATACCAATCATACAACCAAGACATTCTCCCCAATTATTTCCCTGTACCATTAAACCAGATTGCATATCAGAAAGTCCTAATGCATAAATGTGTACACAAAGAATCATTACCAATCCCTCAAATGCTAAAGCTACAGCATTCATAATAAATCGTTTTCCTGTACCACTACCGTCTTCCCATGTTCCGATTGCAAGGGGAATTGGGGCGAATGCAAATGCTAAGACAATTTTTACGACTCTGCTGAATATTTGTGCAATACACATCACAAATGTACCAATCAAAGGTAAATAAATGACGATAAAAACCATAAACATTATGGCAGGGGTAAAGTTAATAATAAGTTCAAGCCCCTCTGCATTATTTATCATATCGCCTATCGTAGCACCAATACTTGTCCCTGCACTTGTCTGATAATTTACTGTTCTAAGAAGAATATTCATAAATTGTTGTCCGATTTTCATAATCATATTTAAAAATTCATATGAATAAGTAATTAACATCTTAAATATCAAAAATCGTGCAACACTCATAACGATTCGCTCCCAAGAAATACGATCAATTTCCATTGCCTTTTTTATTAAATCAATCATTACAAATACGGTAAGTAACTGTAATCCAACGGATACAAACGCACCATTCAAGGTTTCTGCAATCGTACCAAATTCAGAAGAAGAAATTTTTGTCCAATCGCAAAGTCCTTTGGCTGTCAATCCTAAATTTCCTATATCAATATCAAAACCAAATATACTAAAAGCTATATCCATCAGTGCTTCTGCAATTTCTCCAAACATTGACTTCACTCCTTTCCTAAAAAGACAGGGCGAATATTTTTACTCGCCCATACATCTTATAAACCAAAAATATCAGGTGCTTGTGCAATGGCAATTAGCATAAATCCTGCCATCAAAGTCATTAACCCACGACTCTTTCCTTCAGCATCATCTCTTTGCCATCCTAATGCAAATAACACACCACCAACAAGTCCTACAACTCCACCAATCTTCATCAACCAGTCACACACGAAATCAATAAATTGGTCGATAGAATCCGTATTGGAATTGACTGCGAGTACATTTGTCATATTCAATACCATCATCATGGCTGTCGTATTTACGATAAGCCCTGCTTTTGCGACTTTTTCTCTTGTCTTTTTAGACATATTGTTTTTCATTGCTGTTAGTTTTTCCATTTCCATAATCCTCCTTCTTAACAACAAAAAAACAGGCACCTTGCCTGCATATAAAAAATGCTCCCCTTATTTCTATCCCTTCATTTTTAAGGGCATCACCCCTTTCAATAAAATATATAGTGTAGCTAAGATATGCTATTTTATATCGCTCCAAACAGCTTTCAGTTTTCCTTTTCCATATTTTGCTTCAAGCTGTGCTTCCGTTACTACTTTCATTTCAAATGGCTCTTGTACAGTGCAAGGAACTCCAATCGCTTTCATCAATTCTTGTTGTTGCTTTGTCTTTGACTTTCTTGGTTTCTTCATTTCCTGTAGATGATCGTACAGTTTCGCATGGTTTTCTTTCCATTCTTTTGTTTTCTTAAATTCAGGGTCTTTCGTACCATCCTGTTCTGTCCATGCTTCCCACATTTCTTTATAATCATCATGGCTCTTTAAGTCATATAATTCAGAATAGAAAGGTTTTGTTCCTGCCATTAACAAGATTCCATGTCCTGCTTCTAGTTCAGCTAATTCATCCATGGTTGCTAGTTCTCTACCATATACATCCCAGTTTTGAGAAGATGAACCTTGTCTTGAATAGGTTCGTCCTGAAGACTTTTTATACAATGTCTGCTTTCCTAACATGGTACTCATATATTCCAAAGTTTCTTTTGAACGAGAACCTAAGAAAAAGATGTAGTCACAACAGTCTAACGCTGTTTCCCATTCATCTTTATAGATTTTCTTTAACTGTGATAAAGACTGAAGAATAATGGTAATTCCACAATCCAAGCCACGACAATATGCCCAAAATTCCAAGAAACGATTGATAGCCCCTTGTTGTCTAAACTCATCCATGTAGATATTACATGGAGTTGCCAATCGTCCACCATTTGCTTGTGCATTTTGGTCGATTATTGTGAATATCTGTGAATACATGATATTCATCAAGAAGTTGAATGCATTGCTGTTAGGGTCAGAAATAATGAAATAGGCAACTCGTCCATGTTCTCCTTCATCAGCGTTTAATGGCATACCAATTCTATCTAATTCCATAGTGTCGTTATATGTCATTTCATCTACTTCACGCAAGTTGAAAGGAGCAAGTCGGGCTGATGCCGTCATAATAATAGTGGACATCATCTTTGGAGATTTTGCCGATACAACAAAATGTTTCCACTGTTTGATACCAATGTTATTAGGATCACGACTTTCCCATTCATCAAATAAGTTTCTAAGTTCTGAATTTCCTTCTTTGTCAGGTTCTCCCTTACGAATCAGTTCCATGATTTTTCTGAAATTTCGTTCTTCGATTGGATAATTGAAAATCACATAGTAAAACAATGCCTGTAAGAACACCATTTCTGCCTTTTCCCAAAAGGGGTCACCAGTATTGGATTCAATCGTTTCTGATTTTGTATTTTCCATAATCGTATTTATTAGATTCATGACATCATCTTCAGCAATATTTCGTCCTTCATCCATCAATTCTTGTACAATATCTTGACGGCTTTCATCACTATCTAGGTCTAACAAAAACGCTTCTTTTGGTAACTTACGAATATATTTCAATGGATTATAATGGTCGCTTCGCCATTTATCCTTGATATTTAAAACTCGAATATCATATCCTTTTTTCTTTAAGCTCATTCCTGTAGCCTTCAAAATTTCTTCTTTAGGGTCAGTAACGATAATTGTTTCAGCCATTGAATTTAAAATATTAGGAATTAACCAATATCTTGATTTCCCAGTTCCAGGTCTTCCTATCAAAGTGCAGTTTCGATTTCGTTTAGTCACTTTCATATTTTTAGAAAAGATTTCTGTCTTTGTGAATATCCAATTTTGATACATATCCTTTTCACGCATATCTTTCGTAAAATTAGGGTCATTCCATTTCGCACTACCAAACGCTTCTTCCTGCATATTCTTTTTATAAGAAGAATGTAGAGTTTCATAAATCATCCACGAAAATAACGCTAAAAATGAACCTATCATCAGTGTAAATTGATTAAAGATAAGAGGCTCAAATGAAAAAAATTGATCGCTTGCTTGGTTTAATACCTCAAACGACCACTCTCCATCATTCAATTCCACCAGTGTTCCTAATCGTAAGCCAAAATAAAACACAATCAGTAGTACAAGGACTACAATGACTGTGTTGCTTTTATATTCTCGTTTTACTTTCATATCTACTCATCCTCTTTATTTAACTCTAGGTCAAATTCATTCAATGAGCTTAAATCTTCTTGGTTTGCCATATCTTTTTCTGCCCACGAAATACTGTTTTCTTTATTTTCCATTTGTACGGAATCCTTGTTTAAATCTATGGACTGTTCTTGTTGCTTTAAGTCTTCGTGGGCTTGTTGGTTTTTTAATTTCATTTCCCTATCAATCATCTTTGTTTGATGTTCGGATACATGAATTTCGTAATTTCCATCTTCCTGCTTACGAGCAATATAATCATATCCCTCATATTTTTCTCGAAAATTTTTCATTTCTTCTTTTGGTACGATAGCGTGAATTGGTGCATCTCCATTTTTGAGATTTTGTAGCGTTTCGCCACCATTTGCCCCATATTCAATAATCTTATGCCCGTCTGTTCCCATGATTTCTTCCATACGCTCACGAGAACTTTTATGATAGACAACCATGACATGATCTTCATCTTGAAGTGTTGCACCAAAAACTTCTTGAGAACACATATCTTCATAATGCTCTACAAACTCTTCTTTTGTAATGATATGACGGCAGGTATCTGCATGAGGAAATTCAGCAATCATTCGATTTCCATATTCAATGCCCTCTTCCATTGATTCTACCGTTAATTCCATATCTTCCATCTTTAATTCAGGCACTAGGTTTTCGTCCATTTCTTTTTCAAATACACTGTTATCAAAATCCTTTGTCAATCGCATTTCTCGTATATCTGCCAACATTTCATTTAATGCATTCGAGTGTCTTTGATTGACGATAAAGATATATTTATTTTCAGCTGGCATCCTATTTTCCTGATTTACTAAGTTCTGATATTTATCAGCCTGCGATTCACAAAACTTGCCTAATAAAGAAAAACGCTCATATTTAACGGCTCTGTCTTTCCATTGTGCTAATTTAATATCATTCTTTGCCATTTTCTCTTGGTTATGAATAGAAATACCCCTTCGTATTTCTCGTCCTGATGGTTCTACTTCACGATAAGTTGCAAGTATTTCGGCTTCCCTTAATTTAGCAATCATGACCTTTGCTTCTTCTTTGGTAAGTTCAGGAGTATGGATCAGTGTTTTATTCGGTCCGTCCTTCTTGATAGCATTTAACGGATTCGCAAACATCTTGATGCCGTAAAGGGTAAGCATCTTTGTTAGTTTTGCCAACCCTTTAGTTGCTTTTGCTGAATACTTTACGGCTGTTCTTTCTATCGTTTCCCCTGAACGCTGAATATCCATTTTAGTATCATTCATACGATTTCACTTCCTTTTCTAATTCCTCTGTCGCTTCCATATTATCTATATCAATCGAACCTTTGGTAGATTCGTTATAAAGGTAGTCTATGTCTTTGGCACATACAAGTCCATTGAATTCCCCTGATTTTTTATAGGCAGAATATTCATGATATGGTGTAGATACCAAAGCAATCTGATTATCATTGATGCGTTCCAATTCCTTTTTATTGACTCGCACATATCCATAGGTACGGTCTTTAAAGATGGGTATCTGTACAAATCCATTCGATTGTTCCACCAACTTATTCTCATCTACGACAGCCCATACTTTCTTTCCTTCTGAAGATAAAAACATATCCAGTTCATTAAAAGAAATATTCCCTTTTAACTCCATTCCATCACTAACATCTTTTCCTACGGATATAGTAGAAATGGTTTTAAATTTGTCGATTCCCATCACTTCGGGTGTCACTTCAATATAACTTCTCCCTTCTACATAACGCACACTTGTTTTAGGAATAAACAAGGTATATCCCTGCATAGCACTTCGCACCATCAATGTACCCTTCTCATTGTTTAGAATCAAATGAACTGGAATACGATATTTTTGAAATTTCTGTACCATTTCCGTAGAACGAGAAGGTATATCCAATTTCTTTTTCATGATTGGATTTCCTTGCTGTTTCCTTTTTACAGGTGTTGATTGTAAGTTTTTATTCATTGCTAAATTTATGTCAATGGATTCTTTCTTCTTTGTCTTATCTTCCCAACGCTTCATCAAATCATTACAATTCCATGTTTCCTGCTGTTGCCCATCCGAACGATAAATCGCAAAGGTATCTTTCGTAGATACTGTTGCCACTAAAATTTCTCGATTTGCCGACCATTGTGTATCTTTTTTAGGGATATACATATATTTCTTCGCCATTGTATTAGGAATTCTAACAAAATAAGAATCGTCTGTTTCTCTTGTTATTAAGTTATGGTGGACAGTGAAAGTTCTCTCTTTAGATACTGTTTTCTCTTTTTGAATACTTTGTTCAACTTCTTGTTTTCCATTGCTTTTTTGTGGGGTTGCAATATTGTTCTTTGTCAATTTCAAACTTCCACCACTATTGTTGTAAAGGAGAATGGATTTAAAATCTTTTCCATCTACTGTCTTATATTTAGGGTCAATCGCAAACAACATAGATTTATCAAAAATAGAACTATAGGAGAAAACCGACATTCCTTCTTTTTTTCCAATCCACTTCATCTCTAAGGCTTCTAATAAGAATTTTGCATTATCAGAACCTTCTATATCAATGATACCTGCTAACTCCTGATATTTATTAACGATATACAATTCATCAATATGTTCCAATTCTAATTTTTCATTATCGGAAAATGTCTTTTCAAACTGCTTAACCACCAATCGCTTCTGTTCCATGTTCAGCTTCATTTGTGCCTTCTGTCCAATCGTATTCTTTACGAATGTTTTATTAAAAACATTTTCATGCTTGAATTTATGTATCGTTTCATAGCGTAGCCATTGTTCATCATTTGTCATGGTATCCTGCACTAAAGCAGAAATCAACACCCTGTCTAGTTCAGGAGATAGGTATCGTGTAGGGTCTTCATGAAAACGATTCAAGATGTTTTGACGGATTCGATCATAATTCTTCTGATAGAATTCCACCATTGTTTTATCCCCAGTTCGATTTACATAGGTATTGACATTATTGATAATGTATCGTTCCATCAGATTGACCTGAAACTGAAAGATTGGATTTGTCTTTTCTTCCAATGACATGGCATGGATAATATCATCCACTTCTTCTTTGGAATAGGTAGAATGTTTTACTACATAATCTTTGAAGTTCATTTCATCATAAGAAGTTTTAATCAGCTCCTCTTTTTTTGCTTCCTCATAGGCTTCTTTAATTGTTTCGGAATTGAATTCCTTATTCTCAAAATATTTGTTTTCCATAAGGAATTGAAAACCTGATACTCGTGCTTTTTCTAAATCATGTTCTACTGCTCCTGCATTGGCAAAATCCCATAAGTCCTTACTATCTTTCTCTTCTGTCAGCTGTAGATTTTCTTTTACTTTATTTAGATCTATCACACTCACACGGAATCGCTTGTTCATGAGTTCAGGTATCTCTTTTACCATAGCTTGTCTGCCTGCATTATCATTATCACGCATCAGCACGATTTCACAATCTAGCCTGCGTAACATGGCAATCTGCTCTTTGGTAAAAGAAGTTCCCATGGTAGCAACGATATTACGAATATTCATCTTATTACCACCTGCGACATCCATAAATCCTTCTACTACATAGATCTTATCATTGTAGGCATAATTTTTTGCGACATTAAAATTATATAAGTGATTGGATTTCATGAATATATCTGTATTTCTTCCATGTAGATATTTAGGTTCTTCTCCATGAATCGCTCGCCCACTAAAGGTAACGGTATTTCCTCGCTCATCCATCACAGGAATTAAGATACGATTCCCAAAGACTGGATGATAGTTTCCTTGTTCATCTTCTCGAATAAACCCTGTTTTCAACAAATATTCTAATGGAAATGACTTTTTATCAATCCATTGTTGTATCTGCTCATAAGAAATATAGCCAAATTGTAATTCCTGAATTAAGTCTTTTGTAAATCCACGATTTAGAAGATATTGTTTTGCTTTCGTATTCCCTAAACTTGTCAAATTGTAATTGGCAATCTCTTTGATTTTATTCAGCGTATTTAACAAGACTCGTTCATGCTCTGAATAGATACGAGAATTATGAGAATATTGTGCATTTAATGAATTTTGGTTGTTTTGTTCTTTTGGAATATTCAAATGACAAATATCAATTACTTTATTCATGGCATCCCGTACTGTAAAGTTACGATTTCCTAATACTTTGTTTTCATACTTCTGAACAAAAGAAATTGCATTTCCACTTTCATTACACACAAAACATTTCCAAATCTTGTCGTCACGGATACTCAAGGATGGGTCGTGATCGTCATGAAAAGGACAAACTGTTTTAAAATCTTTCCCTTTCTTAACAATCTTTAAACCATATTCTTCCATGACTTCACGAACGCTTGCTTGATTGATAATCATCTGATATTTTTGTTGAAACATAGAGTTTTGTTGTTCTGCCATTTTTCCACCTACTTTCTTTTAAAAAAATAGGAAGTCACTTCCTATTTCTCTATATCTTCCATTTCTTCTTCAAGTTCTATATCTGTTTCTTGTTTTTTTTCCATCAATGTACAATTATCCAATACATAATCCAATTCATCCAACATTCCTTGAATTTCTTTTGCATCTTCTACAAGTTCACTAGGCGAAGGTACATTCATGCGATTGTCATCAACAGTTCTTGCTTCTAACCACATGGCAATATGTTCCTCTTGATCAAAATTCATTGCATACTCACAAATTTGTTCGACTGCTTTTTCTAATGACTTATCATGTTGAATACAAAAAACAAAATCTTCTCCTGCTGGCGAATATTGTTCAATTTCCCATGAAGTTCCACCATCATAGATTTTCCAATCATGAGCTTCGAGTAAATCTCTTAAATCGTCCAAAGATTTCAATGTTGTCATTTTCGCTTCATAACGGAGAATATCTTTATACGATAACCATTCAGGTTTAATTGGTACTTGATTATAGTATCGTTTCATTGCGTGAATGTGGTCTTGAACTGTGTCAGCCCATAAATTCCTCTCGCTTCGTTGTCCATAGCCTAAGTAATACTCACAATCTTGTTGTAATCGACCTAACATCATATATTCATGTTGATACGAACCATCAATCATCATCTGCATTTCATTCGATAAACACATTCCATATTCATCTATTTCATTGAACGACATTTCAGGAACCATATCATACAATTCTAATAATAAATCATCATCATAAACGATTTCGTCATTTTCTACTTTCTTGTAATGTTTGTCAATCACAAGTTTTATCAATTCCTGTACCTTGTCATTTCCATATACTTCAGGAATTTTCTCCTGAAATCTTCAAAAAATCTTTCCTTATCAAATCTCATTTTATTTACCTCTGTGTTCTTCCTTCTTTATTTTCAAATCTTCTTTAACTGCATAATTATGATTTTGTTATTTACCATCTATCTTCTGTAATATCTAATTCATATTCTTCCACATCTTCTTTTACTTCATCTAGTTGTGTTTCTGAACCATAAGATTTGTTTTTTGATAAATCTTGTTCAACTTGATTTTTCGTAAAACATTGTCTATCATATGAAGTAGATAGAGCATTTATAAGGTTTAAGAGCAATTAGAGCTTGGCAGACTTTATAAATGCTCTATTTTTTCGTTTACAAAAAATAGGAAGTCACTTCCTATTTTTCAATTTCATCCAAATCTTCTTCTAAATCCATACCATAAGTTTCTTCTATACAACCTTTTTCTTTTGCCAAGTCTTGTTCAACTTGACTTTTATTGAAACTTGCCCTAGTATAATAATTAGACAGGGCATATGTAAGACCTTTGGACAATTGGAGTCCTCTAGATTTTACATATTGCTCTGTTTTTTTGTTTGTGTAAAAAGTTTTATCATTCTCATATGAACGATTTAATAATTGTTCTAATTTTTCTTTTTCGTAAATGGATGTAATTTCATTCAACAGAAGATTTCCACCCATATCTTTGTTTTCTCTACAGATTGCAATCATTGGAAATCCATCATCATCTACTTCATCTAATAAAATAATCTTACTTGTATCGTGTTGGTAACTATCAAATGCCAACACGCTTTCTTTTAAATACATTTCACAGTTACTGACAAACTCATACCCTATATCATGCTTTTCTCTAAGTTTAATAACTGTTGATACATTCATGACTAATGGATTATCTGTAGCAAAATCTTCTATGTAATCCAGTGAGTGTGTACTGTCTGCAACTATCAATGGGTATCGTGTATCATAGATACCACTCATCAACTGAATCAACTGTTTATCAAAAGAAGTAATCGTACCATCTTCATGAACAATATTCTTATTGATTTTTCTCAATGTATCTATCTTTGTCATTCATTAACACCTTCTTCCAAATAAAAAAATAGGAAGTCACTTCCTATTTTTCAACTTCATCCAATTCTTCAAAATCATCTTCTATATTTTTAATTTCTTCATTTTGTATGCCAATCTCTTTATCACTTAATTCAATTAGCTTATTTTGTACCATTTCAATTTCTGATGAATTTTTGATTACATCTTCTAGTTCCACCCATTCTCCAAGATACAGTTTGCTACCTTCTTCTTTTTCAAACTTTTCTAACGAAAACCTTGGTTCTTCCTTTCCGGTTTCTTGTACGATTTGAATGATGTAAAAATGATCCTTATTGTGAATATCTGTGAGAAAATAATTATGCCATTTTAAACAACCTTCTCCATTGTCTTTTGAATCTAAATTGATTTCAAATGTACAACTATTAAATGAAATTAGATTTTTATCTATGCTTAGAGATTTCTCTTTTGCAAATAAATCAAGAAATGCTCCATGAAAAGTGGCAACTGGTTCGCCATGCTCATCTGCCTCTTTCCAATCATCCCACATTTCAACAATAGAATACATATCATGTACTCCTGCTTCTTTGATTGATTGAAGGTCACGAGAGAGTTCGTCTAAGTCTTCCTGTGCATATGTTTTATCTAAGAATTCTTCAGGCTCTAAAAACCATGTATGATTATCAGAGGCTTTCGCCACTTTTACCATATCTTGAATAATCTTTCCATAATCATTCGGATTAATTAATAGTGTTTTTTGTTTTTCAGCATTTAAACCATCTAATTTATCCATGATATCCTTTTTAGAATATGCTCCAAAGTATTCTCCATCTTTACTCCAAATTTCAAAATCCTCAGATAATCTTAATTCTTTATCAGGATACCCATAAATCGTTCCTGTTACGAGTCCATAGTCAAAGTCTTTGAGAAATTCTCCATTTTCATACTCTTCAGCAAGATGGACATTCAATCCATTTTGTTTCATATACACATAAAGCTCATACTCATATTTTTCAGTACCAAGTGGTGCTTTATGTTCTTTATTGAATTTTACAATTTTATCGTAAACTTCCTGCATATCCTTTAAGGATTGCTGAAACACTTGTTTTCTATTTTCTGATTCTTGCTTTTCTTTCGATTTATCAACCTGTTGCAATGTATCCTTGGATGCTTCCATTTGTTTATCAATTTGATGAGATAAAACTTGTCTTCTATACAAGGCATCTCTAAATACTTGAAATTGCCTTTCATTTTTTAAATCTTCAATAACCTGTTCATAAGTTGTAGGATACCACACAGTACTTCCATCTGCACTTTCTCGTATAACCATGATATATCCATTTTCAACTTGTAAAATTTCTTCCTCGATACATTGACGAATGATAAAACGAATTTCTCGTTCTTTTTCTAAATCATTTAAATTCCAATTTAAATGATTATCTTGAATATATTGATTCCAACCAATCCATTTTTCGTTTGGTGCTTCTTTTACACCCCTTGCTGTAATTTCAAGATAAGATTTTCCAATTCTTTTTCCATCCATATCTTCTTGATAAATAGCAACTGCATATCCCATTAAATTATTGATAGCAATTCTACCAATTAAAGTTTCTATATCATCTAACACATCTTTATCTTGAATATAATATAAATGATTATTTCCAATATTATTAGGAGTAGTATAATCCTTAGTTATTTCAAATTGATAAGGTTCTAAATATTCATTAAGTAACTGCCTTGTTTTTTCTTGGTCAATTCCCTTACCACCCCAACTAGAAGTTTCTAAAACAGATTGATTTCTACCAATAAACTTTAACAAGTCTTCACTTTCCATTAAACCACAAAATTCAACAATTCGTTTATTACTGGATGTCAATCTTTTCTCCATTTTAACCACCTACATTTCAATTTCATCTAAATCTTCTTCGATTTCATTCATTTCTGTAGATATTTCTTCCTTCCGAATACCAAACAATTCAATATCTACTCGATCTTCTAAATTTTTAAACACATCAAAATGCTTATCAATAATTTGACAAGCCTCTAGTTCACTATCTGTTAAATTATCTCGTATCCAAATCGTGCTACATTGTCCATTACAATCAAATTCAATCAAATTATAATTACCCTTATACGAATCTAAAAATTCTTTTACGATTTCTTTTTCTTCTTCACTAAGTTCATCCATATCCGTATATGATAAATCTTCTTTTAGCTGTTCTAAATCTTTATTGAGTAATGCATTACACTCCAAACAGCAGTCACCAAAAATTCGATTTCCTGTCAATTCCATTTTGAATTGCTTTAAATCTTTTATCACATCATATACAATGTCTGAATCAAAGATTTTTAACTGTGTCGGACAATAATCATCCAACAATAATCCTATAAAATGTCTTAAATCTTGTGCATAAGTAAAATCATATGTATCCTTCATGTTTTTCTATCTCCTATTTTTCAAGTTCATCTAAGTCCTCTTCTATTTCACTTTCTTTATCAAAATTGATTGTTTCATGTTTTAATGCTTCTCTTGTGAAATATTCTTCTTCAGGACTCTTGTGATAAATAAGTGTTTCTTCTGAATCGTTTAAAACGATTTCTACAGCTTCTTTTTCATCAATATATTCCATTGTCTTAAATGCATCTTTTACATCCTGTACAGGATAATAATCACTCAATCCTTGCTCTCTACATATTTCTGTTGCCCATACTTTTAAAACAACATCTGCATTTTTATATTTCTTATTCACGAATTCCAAATTGAAATGAAATTGCATGATTTTTTCCTGCATTTGAGATTCCCTTTTTTCATTTTCATAAACGACATTCAAACATTTTTCAGAATATCTATCTACATCAAAATTTACCAAATCTTCTAAACTAATATATTTCTTGCCATCTACTCCAAGGATATTTACATTACCTTGTTGAAAGTCTTTTAGATATTCCATTTTTAAGAAATCATTTAATTCCATACCTGCTGTGAAAATGTACTTATTCCCTATCTTATTGATTTCATTACCATCTATCCATTCATCAAATAAGGTGTCAGGATACTGCCAATCAACAGCATCAAATAAATGACTGGAAATTTCTTCCTGATAATTAGTAAGTACCAAGAAGTCCTTATGGCTATATCCATTGTCTTTTTCTGCTTCTTTTACGCTATCTGCCAATTCTTCAAGAGTGAATTCATTTTTATTATAGTGGTTAATCGCCTCTTGGATTTGTTTCTTATATTCCTCATATCCATATTCAGAAATATAACTGGTTTCATAGACATCACGATTATAGGCTTTAAAATTCTTATACCCATACCCTTGTTCCAAGTGTCCATCAAGAATGAAATCTATCTCTACTTTTTGTTCATCATTTCGTAATCGAATCTTTTCTCCTGCATCAGCTTCCTCACGATTTACTTCCATAGGAAATATTTCTTGTAATTGCTGTAATACTGTTTTTTCTAACATTTCTCCACCTACTTTCTTTTTTCCTTACTATGTAAAAAAAGAAATGCGACCAAGTAATCACATTTCTATATCTTGTGTAAGTAAAAATTCATAAATATCAAATGGTTGTTCATCTTCCCATGATACAAGTGATTTATAACGCTTTTTCTTATCTTCCACGAATGCTGAAACACTGTATCCATCAATTTCATTATTATTCCAAACTTTATCGCCTTTTTCCAAAGGATATAATCCATGATCTGCAAAGAAAATTCTTCCATCTTTGTTACAAATCAACCAATCATATCCAACCCTATTCATGTTATATAATTCTTGAATTGCTCCTTTTGATAACTTGTTTCCTTTATAAATACATTTTTCATGTTTCTTTGAATATTCATCAAAATAGGATTCATTTGTATAATCATGCTCATGGAATGAATTTAACAAAAATGTCCAAAATAAATTTTTAACCTCGGATGGAAACATATCCATAGTTATCAGTTCACTTTCTTTTTCAAAATGAGAGTATCTCCAAATTTTATTTTGTAAATCCAGTAAACATTCTTTTTCATCTTTTATATCTGCTTTTAAGTTTAGATTCTGTGCTTCTATTTCCGAGTATCTTTCCATTTGTTTTGATAAGACTCCCATTAACTGATTAAAATCCTCTTTCTTAAATTTCATCCAAACTCTATCTTTTCTCATATTCCTCTACTTTCTAAGATATGTTTTATATTTCCATATCCATTTCGTCTAAATCTTCTTCAATTTCTTCATATTCTACATCCATTTTCTGTTTCACTATTGGATGCTCTTTTAAATATATTTCACGCTCTTTTTCGTGTTTTTCATACATTTGTTCTAGCATTTCTAAATCAGGCAATGTCGCCATATATTCAGGATTGTTGTATCCTAACTCATTGACAAGATAATCACATCTTTCCATAAGTTCTTGGATATATGTATAAAAGATAGGTGCTTTTCTTTTATCTTTTAGATCACGATTGATATACCATGACACATTCTCAATCTTATCTTTTTGATATAAGATTCTACCTTGTAAATCCATCTTATCTTCATAAGGTAGAGTAAGAGTATAGAAATATCCATTCAAACCACTATGCCAATGTTCTGAAAATATCATTTGACTACCATCATGTTGTTTCACTGGTTCTGTTAGCAAATATAGATTTTTTCTAACTCTTGGTTTGTTGTCATATTCAACAACAGGATAACTTTCTTTATCAGCTTTCATTCTGTCAAAAGAGTCTTTCCGTTTTTGATATGTATCCACAATCAGTTGTTTTGCTTCTTTCTCTGTTTTAAATTGATAAATGAACCCATTTTTATAAACACGATTGTTTGGTAAAAGCCCTATAAAGTTTTCTCCCTTATAATTCGGCTTTTGTACAGTCCATTCATAATGATAGCCAAGTGTATAACCATCAATGAATTGACTTTCTAAATCTTCCTTAGATATATAATAGACATCTTTGGGCTTTTCTAGTTCTTGTTCATCCAAAAAATCAAACAATCCCATTTGTTCCATTTACTCCACCTTCTTTCAAAAAAAGGAAGTGACTTCCTTTTTTTATTTTTAGTATGTTTAGTACCTGTACAAAATTACAGGTTGTGAATCATCAGTCATATAGGCTTTAGACTCACATTTTCTTATCTTGAATTTTCTAAAAAACTCAAGAAGTTAGGACTTTGGTCTTCCCTTTTATATAGTTTTTTTAAATTTCTATATCATCATGGTCGAAATCATCTTGTTCTATTTCATCAAAGTTTTTATCTGCTTTAATCATGCTATGATAAGTATCCTCTGTAGCAAGTTTCAGTTCTGTTTCTATTGTATTGGAATAGGTATCAATGATTTCTTTGGATGAATATCCGTTATCGAAACTTACAATCGTTTGTTCTTTGCCGTTTTCAGGGTCATAGATACGATACAATCCTTCAACTTTGCCATCTCCAATTTCAACAGAGAAATCAGCATACCCTTTTAACTCTCCAGTTTTATAGACTTCCAGTTGCACAATTTGAACATTATCTATTTTTGCATTCTCAAGTCTTTCTCCTGTTCTCCAATCATATCCTCTTTTTTCTGCTATTCTTCTAGCTGCCTGAACGGATGGATTATCGGAATGCCCTTGTGCTTTATCTAAAGTTCTTTCTATCAGCGTTTTGGGAATAATTTTCCCCTCTTTAACTAATGTATTATATTCTTTAATTGCTTCGCTTCTTTTTTTCGCATACTCCATTCGTTGTTTGTTGGCATCACTATAAAATTTTCTTGCTCCTCGTTGTGTTTTTAGTTGTCGATTAGAACGAAGTTTATCATCTAAAAAATCACTAATTGGAGAAGACAATCCTTTTTCTCCTAAAAACTCTTCCAAACTCTTTTTTATAGCTTCATATCTTACTTCAGGTATTTCTATTTCTCCAAATTGCATCTGTAACAAGACTGGTCTTAATTCCTTTTCTAAATACTCTGTATCAGGTACTAAATCCAAGAAATTACCAATGGTAAATACTTTAACAGTATCCATATCATCCACTAATGCGTAATTGGAATTAAAATCAGCCGATACGACAAAAGCTGAAATGTTTTCAGGTGTATCTTCAATACGACCAATAAACTCATTACTTACCACTCTAAATTCATTGCATTTATATACAGAGAGATAACTCTGATTTTTCATAGAGAAACCACCTTTCTTTGCATAAAAGAAAAGAGCCACCATTTCTGATGACTCCAATAAAAAAAGCACCTACTATTTTTTGTAAGTACATTTTGATTTACTTTATAGTTTTCACACGAATTCTACTATACTCATTTTAGCACTTTCTTTGTGAAATGAAAATGCAAAAATAAGGAAATTCAACTTACTTTCTTATCTTTAGCTCCATCCATATTGATCGAGTTATTTTTGTAAAACAATCTACTTCACTTACTAACTCAATCAAAAAATCCAATAGCATTTCTGCATATGTTTCCAACCCAAATAATCGCAAACTTTTAATAATCCTTGTCAATCGTAAGTGGTTGTGATTTTTTACAACTAACCATACCTTGCTTCTTTCCTCAAAAGAATTATTTTTTTCAATTTTGTTTTCTACTTCATTTAATCTTAATCCATAGAATTCTAACATTCTTTGAAAAGACATTATCATATTATACTGAATAATCTCATCCTGTTTCGCCATTTCTAATTCATACTCTTTTAGAGCAGGAGCGACAAATGGATGATGAAAACTCCTTTTATCTAATGGAAACATCCATTGTATGTAATTATGTGTTTCTTCTAGCCATTGGTTATCAGCTTCCCAATAATCAAATAAGTATCTTCCTTTATTGTCTTTTTCTTTACCTTGTAAAAATCCCAATATTGTCATGATATACCTCTTTCTAAAAAATAGGAAGTCACTTCCTATTTTTCAATTTCATCTAGTTCTAAATTTTGTTCTTCATGATTGAATTCAATAAATTTACCTTGCTTAATTTCTCCAACGATCATAGATGGTTCAATATACGGAAAAATCACTTGCCGTTCAGAATTTCTTTTTTCATAAATTGAATTCCATATACTTTCCATTTCATTTGGATATTGATACGCATAGATTTCATCAGCAAAATTATAAAAGTCAGTTTCTAAACAAAGTTCACTAGGAATATCCAGTACATAAATTTTAGAATCATCTGTTTCTTTTCCTATCATATGACAGGCTCTTTCAATTGCCTTATCCATATCTTTTGTTTTTAATTTGGAAAAGCCCCAAAAGAAAGATGAATAATCTGTTTCTTTCATTCGATTATAATCATCAAATAATCGCCTATAAATTGGTAATGCCTCTTGATAATTACATCTATCTTTATCTGCATACACCTTTTTCGACACATCTAAATCCGAAGACTGAATCGTTAATACTCTTGTTATTTTTTCAGCTTTTCGCTTTGAAGTATCGTATGGTTTCGTATATTCGCCACGAATTGAATAATAGTTTTCTTTTCCAATGATGATATGATCTAAAAATTGAATGTCCATAATCTCACAGGCTCTTTTAATTTTTTCAGTAATTTGAAAATCTTCTTGACTTGGTGTGCTGTTTCCTGATGGATGATTATGATACATAATAATTCCACAAGCATTTGACAACAATGCCGATTTCATCACGCTTTTTACATCTACTATCGAACTATCTAAACCACCAACAGATACAATATGAGCATTTAACACACAATTATTTGCATCTAAATTTAATGTCATGCACATTTCTCTATCCAAGTCCTGCATCTCTTCTAAAACAAAATTCACAGTATCTATTGGTTTCTTAATTGGCTTATCATAGTCGATTTCTCGCTCCTTTACTAATCGAATTCCAACAACATCTATCTTCATACCTAATCTTCTTTCTTAATAATTCTAATGCCTTCATCATCTATCACTAATTCTTCATCCGACTTTAATGATTGTAGAATTCCTTTTAAATCCTTTCCTGTCATTTCACTTTCATTATTCATTCTCATAACTCCTTGTCGATTTCTTCTAACTCCATCTCTATCGTTTCATTTTCTTTTTGTGAAAGTTCCTGATGATAGTTTTCCAAAAAAGTATGTACTTCTAAAACTTCATCTTTAAACCACTTCAAATCATCAATCACATCATCTAAAACAAGTCCTTGTCCATAATGCTCTACATTTGCATAATAACTCAATTCTTCAGCTACACTATATTCATTTCCATACTCATAAATTGCATCAAGAAATTCTTCAACACTTTCCTGTTCATGGACAGCATCAAAGTGTACACCAAGTTCTAAACCATTTGGTGCTGTTTTATGGAAGTAAATACCTTCATCATCATGCTTTATATTCCAACCTAAATGCACAGCGTGACCCAATAACAAGAGAATCTGATGTTCCCTATCTTCTTCCACCTCTTTTTCATCACTGTATTCTTTGACTAAATCTTCTGTAGTTCTTCCACCTTCATACCATGCAATAACATCACTGCTGAATATCTTTCCTTCATTATGGAATAATTGGTTCGTATTCTTATCATAATCAATAATACCTTTATCCCATTCTTCCAAAGTCTTTTCAAAATACTGTAGTATTTCTTCTCCTAGTAAAGATATATTTTCTTTGTTTAATAGCTCTGTTCCATGAAGATTTGGATATACATTCTCCTCGATTTCCTTTTGTTCGTGGTTTACTTTATCTTCCAAAGATTCAAGGTCGATTCCCCTGTTTGTCATATCTTCCACTATAGTGTCATGATACCCACAGAAATCAAGTACTTCCTTCAATTCATAAAGTGTTTTTAAATTCATCTCGCCAACCTCTTTCTATTTTATATACCAAAGAAACCAATCAATACGACACCCACGATTGTTACCACAATCCATTGTCTTGTCTTTTCACGATATGTTTCATAGGATATATGATGCTCTCGTTTCTTCACATCTAATTTATAGATATTCCATATCGCACATCCACAACAAACCAATCCCAATCCTGTAAATACTATCTTCATTGTTTATTCTCCTTCCACTTTCTTACTTCTATCATAAAAACAAATGACATGAAAATGACAGAATAAATTTGGTTGATCGTCGTGTATTTGTACAAATAATGGATAATATTTTTCTTTCTTCATTTCTCGAATGATGCCAAACATTTCTGCAACCATTTCCTTATTCCAATTATGGACATCTCTTCTAGGGCATTCAACCCTTGCATAAAACAATCGCTTATATAAATCTCTAATATAACGAAAAACATACTTTTTTAATTCTATCCTTTTTTCTAAATCATCTGTCCATCTCAATGCTTTTGAATTTCCTTCATTATCAAATATAAAGGATACATTTCTCACAGAATCCTCATTCGTAAATTTTTGATCTTTATCGGTATGTATCAAATAATTAAGATGATTATGCAAATGAGGGATTCCATTAAATGTAAGCATTTCTATATCTTCAATCGTAAAATAATGATATTCCATATATTTTCTCCATTTCTAAAAATAGGAAGTCACTTCCTATTTTTCAATTTCATCAAATTCATCTGTCTTATTAAATTGATTTTCATTTTCCATAATTGCTGTTTTTTGACTGGAAGTAACTATTCCTTTTCGCACATAATCAAACCGTTCAGGATAATTCTGATATTCAATCAAAAGACTATGATAATTGCTATTAGCTAGGTCACTGTCTGTTAGAACATATACATTGGTATTCTTTTCATTTGCCTTTAGATATGGTTCTAACATTCTCTGCATCACTTGAGGTAAATGAGCATCTTTTCGTTCCAATGCATAGATTGAATTATTCAACTCATTCTTGTAATAGCAAATACTATCTTTTATCAATTCCAATCGAACTGTTGTCTGATAATCAGTAAAATAAATTTTATGGGGTACTGTTTCTTTCTGCTTCAAAAGTTCATGAACTGGAGATACTTTCTTAGTAGCTTCATCTATCTTTTTAAGTTTATCTGTTGCTTTATTTTTAATAACTTCATTATGATCTACAGCTAATAACTCAATCATATGTCTGTCTTTCGTAAGTTCTAACAATGTCATTTTCTCTTGAAAGGAAAACTTATACATGGGAATCCCTTTTTCATGTTTCTCTATGGTTTTATCATAAATCCATTCTTTACACTTTTTTTCCAATAATTGAAAATCACAACAGAACTGATGATATGTCGTATTCTTATCCAATGCCTTGTGATAGATTGCTTTTGCTTTACTTTGAATGACTTCTCTATTCTTGTTACAATATTTTAATTCTTGTCTTAGCAGAAATCTGTATTGATAATCACTTTCGTTGTTTATCACTTTTTGTTTAATTTCTGCATCAGGCACAGGAAACATAAAAGAATAACGAACACTTCCCACTGGTACATTTCCTACTTCAATGACATAATTTGAACTTTGTTTTATGTTAAATGAGGATACAGGAGCAAAATAATTCAATCCATTGATTTTAAATAAAGTACCACACAAAAATTTATTTCTATTCTGATACTCCACATTAGGTATTCGAGAATCGAATTGTTTTAAATATTTTACATAATCAACATTCACTTCATAGAAATCTAGTTTTTCGCTCATACAAGCACCCCCAAACATGAAAAAAAGCCATGTACCTATACATGACTTTGTATTCGCCTTTTAGCTGTTTGCTATCCTATTCGTTAAATTATGAATAGGCATGGTAGCGAAGCACCCGAATAGATTATTCGCCTTTTAGTCGTTTGACTATCCTGCATTATACAGGCATGGTAGCGAAGCACCTTAAAGATTCGAGATTTGCCTCTTGTCTTGTACTTCAACTGCAAAGGACAAACCTCATATGAATGATAATGAAGATGTTCTCTTCGATTAGAGTATAGCACAGTAATTTATATTTGCAAACTAATTTTAAAATTGCATTTTATTCAAAATAGGAAGTCACTTCCTATTTTTGAAAAAAGTGAAGATTACTCTCCACTTAAATATCTCTATCTTCAAAATCATCTTCAATACTTATATTGACTGCATCATTGTCTTCGTTTCCATCAGTAATGCCATTCTTATTATACAAATAATTACGGTCATATACTTTCAGTTCTTCAAGGAATTCTGAAACATTAAGATATATAACCCCATTATCATCTTTATCTAAAGTCTTTCCATTATATAAAACAACTTTTTCTTTTACTTTAAAACCATTTTCTTTTAACCAATCAAGTTTTTCAGTATCTAGCAAATGTTTTGTTTGTTTATTGTATTCAACTTCAGAAGAATGTTTAATTTCAAAAATGAATGTTTCATTCTTTTTGTTACGAATAACCATATCATATTCGCCATTTTTAAATGGAGATTTTCTATACTCATAAAATCTAAATTGAGAAACAAAGCAATCAGATAAACTTCTAGTTACATTTAAGAGAACAATTTCTTCTAACATTCTTCCTTTAATATCAGATAACAATTTGTTATAAATGAACTCTTGTTTATCTCCACTCAACTTAACGAATTTAGGGTCATTATACAACGCTTTTAATGCTGATTTTGCCTGATTATAACGAATGCAAGGTTGAACAACGACAGGATTATCAGAAATTGAAAATTCTTTGCTAACTGTACAATATTTAACATCATCAAAAAAATCCAACTCATACAAATAATTTTCTATCTGTGCAAGTTCATTTTCTGTTAAGCCATACTTTAATTCATTGTAATTTAAAATCTTTAAATCCTTTTTTATTTGCTCTGATAGATTTTCTACATTCATATCAGCACTATAGGATAATATATCATTGTCTTTAACATCCGATATATAGTGATGCAAAACTCCAATATCATGAGATTCAAAATTTTTCAAAATTGCATCAAGTAAAAATTCATGGTTCTTATCTTCGATAACTCGATTGATAACATTTGTTAATTCTCCTCGACTATGAATTAAATATAAAGCACCTAAATCTCCTTTATCTTTTAATTTAGACAAGGAATGTTGAATATTTTCTGCAATAGCTGAATCAACATATTCTTTAAAGTTTTCATCTCTATTATAGTTAATTCCACTTTTTGACAACAATCCACCTTCCACAATATAATCTTCAGCAGTGGCATTTGGAAATAAATGCGTATATTCATAATATGGAATATAAGTTGTATGAATTGAAATTGAACGATCAAACAACTCTCCTCTTTGGCTTAAATAAATACCTAATGAATCTGTTCCTGTTAATACAATATGAATACCTGATATAGCAAACTCATCTGATAGTAAAGAAGATACTCTTACAAATTGTTCTACTTTGGTAATTTCATCAATGAAAATATATTTATATCCCTGTTCATTTAATTTTTGTAAATCTAGATACAAACTTGCCATGTTGTCTTCTTCTGTTACATCTATCCATGCAGTTTTATTAAATTGCTCATTTGTCATACCTAAAATAGATTGTAACATCATAGTAGTCTTCCCAGTTCTTCGCAAACCATATAACGCACAAACTTTACCATAATAAGGTGTATTCACTGATAAATCAGAGTACAGATATTTGTTCAAATCATTCAGTAAATATCTTGTGTTTAATGAACTTACAGATTTCGCTCTATTTTGTAAAGATACTCCAAATCTAACATTTGTTCTGTATATAGACATTTCAGCACCTTCTTTCATACTATTATTATAACAGATTTATATGCACCCTAATAGATAGCATTTTCATGCTCTCTACAAAAATAGGAAGTGACTTCCTATTTTTGAAAAAAGTGAAGATTACTCTCCACTTTGCATTTAACCTTTTGTATCCAATGAATCATTATCATCATATTCATCTTCTACATTTTTTATACATTCTTTTCGTGCTAGAAGCATCTTCTGATAATTACGATCATATACTTTTAATTCATCAAGATATTCAGATATGTTTTTATATTTCACACCTTCAATTTCTTGTCCTTGTGTTTTTCCCATATATAACACTGTTCTTCCTGTTACCTCTAATCCTCTTTTTTCAAAGTATTTCATTTTTGCAGGGTCAATCATATGTTTGTACTGACTTGGTACGATTTCAGAACTGTGTTTGATTTCAAATAATTCTACAGTGTATAATTCTTTATCTTTAATAACTAAATCAATTTCTCCTTCTGTAACTCCTTCACTCGGCATTGGTGGATAAGAGAGTTGAAATACTTCATATTTTTCAGCATCCAAAGATTGTTGGACATTATAAATTGTCAATTCTTCTAATATCTTTCCTTTTACATTGTTATCAATCGTTGAAACAATTAAATTTTGTTCTTTATCTGTTCCTAATCGGAAAGTATTGTGATTTTCTAAAATCTTCAACAATTCCTTGCACTGACTGTATCGCAACCCTGACTGTGTAATAATATTGTTTTCTACTGGCGAAATATTAAAGTCACCTGATTCAACAGTATAGGAATCTACAATTTCTAGTTTTCGTAAATATTGTTCTATCTCATAGACTTCAGAATCTGTTAGTATTTCATCTTTTCTTGCATCATAAATATGAAGTTGTTTTTTCAATGGTTCAACAATGGTGCTTGAATCTATTTTGTTTAGAATATCTGTGTTAGGTTCGATATTTTTCTTAACACGAGTAGTCATTATATCTCTAACAGAGTTATAATCAGAAGGTTTAAATGTACTTTGAATTACCCTGATAGAAAACTGATGGTTTCTATTTTGTACAACACGATTGATAGCATTAGTCAGTTTATCTTGATTATATAAATTTATCAAAGAACGAAATTTACTGCCTTCTTCATAGTTTTCTAAAGAATGCTGAATGTTCTGTGCAATCGCAGAGTCCACATATTGCTCTGCATTTTTTCCATTATAGAACGGATAATCTTCATTATATTCAGGAATCAAAGTACCACCATATTCAATGAATTCATCAATATTTTTATTAGGAAACAAATGTTTAAATTCATAAAAAGGAATATATGTTGTATGAATATATCTAGCTCTGTCATAAAGTTCACGAGAAGAAGATAAGAAAAAGCCTAGAGAATCTGTTCCTGTCAGAACAATTCTCAACCCCTTTCTAACATATACATCAGGAAATAAGGAAGACATGGAAATAAAGTTATCCAATGAAGTGACTTCATCAATGAAAATATACTTGTATCCTTCTTCTTTCAATCTATCAAGATCACTATATAAAGAAGATATGGTATCTCTATTGCTTACTTCGATATATGCACTTTTTTCAAATTCATCTTGCGTTAATTCAGAAATCGTTTGCAACATTAAAGTTGTTTTTCCAGTTCTTCGCAATCCATATAAAATACAGACTTTGGTATCTTCTGATTCAAATAAATAGTCTTTCAATTCTTCTCCAATAATGCGTTGTGGTTTATCTTTTTCACGATTTGTGATTTCTTTTAATTCGTCTTTAACAAAAACATTTGCTGTATATTTTTTCATTAAACCACCTTCTTTCATATCCCTATTATAACAAATTTCTATGCACTCTAACAGATAGCATTTTCATGCTTTCTGCAAAAATAGGAAGTGACTTCCTATTTTTCAATTTCATCCATTTCTTCTTCAATTTCTATAAATTTATTTATTCTATCTTGTTCTTTATTAAATTGAATGTCATAACAAATTCGATTAAGTTCTCCTCTTATAGAAGGATACCCTTTCTTCCCAATGTTTTTTAGATTTTTCATATCGTATAAAGGTGTTTTCAATAATCCTTTTAAAGTTGTAATTCCACTTGCTTTCAAACAATATTTTGCTCGATCTGTAAGATGGAGCATATCCACTGGACAATCTTTTTCTATTTTTGATGCAACTAATTTCTTAATTTCATCTTCCAAAAAATTCTCTACTAATTTCCCATCCTTTTTGCATACAGAATATTCAATACTTGATAAATCTTTAAAGAATGAATAATCCATATTTGTTAAATCACAATCGTTGTCTTTTATGTTCTTATAATCTTCTCCTCCTATTTCAACGCTTCCTTGAAAAGAAATAACTCCATATGTTCCATCCACTCCCTGATCTACATAATCACGAATATACTTTAGGTTTTCTTTATAATCCTTTTCCAAAAAGAAACCATTATTTTCGTTATAGAATCCATAATTCAATTCTTTATTATTGCAAGCATAATGATCAAACTCTTTATCCAATTTTTCTAAAAGTACACCCGTTTCAAATCCATAAAAATTTATTTTATTGTCCATCATTTTCCTTCTTTCTATTTTTAGGAAGTCACTTCCTATTTTTCAAATAAAAAGCATCAAATTGCTTTGATACCTTTTATTTGAAGCCCTTGTTTTTACGCAAGGGCTTCAGGAAGATAAATCATTATACTTTATTTTCTATCTCACTGTGAACTATCAGAGATTTTATTTTTTGTGAGATAGATTTTTATACAATTCTTTATTCTGATTTATTTTCAGACTTCTTGTTTTTGTTTCTTCTTCTGTATTCCAAGATACCGATTAAAGATACTAGAACTCCAAGTCCTGCAACGATAAACAGCATAGAATCACTACCTGCTCCTGTTTGAATAACTGGAAGTAAGCTGTCTTTGTAGATGATAGAATACAACAAGTCTTCACTTCGTTCTACCTTCTTACCATTGACAAACAATCCATCATCATTGACTTCAACTTTGACAACTTCAGGGCTTAACGAATAACCTAGAGGGGCTTTCGTTTCCTTGATATATGTTGTTCCGTAGTTCAATACAAACTTAACAGTTCCATCTTTTGTGTTTGCCTGTTTTGTTTCGATAGGATTTTTACATTCTGCATCTGTGAAAGATGTGAATTCAAATTCCTTACTGATGATGTTCTTCATTGTGTTTTCATCTACTTTATTGACAAGAACATAGTATTCTTTCAATTTATTGATGATAGGTTTTCCTTCATTGATTGGTACAATCACTGCTTTTTCATTAGATTGGTCGATACTAAAATCATATTCATTTTCATCTAATTTATATGCAGAATTTGTTTGAAGTTCCTTCAAGTAGTAATTTCCTACTGGAAGTTCAGGGGTATGAACTAAATGACCTTCTTCATCAATTCCTGATGTTGCAAGCAATGTATCAGGTTCGATTGCTACATTACCTTTCCAATCGTATGTATCATCACGAGTGTAGATTCCAAATACAACATCCTTGTAGGCTTCTTTGTTCATAGCTGTATCAGAGAATTCCATCTGTTTTGTCATATTGATGTTATACACTGGTCGTTCGTTCTTCAATGTAGATTCGATTACTTGAAGTTCATTGATTTGATTATCTACAACTTCAAAATAATGTTTTTCTTCATTCTTCACAAAACCGATTGGTGCTTTTGTTTCAACATAATAGTATTTACCAACTGGAAGTTTAATTGACTGTACAGCTTCATAATCACTTACTAAAGTGTCGATTTCTTCATCTGCCTTGTAATAAGTGATTCCGTTACCTAATGTAATATCTTCGCCTGCGTAAATGGTAATTTCTGCACCTAGAATATTCATTTCTTCAAAGACTGGTGTATTAACCATTCCTAAATCCGTCATACCAATATCCGTATAAGTGAACTGTTTACCTTTCTTCTCGAAAGCTAACTGTCCATATACGATTTCATCCTTCATTGTTCCTGCTACTTGAACTTCGCCTGTGTCTTTTACAGTAAATTCAATCTTTTCAGCAAGAGCAAATCCATAAGGGGCAGAAATTTCTTCCCAAATATAAGTTTGTCCAACTTCTAATCCTTTGATGATATGAGGTTCTTTAGTGGATACCCAAGTTTCAAATACTTCTCCACGATTTCCTTTAGGATAAACAATTTGAGTTGCTCCTTCTAGTTCTTCGTTTGTAGAAGCATCTACTTTTGAGAATTCTACTTGTGTAATTTTGTTTTTAAATACTGCAACAATTTCGATAGTTGGTAATTCCTGCCCTTTATATGTGGCATCCACTGGAATCACTTCATCACTTGAAGCGTATCCGATTGGGGCTTTCAATTCACGAATTTCGTATTTTGAAAGAGGAAGGTCAGCGTTAAATACAACCTGTCCATTTTCATCTGAAGTGGCTGTTTCAATCAATGTTCCTTTTTTGATAATCAATGGTTTTGAGTTTGTTTTTGACAATTTTTCAACTCCATAAATATCTTCAGAAGCATATAGACCAAAGACAGCTCCTTGTAAATTAGCTTCATTATCTTCATCCACTTTTCTCAAGTCAATATGAACCTTTTGACGGTCATTTAAATAGGTTACAGAATCAGAAATGATTGCTGTATGATCATCTTTGTATGACAGAGTTACTTCATACTCTTTATCAGAAATCACAAATCCTTCAGGAGCCTGTGTTTCACGCACTATATAGCTTCCAAGATATAAATTATCTACTTGAGTCTTTCCTGATTTATCGGTAGTTGCTGTTGTAACAACTTCACCAGCTTTATAAATTACCGTTCCGTCAGCAGGGTCAATGATGTCTTCTTTGGCATACACTGTGACTGTCATGCCTTCTAGTCCTTGTTCTTCATAATCGAATACGATATTACCATTTTCATCTTCATGAGAACCCACTAGCACTTCTCCTCGTTTTTCAAAAGAGATAGATCCTTTTACTCGTGTGTCTTCCATAGTAACTACGATATACGCATCTCCATCTTCATCTTCGGAAGTCACTTCCGATTTTTTGATTTCAAATGGAATACTTGTACCATTCAACAAGTAGTTGTAAGGTGCTTTGATTTCTTCGAGTTGGTACTTTCCACTCTTTAGTTTTAACGGAAGAATAACATAACCATCTTTATCTGTATTGAATTCATCAATCCAAACACCTGCCACTTTTTGTCGTACATATTTACCAGTTGATAAATCTTTTACTTTAAATGTAGCATCTGACAATGTAATTTGTTTTCCACTTTCAGCATCAATCTTAACAAGTTTTAGGAAATAATCACTTGGTCGGTTGTTGATGTGATAGTGCATCTTACCATCATCTCCCATTTCAAGCGAATTTCCAGAAGTATCTCCACCTTTAACGATTGTTTGTCCATCTAGTTCTGTTACTTCAAATGTAAATATTCCATCAAGAATATCTGTTTCTTCAGCATTTTCGCCTTTCTTAGTCTGTTGGATAACATACTTACCATAGGCTAGTTTTCCTGAAGTCGCATAACCATTCTTGTTTGTAGTTAATACAGCGTATTCTTTTTCACTACGATTTTCTTTGGCATACTCAAGAGCTTTTTGAATATCATTTCCGTTTGCTTCATAATCAGACTTCAATACAGCAACAAATTCAGCACCTTTTTCATTTACCATGATTTCAGACTGACTTCCATCTGTAATGACTTTGATTAAATCAAATTCTCCTGTGCGAATTGTTTCTTTTACTGTCTTATCGACTGTGATAGTAATTGTATTTTGATCTTTATAACTTGCAGTAAAAGGATATTTTGTTTCATCCAATTCATATCCTTCAGATGGACTGATTTCTTGCCAGTAATATTCCCCTAGATATAGATTTTCAATCGTACCACTTGCATTTTTATCTGTCGTGATTTTTCCAACTAAAGAATCTTTCTTATGAATAACTGTTCCATCCATAGATGGGTCAAGAATATCTTCTTTAGCATATAGTCCATATACAGCACCTGTTAGTGTTGCATCCCCTTGAGGACGATTACCAGTATCTTTATCTTCTTTGACAAGATTGATGGTCGCATTCACTCGCTTATCACTTAATTCTGTATCGTATGTCTTTTCAGCTGTAATATCTACGACAGCCTCTTGATTGACATCAATGACATATCCATTTGGTGCTTTTGCTTCTTTGATGACATATTCTCCATATGCTAATGGTTCAGATACTGCATATCCTGTTTCATCTGTTGTCATAGAAGAAACAACTTTTCCATCATAGTAAATATCAAAAACTGTTCCTGCTACTTGAATGACTTTGCCTGTATCCTTATCTTTCTTGGCGATACGGATTTTTCCTTTGATGACTTGTTCGGGAACAATCGGTTCTTGATAAGTATTTAAAATTTCATTAGTTCCACCTATTTTTAGCTTTATTACGAATAATTCATCATTCAATTTATATCCTTCAGGAGCTTTCGTTTCCTGCATGGTTACAGTACCAACTGGTATTGATGGATTTCCATCAGAAGAATAATACAAAGCATCCCCTGATACTTTAAAACTATCATCATAATATGTAAATCCATTTTCATTTGTTCTGAATACCCAAGTTCTTTCTGCTGTGACTCCCTGTGTGGCAGGATCAACACCTTCAGCATAATCCCCTTTGTAATACTTCACAGTAAATTCGGCATTTTCTAAATGAGCATCTCTTTGAGGTACATCCTGTCCAGTTTCCTTATCACGCTTCTTCAATAAGATACCCACTGGGTCAGATTGAGGAATATCTTTTACCTTATATACTTCTGTTTTTCCACTGGTAACAGAAACTGAATATACTTTTTTATCCAACGCATACCCTTTTCCTGCTTTCGTTTCTTTCAAGTAATATGTTTTTGCCTTCAAGTCCTTGATGGTATTTGCTTTTCCATCAGCTTTGATTTTAAATGTACCTACTCGATTAACATCCTTATTGGCATCGGCTTCACTATTGTACAATCCATATTCTGCACCTTCTAAACTATAGCAGTTGTTATTGTCTGTAATCGAAGGATTCGCAGAAGATTTTTCAATCGTTAGATTTCCTTTCGGCTCATTTTGTCCCCAATATAAAGTTTGATTCTGTGTTACAATTCCTTGCCAACTTACTCCAGTACCTGGGCATTTTGCTTTATATACTTTAAAATCAGATGGTGGGCTAGGTAGGTTTAAAATTCCTTTTAGCAATTCATATGCAACATGATAACGCTGTCCATTAGTAGAACCACTAATTGAAGTGCCACTAGCTACAGCAGATAAGAATTCATTCATTGCCAAGAGAGCTTGATCTCTGTTTGGAAAAGTATTGGAAACCTGATTATTTGGATATCCATAAGCATAATAAATAACTTTTCGCACTCTATCATCATGTACTTCTACAGCAGAATTTAAGGTCATTCCTGCTCGTGGTGGTGCGTACATAGCTTCTCCACAAAATGCTACATGTCCATCAACCTTCCAAAATCCACCAGTTCCCCAAACCGATCCTATTCCATTAGAAATAGATGTATGTCCACCTTCTTCAAAATAAGTAACAACAGGACTACTCAAACTGCGATCAGAAGAATAAGTGCTTGATGCAGATTCGGAGTATCTAAAATCAGGGGCAATTAAAATAGAAGCACCTAATCCTAGCAATAGATTTGCTGTATCATAATCTTCATAAAATTTAGCCGTAATAAAATAATTATCATCCACATATTTCCACGCATGAATTTTATCAACAATTTCTTTACGCTTTTGAATATACTCTTCTTTCATAGTCATTCCATTTTGATAATCGTTTAAAATTTGTTGTTCTTCAGCACTAACAGGACGATTTGGAATAAAGGTTTCGTCATTGATTAGCAGTTTACTATTTTTATCTACTTTATCTTTTGTTTTATCCTTTTCTTCCGTTTCAATGGAATCTTCTTTTGTAGTTTCTCCTTCTGCTTCAGGTTGTTCAATCGGTTCTGTATCTACTTTTTCATTTGTTTCTTGTTCTTCACTAGAAACAATTTCTTTGAATGTAACTACAAAGTTTGAATTTTCGACACCAGTAACATATTCAATCTTTAAATTGTTTTGTTCTGCCACAAATTCAGGTACTGCTACATCATTATTCGTAAAATTCTCAATTACATTTCCTTCAGTAGCGATTGCTTCAATCTTTACATTTGTACCTTCTGCATAAGACTGGCTAAATGGAGTTTCTGTAGTAACAACAGTTTCATTTCCGTTCTCTGTAACCTTAACTTGTCCACTTCCAATAACAGATACATTAAGCGTACTAGATAATGGTTCTGAAATTGGTTGTTCATTTGCATAGGCAGGCATTACACTATTTACAGTTAAAAGTGCTGAAAAAATGCAAGTTACCATTCGTTTAAATGTTTTTTTCATAAGTATCTCCTTTCTTCTTTTTTCGTTTTATGAAAAATAGGAAGTGACTTCCTTTTTATGAAACGAATGAATCTCGAGTTTTCATCCGTTCCACTTTTTCCTACATAAATAAGTAGAGGCATCCAACTGGATGCCTTCGTTTAAAATACCATTTCATTATAAACTATCTCCTTTCTGAAAATAAAAAAAGACAAAAAACGATTAGTTTTCTGCCTTTTCAATAATTTACCACATTATCATATTAGCACATTTTGATGTGAAGCAAAAGTGCAACCACAGGTAAAATTACGGTTTTATAAAATCTAAAATCTGTTGTCATTTTTCAGTTTATAGCATATAATAATAGTGTCAAAGATTGGTAGTGAATACCAAGTGAAAAGAGATAGGACGGCAATCCTATCTCTTTGTTTTTTTGCACTACTACCGAAGTAGTTAGACTACTTCTTCAACTCTTTAACTATCAATAATAAGATAATCAACTGAATAATTTGATTGATATCTATTTGCATATGTCAAAGATTGGCAGTAGTACATCAGGATAGTATAAACCATAAACTTATACCTCCACGATTATTCTACAGAATCTTTATTTGATTTACCAGTTTTTCTACCTTTTGCACTCAAATAGAAAAACAGGAAGTGACTTCCTTTTTTGAATTTATTGATATTTATCAATTTATCGCTTATAATAAAGATGTAAAAAGTGGACAGATTATTCTGTTCAGGATTTTAGGGTTTATAAAAAACTACCTCGTCCTGAGAAAACTAAGGTAGTTTTTTATTTGTCATTTTTTCTTAATCAATTCGATTAGAAGAACAACAACTAGAGTTAGTATAGATAACATTATTGATAATGCTTCATATGTACTCATAAGCATCACTCCTCGAAAATACATTTATATTAACAAGGCTCAACGCTCCTTGGTCTAGCGACCTGAACTACCTAAATAAACTGTCCACCATGATTTTAGCATAAGACTTATACCTTGCCAAAGAAAATAAAGGTATAAGTTTTTTTATTTCCGTATCATATATAATATTCTTAATCATTCACACAACATTGTGCAGGTTCATATCCTTGTTCAATCAGTGAATTCACATCACTTTCAATGACTTCTCTATTTTTATCAGAAATTTTATTTGCATTAGCACAGTCTTCTTCATGAAATTTTTTAGAATTCTTATTCACGACAAATGTTCTTTTTTCACTATCGTTAGGCTCATTTTCAGAAGAAGATGCAATTTCCTTGCTCTCTCCTGTCTGATAATTTATTTCTACTTTTGGTTGATTGTTGTAGCAATACACATAGAATTGAATTCCTTCTCCATGATCTTCAATAGAATAGGCTTCAATCGTAACACCTCTTGCCACTAATTCATTGTCCTTAAAGATAGGAGTAACACGATATAACACATGGTTGTTTGTTTCTTTCAAATAATCAGCAACCATATTTTCAAATGGAAGCATCCCTTCTACATTTAGGAAGCGAGTTCCTGTAATCAAATTCTTTTCGTTTGCGTTCTCTCCTGCTAGTTGAAAACCGATTAAATGACACCGATTGTATAAATACTTTCCATCTACAAAATCATACTTTTCTGTTTTCCATCCTGAAGGCTTTACCATACCAATGCTTTCTCTATCTTCTGTTGGCATAATACTTTGATGAAGATTAGCAAAAGCAACACTACACCGACCCAATCCATCTAAATCGGAATATTCTTCAAATGTTTCTGTACTTGTAATTTCTTCATCCGTAAACAAAGGCACATTCCCGTTTAATACGGTATATGGCTCATTACTGAATTCAGGTATGTCATTAAGTTGTACATTCTCCTGAATCATTCCATTTTCTATAGGTTTATCGGACTTTAAATCCAATGAACATCCAGTAACAAATATACTTGTCAATAAGACAAGCAATATCTTTGACATTTTCTTTTTCATAATTTCTATTCTCTCCTATTCTTTATCGTTTTCCATTTTCCACATCTTCGGCACTGTATCCTTTCATGACCCAAGTTTTCATCAATTCTTTCATGTAGTATAAAGAATATTTTTCATAAGTACTCGCTTCTCTTGAAGCAACTACCATCATTCTTCCACCATATAGTTCATATAGTTCTTTTATGATGCCCAATTCAGCTTTGTTTAATTCTTCTTTTTTGTTTACAGATTTGAAGGTGTACTGGATTTCTGCAATAACATATTCCAATGAACCATATTCCATGTCATTTTCTATTTCATCCCAAGTTAAATTGCTAGAAATAGATGGAATATCTTTTTCTTTAAATTCTCCATTGATCAATTCATTCGTATCCTTAAAATGACAAGTGAATTCCAATGTGTGTATCCTATTACCTTTTTTTATTGAAAAATACTTAATTTCCAAATTAGTTTTTTCATTTATCTCTTTAATACTTGGTTTCAAAATATAGGCATTTAAAAATTTATATTGTGAATATGTTTCAATATCAGAAACTTCTAAAATATTTTCTTTTAATTCTTCCAATGCGATTTTCCATTTCTTGCGGAATCTGTTTTGTAAAAAATAAAGATATAATTTAATCGAATAAGTTGATTTTAAATAAAGAGTGTTTTTTAAAGCATATTTTATATATCCACAAGTGTTGATATCAAAAAACATACTTCGTACATAATCAGATCTACCGCATTCTAAAATAATTTCCTGTGTTGTTTTATCATATTCTGCTTCTTCAAATAAATGATGTAATTTGAAATTTTCTTGTTCATCATCTAGCCATTCTACAACACTGTTATTAAAGAGATGTTGTAGATATTTTGATAATCTTTTTGTTTTCAGCCAATTTGAATTAACAGAAATAAGATCACAATACTCTTTTTTTGTAAATCTAACTTTCGCTGTATCAATATTTTTGGGATTGATTTTTGATAGATAAACATCTAATACTTTCAATTCTTGCAAATTCAAATCCAAGTTTTTTAAATCAATAATTGTTTTAGATTTAGATACTAAATTATTTTCATTCAACATATATATCCCCCCCACACATATATTCTATAATTAGAATATATACTAATATAGGTAATAATGTCAATTTTTATTATTACCTTTGTTGGTCTACATTATTACCTATATCTATTATAAGGTAAGTTTTTCACTATTTATTATTACCTTTATTGGTTTATAGTATTACCTGCGTTGGCTTTCTCTATTACCTATATTGGTCTGTAGTATTACCTGTATTGGCTTCCACTATTACCTATTATACTAATTTCTGCTTTATGTAAAGTGTTTTTAGGACTCCGTAAACAAGATATAAACAAGAGTATAAACAAGACTATATCATCTTTAAGAAAAACAAACTTTTTTAAACTTAATCTTACTATTTTTCTCTAACCATCAACACCTAGATCATAAAGTGAATGATATAATCATAAATAAAGATAATTATTTGAAAGGAATGTATAAAATGAAAATTATCAAAAATCGTGTAAGATGCAAAAGTTGTGGAAATATTATTGAAAGTACATCAACTCATGATATTAAATCATATCGTTGTGGCTCAATTACAGTAGATGGTGGAAAAGACTATATTCGTAGAGGCTTTAAAGAAATAGTAGATTTAGAAGATTTGAGCATCTGTGTTTATAATATGTCTGACCTTAGAGATAGAAAGATTCTAGAAATTGAAAAAAGTCCAAAACAACCATATAAAACAAAGAAGCTATCCGATTTTACTGAAAAGAATTAAATACACTCTGCAAAGCAGTAAATAAAAACTTACAGGTACATTATTTGCTATTTTAAATGAATTCTAAGAGCGATTAGTCCACTACCAAGTGTATTTATACTATCACAATAAACTTTAAGCAAATAGACTGCATTCTGAAAGAATTAAAAAAATTCTCATAGTCTTAAATGATATAATATGGCTATGTTAGAGTAATGAGGTGTTCTTATGAAGAAAAAACAAATAGACTCGAAGTTAGCACTTTTGGAAATTGAAACTTTAGTAAGCAATTATACTGAAACAGAAGTTGATATTTTTATTGGGATTTTATGCGTGAGATTTATGAGAGAATATAATATTTCTAAAGAAGAATTGTTAGAATCTTTATCAGGTAATATAGACAGATTAACATTTGTAAGAAAATATTTTTCTTAAAGAAAAAGAGAATTATATTAAATTCTCTTTCAATTTAGATAAGTTTATTTTTCACTTCTATCTTTGACTCGAAATAACATTTTGAAAACCGAGAACGCTGTAAAGTTTCATTTAATGGTTCTAATTCAAAAGTATCATTTCTTCGATACACATAATTTGATAACTCTACTTCATCCATAACTTGAAGGTTTTGAATTTTATACCAAGTTTTTCTTTCCTCATCTGAAAATATTTTAGGCGAATGTCTTTTTACTTCATCTTTATTTTCAGGAATAAATGGAGTTTTTGAACAAAGAACTTCTCCAACAACATCTGCTTTAATGTATTTTTTTTCCGTTCCTTGTTTAAAAAAGAAAACAATCATAGATATTCTATCTGTAAGTCGTGAATCCTGACTTACATTAGTAGAATAATAGACCCAATCATTTATTTCTTTTTCTTTCTCAAAATGTAAATTTAAAACTGTAGCAGGGTCAATCCCATTTTGATTATCAATAGATAAACGCAACGCAATCCCATGTATTTGATTTGTTAGCATATTGCTCCCACCTTTCTTGATTTCATCATACAACAAACAGTCATAACAGTCAAGATAGTCAAATATTTTTTTATTCTCTGCCAATAGTTTTATGCGTTCAATTTTAAAAGATATAATGATGTTTTTAAAAAGGTTGTTTCTCTATAAGATGATATAGTCTTGTTTATATCTTGTTTACAGAGTGCCGAATGATCAGTGTTTATCGACTCAAATTGAATTTAATATCCCCATGGAACAGATTTAATATCCCCTCATAACAGACGATTGGTATATTTATATCCCTATTAAATTTGACAAAGGGATAAAAAAAGTCAGAAGAAAATTCTGACTTATACGAATTCAACACAAAATTGTGGACTTACATGAATTTGAAAGTTTATATCTATTTATTTTTTTGTACAAAATTCTTCACAGTTTAAGAAAAGGCTGTGATTTAAAATCTAAAATTCAATGCCACAAATTTATTTAGTTGCACCACATTCACATTTGAATCCAGTGGATACCTTTTCATCCCATGCAGGTTTATCCACAATCCATCTTTTTTCATAGACAGCTTCATGTACAATTTCTTCTGTTCCCACTTGTACCAAAACACTATCAGTATAATGTCCTCCTGCTTCTCCATTTAACATATGTTCTTCAGCATGTTTCCATGGTACAATGTTGTTCGCTGTCAAATCCAAATGACAAACTGAACAAAATGAGTGTTCTTGTGTTTCATAAATAGGCTTGTATTCAATCCATTTATCTGCTATCATGACATTTTCGTAGTGTCCTTTTTCTTCATGATGTACAGTTTTGAATTGTTCTACCCATTTATGCTTATGTGATGGTTCACTTGGTTTAGATGTATTGTTATCATTGTTTGGCTTAGAAGGTTTGTCTGAATCTGGTTTGTTATTAGAATTATTTGAATTAGAATTATTTTTATCGCTGTTTGGTTTTTCTACCTTGTCTTCAGACTTTTTGATTGTTGTTTCGCCTTTATCAACCTTGTTCTTAGTTTCTTTCGATACTGGAATCTTACCATCTACAGTTTCCGTTAATCCATTCTTTTCGGCATCTTTGCTATCGACAACTTTTACTACAACAGATTTTTTCTCTGTTGTATTTTTATATTTATCAGTAGCTGATACAAAAATATCATATTTTCCTTTTTTCTTGATGTCGAAGTCTTTCTTGTCAATGGTAATTTCTGCACCACTTAAATCTGTTGCTTTGAAGTAGTCTTTTAAATCAACATCTTCTGCATTTTGTTCGATACGAATTTCTGTCAAGAAATCTTCGAATACAGGTGCTTTGGTATCTTTAACTTCAAAAGGGACATCTTTGCTTTCTTTTGAATATTTAAGACTGACTTCATACTCTCCAACATCCAAGTATTTTTTGTCTTTGGATGTTACAGTGAACTTTTTCTTATCAAATGTATATTTTTCTGCATTTGACATTAAATCCGAAGTTAATTCTACAGAATTTAATACATTTTTCTCTACATCATTCGATAGGAAAGTCTTAGGTTCAAGTTTAATTGCTTCTCCATATTCAAAAATTAAATCCTCTTTCAATGGCAATGTAGTTTTATTATTGTTAGACACAGCATATCCAATCCCTGCTCCTGCACATACTAACAATGCTAATCCAATCAATACAACATTCCGTTTTTGGTTTTTCTTTTGTTTTTCGTCTTTGTTCACATTTGAATTATTTGTATTTTGGTTTTCCATGCTCTTTTTCTCCTATTTCTCTAATTTTTAATCTTTTAGTATATCCAATGAATTATTTTTAAGTTTTTGCTCGTTCTTAACTTAAATTCCCCTATTGATACCCTCGCTTTCTATTTTCATTATAGCACTTTATTTTCTAAATGGATTATTACTTTAATCGTTCATATAATCCTGCATAATTGAAAATAAATTCATAAGTGCTTTCTTTAATATAGGCTACCTGATGACTCCATATGGCTATACGAAAATACGCATTTGGTTTGATACCATACAAGGCTCGTCTTGAAATACCTAATTTTAAAGCAATTTCTTCATCTGTAAGTTCATCCACCAATTTATACTTCAGATATTTTCCTGCCTTTTCATCCATTTCAATCATTTCATCTATGTAATTCAAGAAACAATCTACTTGATCTCCCTCTTTCATAATCCGATTGATATATTCACTTTCGATTCCATTACCTGACTTAATATCACTACTAACTTGAATTAAACTTCCTGTATGCAATGGCAAACGCATTTTCAATCGAATTCTCTGTTGAATAAGAGGTGCATAGGCTTCACATACCTTTTTCCCATTTTCTTGTGTCTTTTCGACATCAATGTTTCTATCGAATACAATAATCCCTTTATTTGCCATATCTCCTATTCTTTTGCATCATTTTCTTTTTATGACATGAATGGCTCTTTTTTGTCTTTCATCATATTTGAAATCCACTCTATCATTGGTACATAATGTCTTAAAGCCATCCATATCATCAATATCCGTATAATGAACGAACACTTCATGTTCCAACTCTTTTGACTGGATAAATCCATATCCTTTCAAACGGCTAAATGATTTTACAACTCCTTTCATTGTTGTTCAAACTCATGCTCCATAATTGTATCGTCAAAGAAGTCAAATGGTGCTGAATAGATAATCATGACTCGACTTTCATTCGGTATATAGACAAAATAAAATAGTCGCATATGCAAAAACTGATTTGTACCAGTGAACATGGCATCTGCTGTTTCATAGTAGAAATCTTTCCAGTTTTCTTCTGTTTTTGTTGGATCAACTTTGGAATAATATACTCTTAATCCATCAAATATTTGTTGTTCCATGTAACTGATGGCAGTTTCCGTTTGTGCTTGAGCCAATCTATCTGTATCGCTGAAGTAATAATTATTAACATCTGCTTCAGAAATAAACATATTTCCCTTTTGCATGGCTTCTACGATAACTTCTTTTACTTCTTTCCAAGTATTCAATCTCCAACCTTGAGCATTATGGTCTATCATAGATATTTCTCCTTTCTAGCTATTCAATAGCGTTCTCTTTCTATTGTAGTATCATTGATGTCCTTGACAACTTCTGATTTGTCAGTTTTTTTCTTTGATACATCTTCAGTATTTATCTTACCTATCAATTCCAATACCTTTCCAACGACTTCATGATAATAAATCGTTGTTCCAGTATCAGCATCTGTATAGGTATTTTGTTGTAGTCTTCCTTTAACTAAAATCTTCATACCTTTTTTTAGTCTTTTTTCCAAATATTCTTGGTCAAAGAATACACATTGAATAAAGTCCACATAATTTTCACTCCGTTGATTGGCAACATTGCAAGTAATTACACTTACATTTGCTTTCGTTCGACTGATTCTTGGTACATTGGAAATTCGACCCACTAAATTTACTTCATTCAACATATAACCTTCTCCCTTCTATTTTTAGGAAGTCACTTCCTATTTTTCAATTCTTAATACATTGAGAACAATTAAACATATTAAATTTTCAAAGAAATTCAATAAATTAGGGCTTCGGTCTGCCCTTTTATGAAGATTTTTTATAATTCTTCTATATAACTTTCAAAAACCGAACCAATATGAAATACATGGATTGTAGATTCTCCATCAAAGATATAATACACGCTATAATCTTCGACTTTTATAACCGTAAACATTTTGTTGTGATCGTTTAATTCAGGATTTACGATTTTATATCGTTCTCCTTCTTTATATCCAAAATCCATATTCCACCCCATATTATAGTGTAGTATAACTATACCCTGTATTTTTATTTAAGCATATTGTTTTTTTATTTTCAACCATTTCAATATTTATATTTAATGAAATGTTGTATTAGTCATTGATATATTCAATCTATCACACCATTTTTCAATCCAATGAATATTCAATTCTTCAAAATCTGTATCCTCTTTATAAAAAATAGCTGTTTCTTTCCATTCATCAAAGCATTTTTTACACATTCCCCAATTCAATACTGGAATATAGTAAGTATCCTCTATTGTTTGATTGCAGGAATCACAAAGATTGCCAAAACAATCTGCCTCTCTCAATTTAACAATTTCTTCAGCAGGAATCTGATAAACAATATATCCTTGCTGAATTTTCATTTTCCTTATACTCATAATCTATTCTCACTTTCTTTTTTTTCGGAAGTGACTTCCTATTTTTTTCATTCGTTTTCGTCAAAGTTCTTCATATATCCATTCATTATTGATTTTAAACATAATGAGATGGCTGTAATACGCACCTTTTCCTTGTTCATTGCTCAAATGAAAGCGTACTTTTTCTTCTTTGTTCACATAGATCAAAATATCTAACATGGCTTTAAAATATTCTTGCGTTTCCATGATTCTGATTTCACATCCGCAATCGGACGAAAAACTCAATACATGATCGTATCCACTTTTATCAACAAGAAAGTTTTCACAGCACTGTTGTTCATTATCCCAACAAAAAGCAAATTGTTCTCCTAACTCATTAAATAGAACAAATCCTTCATTGCAATGACTTTCTGAATTTTCGATAAAAGGATACTTTTCCACTTGGATATATCCATTTAAATGTACAGTCTTCATTTCCTTTACCTAACCTCAATTACTTATATTTTTCTTCAATTATCATTTCTTTCATCATGAACCACGCTAGAATAAACATAGCGAGAATTTCAGGAGTTAAAAGAAATAATAACAAAATACCATTTACATCTATAATTTTTATCGCCCATAGTTGCAGAGGCAACATAAAGAGCATTGTTAAGATTGAAGCGAGCTTTTTAAATTTGAATTCTTTTTTCCATAGGTATTTCTCAAAAGCCCAATTTATATCGTTTTGTGTAATTGTTGGAAACATTACATGGATTTCTTTATAAAAATCACTGATATTTCTTTCATTTACTTCATAATACTTATTATGAAAAATCTCTATGATTTTATAAAGTTTATCTCTTTCCTTTTTTGTCATACGCTTCTCTTTCTATTTCTCTATCTTCCAATAATCCACTACGACCTTTTTCTCTAAATCAATTTCACATATTTTCTTTTCATCTTTTTCATAACAGTCAAATGATTCTTCGATTGAACCATCTTTCAATTCTACTTCATAACTATATGGGGGTTTTTGGGTTGTATAAAAAATTACAATCAAAAACGCCAATACGACTACACAAATAAAGCCAACGATTCCTAATGCAATCTTCCACCTATCTTATTTCCAACGAAAGCCTTCATAAATCGTGGTCGCTGACATCCATATCAAGATGCCAAGAGCGTACAATGTCATCAGCATTATAACAATCACAACCACATCTACAAATAATTCCATCATATACTCCCTTTATTACTCAAACACCAATTCATCCGACCCTGTAATCGTTCCTTTCGGTACAATCAACATATACTGTTCGTTACTAATTGGCTTTGTTTCTGTTTCACATCCCAAAAGAACACTACAATAAGTGTTAGTTTCTTGCTCTACATAGACTTCTAAACGAGCTGTATCCTCTTCCACTTCTTTAATCTTTATATCATCAAAGTTTATTGACATTCGTTCAATATCGCCATCTTGATTGTAATAATAAAATCCAAATTGATTGTTTTCAGAAAGCGACATATTGTACACTGTCAAAAGCCCAAACCCTTTTCCTTGTATAAGTTGCTCTGTTTTTCCTCGTACAATTTCATATTTCTCAATTATTTTTGGTTGAGCTTCAGAGGCATTTTCAAACCTATACATTAAGAAATGTATTGAAAATATAAAAATCAAAATACATACAACAAAAAATAAAAGCAAATTTCGTGTTCCTTTTTCAGTTGATGCTAATTGATAAGCCAAATAACCTATAAACAGCAGGAACAATGAACCTGCAAGAATAAATAAATTTGTTAGTTCATGACCCATATATTTCTCCTTTTAATAAAACAAAAAAACAAGCAAAAATAATTCTCGCTCGTTCATTTACTTATCTAAAATCAATCTAAAACATTTGTATTTCTACAATCACAATATACTACAACTTTTGTAGTATTTCAATTACTTTTAATCTATATTTTTATATAGCCAATCACTAGGAATATCCAGTTCTGTTGCTATTTTATGTACAGTGTCAAATTTAATATTTTTAATGGAAGTATTATTATTGATGATGGCATATAAGGAAGATTCTCGGATTCCGGTTTTCTTGCTTAATTTATAAATAGAATACCCCTTTTTTTCTAATAACTCTGTTAATGTCATAGTTGCTCCCTCTTTTCTTGAATGTATTATATATGAATTTTATGACATTTGTAATGATGGCACTCAAGTGAGTGCCTTTTCTTTTAAAGATGAGCCTTCTGGTTCACTTTTACAATCAGTTCTCCGATTCCATCTATTGCTGTATCCAGTACCCAAGGGTATTCACTGATGCAATTCATCAATTCGTTTAATTTCATTATCAACGACTCATATTTTATTGTGTTTTGATTCGCTGTTACCATACAGTTTTCTAAATCATCACATTCTTGCAACATAGCCTTTAAACTGTTCGCAATTTCTTCAGATTCAATTTCATTCACACACCTTCCTTCCTCGGAAGCATTTCGTATAATGCTTTTAATAAATGTTACATGATCGTTTGTTTGTAATATCATCTCAATATTCTCCTTCCATTTTCTTTTTTGTGAGTTCATCAATGCAGATTTGTAATAATTCGATTGTCGTATCCAAGTCTATTGAACCTACATTTACAGTAGCAACACAATCTACATTATTGTCTTTTGCATCCACTACGATTTTAATTTCTGTACTTCTTGATTTTTCCTTCATATTCTTAGATAGTAAAGTCTATACATGGTATCATCCTTTCTGAAACGCTCTTGTTTCTAAAATATGATACCATTCACTTTTTCCCTTCTATGTGTTTAAAGAGAACACAACTCTTTTATCAAAAATAGGAAGTCACTTCCGATTTTTCTCTTGTTCAGCATATGCTTGGATTTCTTCTTTTGTAAGTCCTACATATTTAGGTAATCGATTTGCACTGATTCCTGTGATTGTACTCTTCCCTTCTCTTTCTGCTTCCAACATTTCCTGTGCTAGAATTTGATTCGCTTTTTCCCTACCACAAGGGATAAATCTTCGTATATCGTATTGGTGAGCGTATCCTTTTCTAAGTATTTGTTCTCTAATTATATTTCTATGTTCATTATCTTGTTGATTCTGCCTCATACTTGAAACACTCCTTTCGCAAAATCATCATAGCATAATCAAAACCAAAAAGTATAGTTTTTATATACCACATCTTTTGTAGTTTTTAATCGTAGTCTTAATGGACTTGTTAGAGTAGTATATCGTATAATAGAAGTGAATATAACGAAGGTGGTGAAATAAATGGAAAAAGAACCTAGCATATATGATGTGGATAAACTTATTGAGATCATAACGGATTATCGAACTAGGAAAAACATAAACCTACGAAACTTTATTGAAAAAGCAAATATTAGTTATGCTCTATATCATCAAATAAAGCGGAGAGATATTAACCTCACTTCACGCATTATTAAACACTTTGCAAATGCTATGGAAATGGATTTTTATGTATTATGGACACAAATCATGATTTTAAGTGATGATGAAAATAAAAACGAACTTCTTCATGATACATTTAAAACATTATTTTTACTAAATGATGAACAGTTGCAGACAATTCATGATGAAGTAAAACGAATGGCATCCTTTAAATAATACGCATAATATACTTCAATTTATCTTCCTTCTTTAAATTGAACTTAGAGAGGAGAGATCAAATTGCCAGTATATAAAGATAAACAACGAGGAACATGGTATATATCCACTTCCTACACTCCAAAAAAAGGATTTTACAAAAAAAAGACAGTTCGTGGATTTAAGAAAAAAAGTGATGCGTTGAATTATGAAAGAGTTATCATGATTCAGTTGAAGCAGAAAGCAAAATATAATTTTGTATTGGGCTTGAAATTAGAAGATGTTTGGAAAGAATATTCTGACTATATGAGATTGACAGAATGGAAAGATTCTACCTACAATGCGAACTCCTGTATCTACAAGAAACATATTGAACCTTATTTTTTAGGTAGAGATTTACTTCAAATACAGAAAAAAGAAATTACAGAATGGCACACAACTTTAGTTAAAAAAGGACTATCCAAAGCTTCTATCAATGTCATTCACACTGCTTTCAGTGGTATCTACACCTATGCAAATGATATTTATGATATAGATTATCATCCGTTAAGTAAAGTTGGATATATAAAATGTCATAAAGAAGATAAGAAAAAAGAATATGTCATTTTAGACCCAAAGGATTTTGTCACTTTTATCAATTCTTTGGATACAATCAAAATGAAACTCCTCTTTCGGACATTATATTCTACTGGATTGCGAATTACAGAGTTAAGAAACTTGAAATGGACAAACTTTAAGAAGCAATCCTTTTTTATTAACAAGGTTATGAAATCGGAAAACAGTAATCGTATTGTACCTATCGACAATGAATTGAATTCGCTTTTAAAACAATTTAAAAAACTTTATGAACAAGAAGATTCTTTTACCAATGATTCATACATATTCTTTGGTAAACATTTTAACAAAATGATATCTCAATACCTTATCCGAACTACATTGGAAAAACACTTGGATTTATGTCATTTAAAACGCATGACTCCTCATGATTTTCGACATACTTATGTGTCTATGCTAATCCATGAAGGGTATGATGATACATCTATTGCAGAATTGATTGGAGATTCTGTTTTAACGGTTAGAACTGTCTACGCTCATATGTTGCCATCAAGACGAAAAGATGTCATGGTAGTTCTTGATAAAAGCATACCGAAGAACCTCATTTCGATATGATTTTATTAGGGAAAACCATGAAAAAGAAATAAATTTTAGTTTCAAATTCGTATCACAAGAAGGAAAAGATAAAAAAAAGCCCCATTTTAAAGGGCTAAATCTTCATTTTGAATTAAATACGATAAAAAATTCTGAATATGAAGTGAAGTAATTATGCGTGTTTATAATATCTGCATTGTCTATAAAAGACTTAAAATATATATGTTTTACTTTTTTTCGTATCACTCTTGTATCAATTTAACAAAAGGCAAATGGCATTTTTCCAAATGCCTTTTTTTGATGCCAAAAAAGAAAAAATGCCAAGTTCTGAACAAGGCATTTGTATAGTTATTTTACTTGATCTTTTAGTGCTTTACTTGGCTTGAATTTTACTGATTTACTTGCAGGAATTTCGATTTTTTCTTTTGTAGCAGGATTGATTCCAGTTCTCGCAGAGCGTTCAGTTACTTCAAATTTACCAAACCCTGAAATTTCAACTGTATTGCCTTCAGCCAGTGCTTTTGCGATTTCTGTAAATACTGTTTCCACTGCTTCCATTCCTGCACTTTTTGTTGTTGCTAGTGCGTTTTTTACACTTTCAGCTAAATCCACTTTTTTAATTGTTGTTTTCATATTCTTATTCTCCTTTTAGTTTAATTCCAACTTTTTCTTCAACTGTTTCAATATAAGTATCTAAACCTATGTACCCTTTCGTCAAATTCTCAATTTTTTCAGTTAGGTTACATAATAGAGTTTCAATATCTTCTTTCTTTACTCCTGCCTCAAATAAAACTTCAGTAATTGAAGACAAATAAATATTGCTCACTCTTTCAGAAATTTTTTGATCTCTCATTTTGCGTAGTTGTTCTTCTCTCCTGCTCACTCAATCACTCCTTTAGTTATTTATCAATGTCGAAAAAATCATCTGTAATATCAATATCTAAATCAATTTCATCTTTTTCTTCTAAGATATCCTTAACAATACTTCCTTTACCGCAAACAGTATCTAATAAACTGTAATATTTTTCTCCTACATCAGTAACATCAATTTCTTTTACACATTTAGATAACCAATCATGTTCAAATCCCATACTTTCAAGAAAATTTCGTATATCTGTATAGGCTTGAGTAATACCTTTTGGATGGAATTCTCTCAATTTCTTTGTATCCAAATCAAAGTTGATAGCTTTTTTATTCATACAAACATCCTATTAAAGAGTAATTCCTTTCAATGATGAAATGCAATCTTCCACTTCTCCTTGGATATACCATAGCCACTTTTCTACTAGCAAAGGAAACCATTTTGTTTCAGGTAATTGTGCGATTGCAACGCTAAATGTAGAGAAACTATTATCATCTTCAATACATTCATATATTCCTTGTCCAAGTTTAGGTACTCCTCGATTTTCAAAATAATCATCAATGGCTTTATATCCTTTGTTTACATCAATTCCATGAAGCTTTGCTTTTTCTTCGCTCAAGACAATTTCCATCCTCATAATTTGTGGTTTTTCTTCTTTTTTTCCCAAACACCTGTTATATATCCCATACAGTCTTCAATTTCTCCGTCAATGTGCCACCACCATTTTTCTACCAATAATGGAAACCATTTTGTTTTGGCTAATTCTCTGTTAATCAATAGAACGGAATCAAAACTTTTTTGACTATCATCCCCTTCTAAAACTCCTTCAGAAATCTTGCTAAAACCTCGTTTTATCATAAAGTCTTCAATCTTAGCATAGCCTTTATGTATGTTGTAGTGATGTTCTTTTGCTTTTTCTTCATTTAAGACTATTTCTAATTTCATACAGTGCATCACTCCTTTTTTGACTTATTTAATCATATCATTTACATCAAACAAGATAAACCGACTATGACTAAATTTTTCTGTTTCACGAGTTGAGAATCCTTTTTTATCCACCCAAATATATTAGAATTTATTGTTTTCTCCATAAGGTAAAGCTGTAATCAATCCTAATACTTTTAATTCTTTGTCATAAATTGGATTTCCTACTACAAGTTCTTTCATGTCCATACTCCTTCCTTAATTAAAATGGCAAATCATCTGTAGAAATATCTAGCGTATCAGCAACATCCCAAGGAACGCTTTTTTCTGCTTCAGCAGTTATACTTTGTTGTTGATAATAAGTTTGAACAGGTGGTTGTTCATATGGATATGTCTGTTGTGGTTGAGAATATTGTGAAGGTTGTGAATTTTGTTTAGGTTCTAAGAATTGTACATTGTCGCACACTACTTCGGTTACATAAACTTTCTGTCCTTGTTGATTGTTATAAGTTCGTGTTTGGATTCTGCCTTCTATTCCAATGAGAGAACCTTTATGCAAGTAAGTTGTGATGTTTTCGGCTGATTTTCTCCATGTTACACATTGTATAAAATCAGCATCAGGTTGTCCTGCAACTTGATTTCTTCGATTTACTGCTAATGTAAATGTACAAGTGCTGATTCCTGACATTGTTTTACTTAGCAAAGGGTCTTTCGTTAATCTCCCTACGGCTACCACTCTATTTATCATGCTTATTTCCTCTTCTTTCTAATTTCATTCTTTCTTTAATTTGATAGCTAGTTATAACACTGTAAAGACTATGTATTTCATCATCTTGTTGTTTTAGTAAAGAAATCATTTCTTTTGTAGATAGATTATCATAGCGTTTTGCAAATTCTTTATGTTTCTCTATATAATAATCATCACTTTTATCAAAGCAACAAGGATTTTTATTGTATGCCGTAATCCATTTCTCCAGTGTTTTTAAAGGTATTTCATATTCTTCTGCTGTTTTTGATGGAGAATGTCCACAATCACAAGTTAATTGACAAACACCTTTCCTAAATTGGTTTGAATATTTTCTAAATGGCATTTTTACTCCTTCCTATTTATTTTCTAGGTATTCTTTCAAACAACCACTTCTTTTTCTTGAATGTACTTATATACTGCTAATCTTATATAGTCAGCTAATGGTTGTGTTTCTTCAATTTCAAGAAGATACTTATACAATTCCCTATCTGTGTTTCTATTGATGGAAATTGTGAATTGTGAACTGTATTTCATTCCTTCAGGAAACGATTGATATAACTCTTTATCTAATTTTATATCATCCTTTTCTGAAGACATATCATAAGTAATTGCATCTTTTACAAATCTATTTCTTGAAAGTTCTATATGATTTCCCTTATATTGTTTATTCAATCTTTCAAAAAAATTATACAACCTATAATCATATTTCTTACGATATGTGAAATTTATCCTTTGAACATTTTTCCTAATATATTCTTGTTGTCTAGTCATCATTTTCCTTTCTTTAAATTGATATGAAGATGTAGAGAAAATCACTCTCTACATCTTTAAAATCTATCTTCCCAACTTATTTTTAATATCCTCTAAAATTTCATCAACATATACACGATAATCGGATTGAACATTTGATTTATCTTTATCTTCCAATAGAATAACATTCTTTAATGATGCACTTTCTACTGGTTTACCCTGAAATCGAATTTCTTGTGTAAATACTCGATTAGGGAAAATATGACGAAGTGTTTTTATCCACTCGTTTGTCAATTTGTTTCTCTGCTTCATTGTAATCAATAATTTGCAGTCATATGGTAATCGTTCTTCATTCAGCCATTCAATAAGAATTTCAAGTGTTGCTCCTAACCCTTTAATACTGCGATCAGAAATCGTAACTGGAATAATAATAGTATCGCCTTCTTTATAGCAGGCACAAATAGAGTTATATGTTAATGAACTTTCAAACGGACTGTTATCAATGATAACTACATCATAATCGTTATCAATCAATGATAATGCAGTACGAAGTCTTCCACTTGGATTTTTACCTGATAGTTTCAAATAACCATCCGTCATTGATAATTCATCAGATGCAGGAATAATATCCAAATTTGGATAGCAAGTTTGATGGATTGCCTGTTGTATCATTGTTGGTGTCTTTAATACATCATTGATGTCAATTCCATACTTGCGTTCTTTTGAGAATCCACTAGATGCTAGAGCTTTATAGGCTTTCATGATTGCCTGCTTATCTTCAGACTTATCATAGAATTCTCTTACTTTCATGGCTTGTTCAACAGTAATTTCAGAATCGTCTTTCATCATAGTAGATTGTCCATTCGCCTGTGGATCAAAAGGAATATAAAGCGTTTTATATCCTGCCTGTGAAATTCCATAAGCCATGTTCAATGCTGTTTCTGTTTTTCCTACTCCACCTTTACGGTTTTGAATGTTATATGTAATTGCCATTTTTTTATCCTCTCTTCGTTTTTAAATATGTTTTCGTAATATGATCTAATTCATTGTCTGTTTTTAAGGTCTGCAAGATTCTATTTAAGTCGTATAGATTTGCATATCCAATCGAAAGTTTTGTCGGTGTAATTGATATTTTTGCATCTGTTATTTCAACTAGATATTTTTTCAATGTACCCAAAACTTCCTTTTGTTCCAACTCTTCTTGACTAACAACTTTTTCTTTTGGTTTTGTTTCTTGTGCTTTTCCTGAAAACTCTCCAGTTAAATATGTTTGGATTTGCCTTCCCGTTAGAGGTGTTCCATTGCGATTTGTAAAACCTGTTTTCTGTGCAATCCAATCTCGCTTTTCCATCCCTTTAGGAATTCGTCTTTGTTCTTCTAAAATGGTTACTTGCATTGGATTTTCAGCATTTTTAATCGCTTTATCGAGTTCCTTATCCTTTAATTTATGATATTTATAGATTTTCTCATAGTTTTGAATGATGATACGCTTATCTTCTTCTGAAAAGTTGCGTTGATGATTGTCACTCATAATCAATTCCAATTCACTGATTTCGTCTTCAGGTGTTTGTTCAATCACATACATTGGAAACATACCATCATGCTTTCCTTCTTGGAATAGAAGATTTAAGGCATGGTATCTTGTTTCTCCACCAATTAAAGTATAGTGTTTTCCATCTTCCCCTTCTTGATAATATACACGACCATTGTTTACCCCATTCTTCTCTAATTCATCAGCTAATGATTTTACATCTTCTTCGTTGATGTGAAAGAAATTTAATTTATTTGGACGAATATCATTGATGTGTATCATTTCGATTTGTTGTTTGTTTTTTCTCATATGAGAACCAACTGTACCCTTTTGAGGTGTTGCTTCAAATTCACTTAATAGACTCATATCTACACTTCCTTTCTTTCCATTATCTTGTGATAGCAGTATAATGTAGCCTTTGCATCTTCATAACTGTCATGTGTTTTAAATTTATATCCAAAGTAATCAGCACAATTTTGTAGTTTCTGCCATTTATAACCCCCATACTTTTCACTGACTTCGCCATAGATAGGAGCAAACAGTTCCATAACATCAATCACTTGTTTGTTTTCTAAGGAATATAATCCTTCAAGAAATCCTAAATCAAAACTTCCATTGTATCCTACGATCACATCTGCATTGTCAAATATTCCTTTAATAAGGGGTGCTAATTGTTGTAATGTTGGTTTGTTTTTTACCATATCATAAGAAATATGATGTACAGCTTCTGCGTTTTTCCAAGAAGTCGTGAAAATTGGTTTTACATATGTGTTTAACAGTATATTGAAGTTGCCATCTAAAATTGTAATTTCTAATACTTCATCCAACTCGTTATTTACACCTGTTGTTTCTAAATCAAAGCAAATTGTCTTTGTTTTATTTGTTTCCCCAATTGGTGCAAGATGAGTAAAATACTCCCTTTGTTTTGCTAATTTATTAGCAACGACCCTTTGTTCGTCTGTCATGTTCTTCTTTCTCCTCTTCGTATCGTTTTTTTGATGCAAGATCCTGTAATTCGGCTTTTGTAATGTTGAATTTTTTACAATACATTCCTAATTCTAAAATCTCTTTTTGTGTCTTTAATAAATCTTGATAGGCACTTGATGTCATTTTTTAACCTCTTTTCTAATCCCAATATTGGTTATTTCTATATAATCCCTAATTCAATCAACATTGCTTGATTCACTTCACGCATTTGCTTTTCCGTTAATTTCCCATAGTATCCAGTAATTTTCTCTTTTTCTACTGGTATAATAACTTCTAACTTAACCATGTTTTTGTCATTCAAAGTAACATGGCAAGGTAATTCGGGTCTTTTAAGTCTTCTTGTGATTGGTGTAACCAAAATGGTTTTGGAATTCTTGTTCGCTTGGTTATTGGATAACACTACACAAGGTCTTATGTTTGAAATAACGGTTGTGCTATAATACGGCATATCAACCCAATATATCTCGCCCTTTTGTGGTGTTGCCTGCTCACTCTCTAATGAGTGAGCAAACTTTCCATTTTGATTAGTATCTACCATGTTTTATAATTGTTCTCCTTTTTCAATATCAATATGTTCTTCAAAATTTCTAATCATTTTATATACAGCAGTTCCTTTAGCCTCACACTGCTGACATTCCCAATTATAATATTCATAACAATCATTCCAATTCGAGTATTCAGGTTTTATTGATGCCCCACAAACAGGACATATATTTTCATCTCGTGTCACTATGTTAATGATTTCTTTAGTTTTCATATAATTTTCTCCTTGTCTTATTTACAGTTATAATCTTTATTCGTGCTTCTTCTTGTTAAAAAATCTAAGATAAACAGTATTCTGCGATACATAACATCACAAACATCATAATTGTTGTTATCACAATGATTTTTCCTAATGCGAGAATCAGAAGGTTTAAATTATATAAAACCTTTCTTCTGTTGATTGTTTTTCTTTTCGTGATCGTTCTTTCCATATTCCTACTCTTTCTAGGTGTAGTATTGCTACACCATAACATTATTTTTTTAGGTGTAGCAATACTACACCTTATACCTATATTATAGCAAAACAACCACCTATTTGCAAGCATTATTTCAATGCTTTTAGCCTTATTTTAAAGTCTTTTTTACATTTTTTAGCTAAAAAATAGCATAAAAATCTAGTTATCCGCATAAAAACTGGACTTATCACACTTTATCAAGGTCAAAACCACTCAATTTACTACTAATTTACTACTTATGAATGAGCTTTGATACGACGATTTATCCTTGAAAAGTGAAGATATAAAGATACTTCCAATAAAATTTGAATATTTAATAGGTAGACACTTCAAAAAATGAGGTGTCTATTTTTTTACCCGATTTTGAAAGGAAGTGAACTTATGAAAACAAAAAATCAAGAATCAAAAGGTCGTTCCCCACTCTTTAAGACCATCAAACATTCATTCAGCCAATAAAAAAGAAAGGATAGGTAAAAATATGGAACTTAAATTTGTGATTCCCAACATGGAAAAAACATTCGGCAATTTAGAATTTGCTGGCGAGGATAAAGTCGTTCAGCGAAGAATCAACGGACGGCTAACTGTCTTATCAAGAAGCTATAATCTCTATTCTGATGTTCAAAGAGCAGATGATATTGTGGTGGTGCTTCCTGCTGAAGCTGGCGAAAAACATTTCGGCTTTGAGGAACGTGTGAAGTTAGTCAATCCACGTATTACCGCAGAGGGCTACAAAATCGGCACTCGTGGTTTTACAAATTACCTTTTACATGCTGACGACATGATAAAAGAATAAAGAAAGAGAGGAAAAATGATGAGATTAGCAAATGGCATTGTATTAGATAAAGACACGACTTTTGGAGAATTGAAATTCTCTGCTCTACGTCGTGAAGTGAGAATCCAAAATGAAGACGGGTCGGTTTCAGATGAAATCAAGGAACGTACCTATGACTTAAAATCCAAAGGACAAGGACGCATGATTCAAGTAAGTATTCCTGCCAGCGTGCCTTTGAAAGAGTTTGATTATAACGCACGGGTGGAACTTATCAATCCCATTGCGGACACCGTTGCTACTGCCACCTATCAAGGAGCAGATGTTGACTGGTATATCAAGGCAGACGATATTGTGCTGACAAAGGATTCTAGTTCATTCAAAGCTCAACCACAAGCAAAGAAAGAACCGACACAAGACAAATAGTCGCTAGGTAGAAAGGAGACTTTTTCGCATGAAACAGCGTGGTAAAAGGATTCGCCCATCTGGTAAAGATTTAGTCTTTCATTTTACGATAGCGTCACTCCTGCCTGTTTTCCTGCTGGTTGTCGGACTGTTTCATGTGAAGACAATCCAGCAGATCAACTGGCAGGATTTTAACCTATCACAAGCAGATAAGATTGACATTCCCTATTTAATTATCAGTTTCAGTGTCGCAATTCTTATCTGCTTGCTGGTAGCGTTTGTATTCAAACGGGTTCGCTATGATACGGTTAAACAACTTTACCACCGTCAAAAACTGGCAAAGATGATACTTGAAAACAAGTGGTATGAATCTGAACAGGTCAAAACAGAGGGTTTCTTTAAAGATAGTGCTGGTCGTACAAAGGAAAAGATAACCTACTTCCCTAAAATGTATTATCGACTTAAAAATGGCTTGATACAGATACGGGTGGAAATCACGCTGGGAAAATATCAAGACCAACTCTTACACTTGGAAAAGAAATTAGAGAGTGGCTTGTACTGTGAGCTGACGGATAAAGAGTTAAAGGATTCCTATGTGGAATATACTTTGCTCTATGACACCATAGCCAGTCGTATTTCTATTGATGAAGTAGAAGCTAAAGATGGTAAACTTCGCTTAATGAAAAACGTATGGTGGGAATATGATAAGCTCCCTCATATGTTGATTGCTGGTGGTACAGGTGGCGGTAAAACTTACTTTATACTGACACTGATTGAAGCCTTGCTTCATACAGATTCAAAACTGTATATTCTTGACCCGAAAAATGCTGATCTTGCGGACTTAGGTTCTGTGATGGCAAATGTCTACTATAGAAAAGAAGACTTGCTTTCTTGCATTGAAACATTCTATGAAGAAATGATGAAACGTAGTGAGGAAATGAAGCAGATGAAGAACTATAAGACTGGCAAAAATTATGCTTACTTAGGTCTCCCGGCACACTTCTTAATCTTTGATGAATACGTCGCTTTCATGGAAATGCTGGGAACAAAAGAAAACACCGCAGTTATGAATAAGCTGAAACAGATTGTCATGTTAGGTCGTCAAGCTGGCTTCTTTCTAATACTGGCTTGTCAACGTCCAGACGCAAAATATTTAGGCGACGGAATCCGTGATCAGTTTAATTTCAGAGTGGCTTTAGGTCGTATGTCTGAAATGGGCTATGGCATGATGTTTGGCAGTGACGTACAAAAGGATTTCTTCTTAAAGCGAATCAAAGGTCGTGGCTATGTTGATGTAGGAACAAGTGTCATATCAGAGTTTTATACTCCCCTTGTACCAAAAGGATATGATTTCTTGGAGGAAATTAAAAAGTTATCCAACAGCAGACAGTCCACGCAGGCGACGTGCGAAGCGGAAGTCGCAGGTGTGGACTGATCTTGCTGGCTGGTGTGGCAATAGCCACGCCAGCACTTAACCCCCCGTATCTAACAGGGGGGTACAAATCGACAGGAAACAGTCAAAAAAACATTAGAAAATCCTTTGGTTACAAGGGATTTACAAAATTTCAGCGTATGTCAAATGGGCTTTAAAAGTTGACATACGCCTTTTTGATTGGAGGGATTTTTACTGAATGAACAAACTTGGTTACAGCATTTAAAAGAAAAACGCTTGGCTTATGGACTATCTCAAAACCGTTTAGCTGTTGCGACTGGTATTACAAGGCAGTATCTAAGCGATATTGAAACAGGAAAAGTCAAGCCATCAGAGGATTTACAGCAGTCCCTTTGGGAAGCTCTGGAACGCTTCAATCCCGACGCTCCCCTTGAAATGCTGTTTGATTATGTAAGAATTCGCTTTCCGACAACAGACGTACAGCAGGTGGTCGAAAACATCTTACAACTGAAACTGTCCTATTTTCTTCATGAGGACTATGGTTTCTATTCTTATTCAGAGCATTATGCTTTAGGCGACATATTCGTCCTTTGCTCCCATGAACTGGACAAAGGAGTTCTGGTGGAATTGAAAGGTCGTGGGTGCAGACAATTTGAAAGCTATCTTCTGGCACAACAAAGAAGCTGGTATGAGTTCTTTATGGACGTTTTGGTGGCTGGCGGTGTGATGAAACGCCTTGACCTTGCCATTAACGATAAGACAGGGATTTTAAATATCCCTGTACTCACTGAAAAGTGCCAACAGGAAGAATGTATCTCCGTCTTCCGCAGTTTTAAAAGCTATCGCAGTGGCGAACTGGTACGCAAAGAGGAAAAGGAATGTATGGGAAACACCCTCTATATCGGTTCATTACAAAGTGAAGTTTATTTCTGTATCTATGAAAAGGACTACGAGCAGTACAAGAAAAATGATATTCCCATTGAAGACGCAGAAGTAAAAAACCGTTTTGAGATTCGATTGAAAAATGAGCGTGCCTATTATGCAGTCCGTGATTTACTCGTCTATGACAATCCAGAGCATACCGCCTTTAAAATTATCAATCGGTATATCCGTTTTGTAGATAAAGACGATTCCAAACCTCGTTCTGATTGGAAACTGAATGAAGAATGGGCTTGGTTTATTGGGAACAATCGTGAACGATTAAAACTAACCACAAAACCAGAGCCTTACTCCTTCCAAAGGACGCTGAACTGGCTATCTCATCAAGTTGCCCCGACCTTAAAGGTTGCGATTAAACTTGATGAAATCAACCAGACGCAGGTTGTAAAAGACATTCTCGACCATGCGAAACTGACAGACCGACACAAGCAGATTTTGAAGCAACAGTCAGTAAAAGAACAGGACGTGATAACAACAAAAAAATAACTCAAATACAAATTCATTGAATATAGAGAGGAGAACATTTTTATGAATTTTGGACAAAACCTTTATAACTGGTTTCTATCAAACGCTCAATCACTGGTGCTTTTAGCAATCGTTGTGATTGGCTTGTATCTTGGCTTCAAGCGTGAGTTTAGCAAACTGATTGGCTTTTTAATTATTGCGATTATTGCGGTTGGCTTAGTCTTCAACGCTGCTGGAGTAAAAGACATTTTACTAGAGCTATTCAATCGCATTATTGGTGCTTAAATAAAACCGTTCTTTTGTGGAATATAAGTGGTTTTCTTATGTTCCGCAAAGGAATGGTACACCAAACGAAGTGCGGTAGGGATTTTTGAATCTCTACAAAGAAAGGACGTGAATATATGGACGATATGCAAGTCTATATTGCGAATTTAGGCAAATACAATGAGGGCGAATTGGTCGGTGCGTGGTTTACCTTTCCCATTGACTTTGAGGAAGTCAAAGAGAAAATCGGCTTGAATGATGAATATGAGGAATACGCCATTCATGACTACGAGTTACCCTTTACGGTTGACGAATACACTTCCATTGGCGAACTCAATCGACTATGGGAAATGGTATCGGAATTACCCGAAGAATTACAATCGGAGCTATCTGCTCTGCTCACTCATTTTTCAAGCATTGAAGAACTAAGCGAACATCAAGAGGATATTATCATTCATTCCGATTGTGATGATATGTATGACGTGGCACGCTACTACATTGAAGAAACGGGTGCTTTAGGCGAAGTACCAGCTAGTCTTCAAAACTATATTGATTATCAAGCCTATGGTCGGGATTTAGACCTTTCAGGAACGTTTATCTCAACCAATCATGGGATTTTTGAAATCGTCTATTAAATCTGTCGGTACATTACTACTGGCAGATTTTCTATTTTACGGGGTGGCTCAATCAGCTACCCCTATTTTTTATGAAAGGATTGATTACATGAAGAAAATACGAAGCTATACCAGTATCTGGTCTGTGGAAAAGGTACTGTATTCTATCAATGATTTTAGACTTCCGTTTCCCATAACCTTTACGCAAATGACATGGTTTGTCGTGTCACTCTTTGCAGTGATGATACTTGGCAACTTGCCCCCTCTTTCCATGATAGAGGGAGCATTTCTCAAATACTTTGGGATTCCTGTGGCTTTCACATGGTTTATGTCTACAAAAACTTTTGATGGTAAAAAGCCTTATGGATTTTTGAAGTCTGTCATTGCTTATGCACTGCGACCAAAGCTGACCTATGCAGGAAAAAAAGTAACGCTTGGCAGAAACCAGCCACAAGAAGCCATTACAGCAGTTAGGAGTGAATTTTATGGCATATCCAATTAAATACATTGAAAACAATCTCGTCTGGAATAAAGACGGGGAATGTTATGCTTACTATGAGCTTGTTCCTTACAATTACTCATTTCTAAGTCCAGAACAGAAAATACAAGTGCATGATTCTTTCAGACAGCTTATCGCACAAAATCGTGATGGCAAAATTCATGCTTTACAAATCAGTACAGAATCCAGCATACGTTCTGCACAAGAGCGTTCCAAAAATGAAGTCACTGGCAAGCTCAAAGCGGTTGCCTATGACAAAATCGACCAACAGACAGACGCTTTAATATCCATGATTGGCGAAAATCAAGTGAACTACCGTTTCTTTATCGGCTTTAAGTTGCTTCTCAACGATCAGGAGTTTTCTATGAAAAGTCTTACCGTTGAAGCAAAAAATGCTTTGTCTGATTTTGTCTATGATGTGAACCATAAGCTGATGGGCGATTTTGTTAGTATGAGTAATGATGAAATCCTGCGTTTTCAGAAGATGGAAAAGCTCTTAGAAAATAAAATCTCTCGTCGTTTCAAAATCCGCAGGTTAGATAAGGACGACTTCGGCTATCTGATTGAACACCTTTACGGACAGACAGGCACTGCCTATGAAGAGTATGAGTACCATCTATCAAAGAAAAAGCTGGATAATGAAACGCTGATTAAATACTATGACTTGATTAAGCCTACTCGCTGTTTGGTGGAAGAAAAACAGCGATATTTGAAAATCCAGCAGGAAGATGAAACCGTCTATGTAGCTTACTTTACCATTAACAGCATTGTCGGAGAACTGGACTTCCCGTCCTCTGAAATCTTCTACTACCAGCAACAGCAATTTACATTCCCGATTGATACGTCAATGAATGTGGAAATTGTAGCGAATCGTAAAGCCCTATCTACTGTCCGCAATAAAAAGAAAGAACTGAAAGACTTGGATAACCACGCTTGGCAAAGTGATAATGAAACCAGCTCCAATGTGGCGGAAGCTCTGGAAAGTGTGAATGAGCTGGAAACCAATTTAGACCAAAGCAAGGAATCTATGTACAAGCTGTCTTATGTGGTAAGGGTATCAGCAAATGATCTTGACGAACTCAAACGTCGTTGTAATGAAGTGAAAGATTTTTATGACGATTTAAGCGTAAAACTGGTACGACCATTTGGGGATATGCTCGGCTTACATGAAGAATTTTTACCTGCCAGCAAGCGTTATATGAATGATTATATTCAATACGTGACCTCTGATTTCCTCGCTGGTTTAGGTTTTGGTGCTACTCAAATGCTGGGGGAAAATGAGGGGATTTATGTTGGCTACAGCTTAGATACTGGACGCAATGTCTATCTGAAACCTGCTCTTGCCAGTCAAGGGGTTAAGGGTTCAGTAACCAATGCGTTAGCGTCGGCTTTTGTTGGTTCGCTGGGTGGTGGTAAATCCTTTGCGAATAACCTTATCGTCTATTATGCGGTGCTTTATGGGGCACAAGCAGTGATTGTAGACCCAAAAGCAGAACGTGGCAGATGGAAAGAAACCTTGCCAGAGATTTCCCATGAAATCAATATCGTCACTCTGACTTCTGATGAGAAAAACAAAGGCTTACTTGACCCTTATGTGATTATGAAAAATCCCAAAGATTCTGAATCACTGGCTATTGATATTCTGACATTCCTTACGGGGATTTCCTCTCGTGATGGGGAACGCTTCCCAATCCTTAGAAAAGCCATTCGTGCAGTAACCAATAGTGAAGTACGAGGGTTGATGAAAGTGATTGAGGAATTACGGGTTGAGAATACGCCACTAAGTACCAGTATAGCCGACCATATCGAAAGTTTTACAGACTATGACTTTGCACATTTATTATTCAGTAATGGTTATGTGGAGCAGTCTATCAGCTTAGAAAAACAACTGAACATTATACAGGTTGCGGACTTGGTACTTCCCGACAAGGAAACTTCCTTTGAGGAATATACCACTATGGAGCTTTTATCCGTTGCTATGCTGATTGTCATTAGTACCTTTGCTTTAGACTTTATCCATACAGACCGAAGCATTTTCAAGATTGTAGATTTAGACGAAGCATGGAGCTTTTTACAGGTAGCACAAGGAAAAACACTATCTATGAAGCTGGTTCGGGCTGGTCGTGCTATGAACGCTGGGGTATATTTCGTGACCCAAAATACAGACGACCTCTTAGATGAAAAACTGAAAAATAACCTCGGCTTAAAATTTGCATTTCGTTCCACTGACCTTAACGAGATTAAAAAGACCTTAGCCTTTTTTGGTGTAGACCCAGAGGACGAAAACAATCAGAAGCGATTGCGTGATTTGGAAAACGGGCAATGCCTTATCAGTGATTTATATGGTCGTGTCGGTGTGATACAGTTCCACCCTGTATTTGAAGAACTGCTCCATGCCTTTGATACCAGACCACCTGTGCGAAAAGAGGTGTAAATGTGAAACCATCAATAGTAAACAGAATAAAATCAAACTGGACGCTGAAACGTCTAGGTAAAGTGGCAATGACAGTGGCTTTCACACTTGTGATTGCCATTTTTCTTTTAGCCATGCTGGGAACGGTGGTTCAAGCTGCGGGCTTGGTAGATGATACGGTCAATGTGGCAAATGAATACAGCCGATACCCACTTGAAAACTATCAACTGGATTTTTATGTGGATAATAGCTGGGGCTGGCTTCCGTGGAACTGGTCGGACGGGATTGGAAAACAGGTCATGTATGGACTATATGCCATTACCAATTTTATTTGGACAATCAGTTTGTATGTTTCCAATGCGACAGGTTACTTAGTACAGGAAGCCTATTCCTTAGACTTCATTTCCGCTACAGCAGATTCCATTGGTAAGAATATGCAGACCTTAGCTGGTGTGAGTGCAAACGGATTTTCAACAGAGGGTTTCTATGTTGGATTCCTCTTACTCTTGATTTTGGTTCTTGGGGTTTATGTTGCCTATACGGGACTGATAAAGAGAGAAACCACAAAGGCAATTCATGCCATTATGAATTTTGTGCTGGTGTTTATCCTATCGGCTTCCTTTATTGCCTACGCTCCCGACTACATTAAAAAAATCAATGACTTTTCATCAGACATCAGTAATGCCAGTTTATCACTTGGCACGAAGATTGTCATGCCCCATTCCGATAGTCAAGGCAAGGACAGCGTGGACTTAATCAGAGATAGCCTGTTTTCCATACAGGTTCAGCAACCGTGGCTACTGCTTCAATACAACAGTTCAGACATTGAAAGTATCGGTATTGACCGTGTGGAAAGCCTGCTCTCCACCAGCCCAGATTCCAACAATGGCGAAGACAGAGAAAAAATTGTTGCGGAAGAAATTGAAGACAGAAGCAATACCAATCTAACCATTACAAAGACCATTAACCGTTTAGGTACAGTCTTCTTCCTATTTGTCTTCAATATTGGGATTTCCATATTTGTATTCCTATTAACAGGAATCATGATTTTCTCGCAGGTACTTTTTATCATCTATGCTATGTTTCTGCCTGTGAGCTTTATTTTAAGCATGATTCCATCATTTGATGGTATGTCAAAACGAGCCATAACAAAGCTCTTTAATACCATTTTGACACGAGCTGGAATCACATTGATTATTACGACAGCATTTAGTATTTCAACCATGCTCTATACCTTATCGGCTGGTTATCCGTTCTTTTTGATTGCTTTTCTACAGATTGTGACCTTTGCAGGAATCTACTTCAAGCTGGGCGATTTAATGAGTATGTTTTCTCTACAGAGTAACGATTCTCAAAGTGTGGGAAGTCGTGTGATGAGAAAACCTCGTATGCTTATGCACGCTCACATGCACCGTCTACAGCGGAAACTTGGACGTTCCATGACTACTCTAGGGGCTGGGTCTGCCATTGTTACAGGTAAAAAAGGACAGTCGGGTTCGGGGAGTTCTGCAAGGACACAAGCAGATCACTCCCGACCAGACGGAAAGGAAAAATCAACACTTGGAAAACGTATCGGTCAAACCATCGGTACAGTAGCTGATACCAAAGACAGAATGGTAGACACTGCTAGTGGTTTGAAAGAACAGGTTAAAGATTTGCCGACCAATGCAAGATATGCAGTATATCAAGGAAAATCCAAAGTAAAAGAGAATGTCCGTGATTTAACCAGTAGTATTTCTCAAACCAAAGCGGACAGAGCCAGTGGACGCAAGGAACAGCAGGAACAAAGGCGAAAAACCATTGCGAAGCGTCGCTCTGAAATGGAACAGGTCAAACAGAAAAAACAGCCTGCTTCTTCTGTTCATGAAAGACCGACTACAAGACAAGAACAATATCATGATGAACAGACCTCAAAACAGTCTAATATTCAGACTTCATATAAGGAATCTCAACAAGCCAAACAAGAGCGTCCAGCAGTTAAGTCCGATTTTTCAAGTCCAAAAGTGGAACGCCAAGGCAATACCGTTCAAGAAAAAACCGTTCAAAAGCCAGCAACTTCAACCACTACAGCAGATAGAACTTCACAACGTCCAATCACAAAAGAACGTCCGTCTACTGTTCAAAGAGTACCACTACAAAATACAAGAAGTAGACCACCAATCAAAACCGCCACCATTAAGAAAGTCGGTAAGAAACCATGAAGTTGAAAACTTTAGTGATTGGTGGTTCTGGATTATTCTTGATGGTCTTCTCACTGCTTCTGTTTGTTGCCATTTTATTTTCAGATGAACAGGACAGCGGAATTTCCAATATTCATTATGGAGGTGTGAATGTTTCCGCAGAAGTGCTGGCTCATAAGCCTATGGTAGAAAAATATGCCAAAGAATATGGCGTTGAAGAATATGTCAACATACTTCTTGCGATTATACAGGTGGAATCGGGCGGTACTGCGGAAGATGTTATGCAGTCCTCGGAATCCCTCGGTCTTCCACCTAATTCATTGAGTACAGAAGAATCCATTAAGCAAGGTGTGAAGTATTTCAGTGAATTATTAGCCAGTAGCGAAAGGCTCAGTGTAGATTTAGAATCGGTTATCCAGTCCTACAATTATGGTGGTGGTTTCTTAGGGTATGTGGCTAATCGTGGAAATAAATATACCTTTGAACTGGCTCAAAGTTTCTCAAAAGAGTATTCAGGTGGCGAAAAAGTGTCTTACCCCAATCCCATAGCCATACCTATCAATGGGGGCTGGCGATACAACTATGGCAATATGTTTTATGTGCAACTGGTAACGCAGTATCTTGTCACAACAGAGTTTGATGATGATACGGTACAAGCCATCATGGACGAAGCACTGAAATATGAGGGCTGGCGATACGTTTACGGTGGAGCTTCCCCGACTACTTCTTTTGATTGTAGCGGACTGACACAATGGACGTATGGAAAAGCTGGAATTAACTTACCACGAACCGCACAACAGCAATATGATGTGACCCAGCATATCCCACTATCGGAAGCACAAGCTGGCGATTTGGTTTTCTTTCATTCTACCTATAACGCTGGCTCTTATATTACTCATGTTGGGATATACCTTGGCAATAACCGTATGTTTCATGCAGGCGACCCAATCGGTTATGCCGACTTAACAAGCCCCTACTGGCAACAGCATTTAGTGGGAGCAGGACGAATCAAACAATGAGAAAGGAAGATTTAATGATGAAATTTAGAAAAAATCAGAATAAAGAAAAACAGATACCAAAGGAAAAGAAACCTCGTGTCTATAAGGTCAATCCTCATAAAAAGGTTGTGATTGCCTTGTGGGTACTTTTAGGGCTTAGTTTCAGCTTTGCGATATTCAAGCACTTTACAGCTATAGATACTCATACTATTCACGAAACAACTATCATAGAAAAGGAATACGTTGATACTCATCATGTAGAAAATTTTGTAGAGAACTTTGCGAAAGTCTACTATTCATGGGAGCAATCCGATAAGTCCATTGATAATCGAATGGAAAGTCTAAAAGGCTATCTGACAGATGAACTTCAAGCTCTCAATGTTGATACAGTACGCAAAGATATTCCTGTATCGTCTTCTGTAAGAGGATTTCAGATATGGACGGTAGAGCCAACTGGCGACAATGAGTTTAATGTAACCTACAGTGTAGACCAGCTCATTACAGAGGGAGAAAATACAAAGACCGTCCACTCTGCTTATATAGTGAGTGTCTATGTAGATGGTTCTGGAAATATGGTACTGGTTAAGAATCCGACCATTACCAACATACCTAAGAAATCAAGTTATAAACCAAAAGCCATTGAAAGTGAGGGGACGGTTGATTCCATTACAACCAATGAAATCAATGAGTTTTTAACGACGTTCTTCAAGCTCTATCCTACAGCGACAGCCAGTGAACTTTCCTACTATGTGAATGACGGGATATTAAAACCAATCGGAAAAGAGTACATCTTTCAAGAACTGGTAAATCCTATTCACAATCGTAAGGATAATCAAGTCACGGTATCGCTGACAGTGGAGTATATCGACCAGCAGACCAAAGCAACGCAGGTATCTCAATTTGATTTGGTACTTGAAAAGAACGGGAGTAATTGGAAGATTGTAAAATAACAAATATTGGTACATGATTACAGATACTTTGTAATCATGTACTCTTTTTGATAAAAAATTGGAGATTCCTTTACAAATATGCTCTTACGTGCTATTATTTAAGTGACTATTTAAAAGGAGTTAATAAATATGCGGCAAGGTATTCTTAAATAAACTGTCAATTTGATAGCGGGAACAAATAATTAGATGTCCTTTTTTAGGAGGGCTTAGTTTTTTGTACCCAGTTTAAGAATACCTTTATCATGTGATTCTAAAGTATCCAGAGAATATCTGTATGCTTTGTATACCTATGGTTATGCATAAAAATCCCAGTGATAAAAGTATTTATCACTGGGATTTTTATGCCCTTTTGGGTTTTTGAATGGAGGAAAATCACATGAAAATTATTAATATTGGAGTTTTAGCTCATGTTGATGCAGGAAAAACTACCTTAACAGAAAGCTTATTATATAACAGTGGAGCGATTACAGAATTAGGAAGCGTGGACAAAGGTACAACGAGGACGGATAATACGCTTTTAGAACGTCAGAGAGGAATTACAATTCAGACAGGAATAACCTCTTTTCAGTGGGAAAATACGAAGGTGAACATCATAGACACGCCAGGACATATGGATTTCTTAGCAGAAGTATATCGTTCATTATCAGTTTTAGATGGGGCAATTCTACTGATTTCTGCAAAAGATGGCGTACAAGCACAAACTCGTATATTATTTCATGCACTTAGGAAAATGGGGATTCCCACAATCTTTTTTATCAATAAGATTGACCAAAATGGAATTGATTTATCAACGGTTTATCAGGATATTAAAGAGAAACTTTCTGCCGAAATTGTAATCAAACAGAAGGTAGAACTGTATCCTAATATGTGTGTGACGAACTTTACCGAATCTGAACAATGGGATACGGTAATAGAGGGAAACGATGACCTTTTAGAGAAATATATGTCCGGTAAATCATTAGAAGCATTGGAACTCGAACAAGAGGAAAGCATAAGATTTCATAATTGTTCCCTGTTCCCTGTTTATCACGGAAGTGCAAAAAACAATATAGGGATTGATAACCTTATAGAAGTGATTACGAATAAATTTTATTCATCAACACATCGAGGTCCGTCTGAACTTTGCGGAAATGTTTTCAAAATTGAATATACAAAAAAAAGACAACGTCTTGCATATATACGCCTTTATAGTGGAGTACTACATTTACGAGATTCGGTTAGAGTATCAGAAAAAGAAAAAATAAAAGTTACAGAAATGTATACTTCAATAAATGGTGAATTATGTAAGATTGATAGAGCTTATTCTGGAGAAATTGTTATTTTGCAAAATGAGTTTTTGAAGTTAAATAGTGTTCTTGGAGATACAAAACTATTGCCACAGAGAAAAAAGATTGAAAATCCGCACCCTCTACTACAAACAACTGTTGAACCGAGTAAACCTGAACAGAGAGAAATGTTGCTTGATGCCCTTTTGGAAATCTCAGATAGTGATCCGCTTCTACGATATTACGTGGATTCTACGACACATGAAATTATACTTTCTTTCTTAGGGAAAGTACAAATGGAAGTGATTAGTGCACTGTTGCAAGAAAAGTATCATGTGGAGATAGAACTAAAAGAGCCTACAGTCATTTATATGGAGAGACCGTTAAAAAATGCAGAATATACCATTCACATCGAAGTGCCGCCAAATCCTTTCTGGGCTTCCATTGGTTTATCTGTATCACCGCTTCCGTTGGGAAGTGGAATGCAGTATGAGAGCTCGGTTTCTCTTGGATACTTAAATCAATCATTTCAAAATGCAGTTATGGAAGGGATACGCTATGGTTGCGAACAAGGATTATATGGTTGGAATGTGACGGATTGTAAAATCTGTTTTAAGTATGGCTTATACTATAGCCCTGTTAGTACCCCAGCAGATTTTCGGATGCTTGCTCCTATTGTATTGGAACAAGTCTTAAAAAAAGCTGGAACAGAATTGTTAGAGCCATATCTTAGTTTTAAAATTTATGCGCCACAGGAATATCTTTCACGAGCATACAACGATGCTCCTAAATATTGTGCGAACATCGTAGACACTCAATTGAAAAATAATGAGGTCATTCTTAGTGGAGAAATCCCTGCTCGGTGTATTCAAGAATATCGTAGTGATTTAACTTTCTTTACAAATGGACGTAGTGTTTGTTTAACAGAGTTAAAAGGGTACCATGTTACTACCGGTGAACCTGTTTGCCAGCCCCGTCGTCCAAATAGTAGGATAGATAAAGTACGATATATGTTCAATAAAATAACTTAGTGTATTTTATGTTGTTATATAAATATGGTTTCTTGTTAAATAAGATGAAATATTTTTTAATAAAGATTTGAATTAAAGTGTAAAGGAGGAGATAGTTATTATAAACTACAAGTGGATATTGTGTCCTGTATGTGGAAATAAAACACGATTAAAGATAAGGGAAGATACTGAATTAAAAAAATTCCCCCTCTATTGTCCGAAATGCAGACAAGAAAATTTAATTGAAATAAAGCAGTTCAAAGTAACTGTGATTACAGAGCCAGACGCAAAGACGCAGAGCCGATAAAATGAGATTAATACAATCTCATTTTATCGGCTCTTTCCGTTATGTATGGATTCTTTTAATTAGTCTTCGATGTTTCTTGCTTCGTTGATACCGCTGGCTAAAGATTCCATTAAGGATAGTTCTTTGTCTGTAAAGCTATCCATGTATTTCTCTATCTGTAATCGTCGGGTGCTTTTTACCAAGTTATTAGCAGGTAAGAAAAATTCATCAACGGAAACATGAAGTAACGATACAAGGTCATAAAGAACTTGTATGCTGGGGTGTTGCCCTTTATTTTCAATATTAGTTAAGTACCGTGGGTCAATTTCAATCAATGCTCCCACTTGTTCACGAGTTAAACCTCGTTTCAATCGAGCTTCTTTAATGGCTAAACCAAAGGCTCTAAAATCATATTTATCTTCTTTTTTACGCATAGTAGACCACCTCTATACATTTTATTGTTCCTACTGAATTAAAAACAGGTATAGAAAAACGTGTTATATGGTTTATAGGTTTATATTTAATAAAAAGCACTACTAAACGCCAATAAAAAAAACCGTTATATGGTAGTGCTATTTACGCTGTTAAAATATTGTATATTACTTCCAAATGGCGGTTTGTTGGAGGTCAACGTCGCCATGAAGTACATCATATACAATAAATTTCCTTACATTGGGTTCTTGTCAAAAAAAGTCGTCTATCTGCAATAGATAAGTACGTCCACCAATGTGGTTTTATAAATCATATAGATAGAATAACAGAAGCATGTAAACAGAGAAATAAATCTGTTTATATGCTTTTTTGGCTATTCAGAACTTTTTTACAAAGTTTATTTATCAGTAATGCAACAAATCCCCCTTTCACATTGGGACTAAGAGTGAAAGGAGATAAACGAGCAAGGCTCACTTCCTTTCCTAGACAGAAAGGGGGTGAGAAACATGAAACCATCTTCTTTTCAGACCACAATAGAAAATCAGTTTGACTATATCTGTAAACGTGCTATGGAAGACGAGCGAAAGAATTATATGCTTTATCTTTCAAGGATTGCAAAGCGTGAGGTGTCCTTTTCGGATGTTGGCGATTATCTTGTTAGCCAGTTTGCGACAACAGATAACTATTCAACTGACTTTCAGATTTTTACACTCAATGGGTTATCAGTAGGCGTTGAAAATGATTTGTTGAGTGAAGCATTACGTGAGTTGCCAGACAAGAAACGTGAAATTCTACTGCTGTTTTACTTTATGGACATGAGCGATTCAGAAATTGCAGACCTGTTGAAATTGAACCGTTCTACTGTCTATCGGCATAGAACCAGTGGACTAGCCTTAATTAAAAAGTTTATGGAGGAATTTGAAGAATGAAAACACAATATCCTATGATTCCCTTTCCTCTCATTGTAAAGGCAACAGATGGCGATACCGAAGCGATTAACCAGATTCTACATCATTACAGAGGGTACATAACGAAGCGTTCCCTACGACTTATGAAAGATGAATATGGCAATCAAAGTATGGTCGTTGATGAAGTCTTACGTGGAAGAATGGAAACCAGACTGATTACAAAGATTTTGTCATTTGAAATTAAGTAATATCCTCTCTCCTTTCGTGGAAGCGTGCTAAACCATTCCACGCTTCCCGAACAGGGAGGTTTGTTATTCCACCAAAGCATATTGAGCTTTCAATGTGTTTTGATAGGCTAACGAGCCATTGTTCTTTGAAAACTGAATAAAAGTAATCGAATACGTTTCGATAAGAAAAGAGCCAACGGAACTAACCGCCATGACCTATCTTATAAAGATAGCGAGCGATTCATGTTAGTGATCCGAGAAGCAATCTTTAGCAGGATTGCCTGCAACGACATTCTTATCGTGATAATGATACTCCCATACAGTCAATAGTCCGAGCGTGATAAAACCGTCGCAGGCAATGAGTATGGCTACATGAGAACCATGCAGGGGTGGAACTCCCGTGAGCTTTGCTAAAGCTGTTCGATTGCTGGTAAAACAACTTTTATGAAATCCAAATAAGTGATTTGGAAAGGAGGATTTTATGAAGCAGACTGACATTCCTATTTGGGAACGTTATACCCTAACCATTGAAGAAGCGTCAAAATATTTTCGTATTGGCGAAAACAAGCTACGACGCTTGGCAGAGGAAAATAAAAATGCAAATTGGCTGATTATGAATGGCAATCGTATTCAGATTAAACGAAAACAATTTGAAAAAATTATAGATACATTGGACGCAATCTAGCGTCGCCAAAGGGTCTTGTATATGATAAAATAGTATTAAGTCGTATCAAGGCTCTTTCCATAAAGGAAAGGAGCAAATGCCATGTCAGAAAAAAGACGTGACAATAAAGGTCGAATCTTAAAGACTGGAGAGAGCCAACGAAAAGACGGAAGATACTTATACAAATATATAGATTCATTTGGAGAACCGCAATTTGTTTACTCGTGGAAACTTGTGGCTACAGACCGAGTACCAGCAGGAAAGCGTGATTGTATCTCACTTAGAGAGAAAATCGCAGAGTTACAGAAAGACATTCATGATGGTATTGATGTTGTAGGAAAGAAAATGACACTCTGCCAGCTTTACGCAAAACAGAACGCTCAAAGACCAAAGGTTAGAAAAAACACTGAAACTGGACGCAAATATCTTATGGATATTTTGAAGAAAGACAAGTTAGGTGTAAGAAGTATTGACAGTATTAAGCCATCAGACGCTAAAGAATGGGCTATTAGAATGAGTGAAAATGGTTATGCTTATCAAACCATCAATAACTACAAACGTTCTTTAAAGGCTTCATTCTATATTGCTATACAAGATGATTGTGTTCGGAAGAATCCATTTGACTTTCAACTGAAAGCAGTTCTTGATGATGATACTGTCCCTAAGACCGTACTAACAGAAGAACAGGAAGAAAAACTGTTAGCCTTTGCAAAAGCTGATAAAACCTACAGCAAAAATTATGATGAAATTCTGATACTCTTAAAAACAGGTCTTCGTATTTCAGAGTTTGGTGGTTTGACACTTCCAGATTTAGATTTTGAGAATCGTCTTGTCAATATAGACCATCAGCTATTGAGAGATACTGAAATTGGGTACTACATTGAAACACCAAAGACCAAAAGTGGCGAACGTCAAGTTCCTATGGTTGAAGAAGCCTATCAAGCATTTAAGCGAGTGTTAGCGAATCGAAAGAATGATAAGCGTGTTGAGATTGATGGATATAGTGATTTCCTCTTTCTTAATAGAAAGAACTATCCAAAAGTGGCAAGTGATTACAACGGCATGATGAAAGGTCTTGTTAAGAAATACAATAAGTATAACGAGGATAAATTGCCACACATCACTCCACATAGTTTGCGACATACATTCTGTACCAACTATGCAAATGCAGGAATGAATCCAAAGGCATTACAGTACATTATGGGACATGCTAATATAGCCATGACGCTGAACTATTACGCACATGCAACATTCGATTCTGCAATGGCAGAAATGAAACGCTTGAATAAAGAGAAGCAACAGGAGCGTCTTGTTGCTTAGTAGTACAAATGAATTTACTACTTATTTACCACTTCTGACAGCTAAGACATGAGGAAATATGCAAAGAAACGTGAAGTATCTTCCTACAGTAAAAATACTCGAAAGCACATAGAATAAGGCTTTACGAGCATTTAAGAAAATATAAAAAGATAATTAGAAATTTATACTTTGTTTGAGCATAAAAAGAGAGGATATTTATCATGAATATCCTCAAGTTTTAGCTAAGTTTTTTTAGTTTTACCTACTTTATTCATTTATTACTTCTAATACTGCATGAATATAGTATCTGTCTTTGGTAGATGCCAGTTGGCTATTGTTTGTAATTCCATCCAATGAACAAGTATAAAATGTAACCATATTTTTATCTGTCGTTGCTTGAACATTTGTTACATAGTTGCTCTTGCCTGCAATCACATCAATATATGAAGTGTAACTGACATCATCCGTAATATTGGTTTGATAGGATGCAGAAGTATCTACATCTTTATACGCTGATACAATATGGGCATCATACAACTTCTCTTCTGTCATAATCTTAATGATTGGATGCTGTTGATAATAAGAAGCACTCATATAGTTTTTCAGAAATGTAAACATACCACCCGTTCCTAAAACACTGTGTCCATATATAAATGTATTTTTACTGCCGAAGTCTGCTGATGCCTTTGCATCCATATAGATGCTTCCCTGTTCGTCATAATTCTTATAAAAGTTATGCTTTAGATAATACTCATTATTCGCAGTTTGTACGATTGGTAAATAAATATCCGTGTTAGGAATATACATAATAGCAACTAGATCTGAATTCATTTGTTTCAACTCTGCAAAACTTAAATTTCCACCTTTTTCTTTTTTACCTTCTTCCTTCTTTGACTCTTTAGCTTCAACAACTTCCTTTACATTATTCTCAATCTCTTTTTTCTCTTGTTCTTTAAAAAACAAATTCACGAATGGAATTAAAGAAACTGTCAGCAAAGTAATAAGTCCACCAAGGATTAACTTCTTTTTCATTCCTTACACCTCTACTTTCAATGAAGCATAGTATTCTTTTACCTCTTCCTTTTCCTCGTTAGAAATCTGTTCTAATTGATCTCCTGATACTTCTCCAATCTTTTGATTATCTTCATTATATAGTTCGTATGTTTCATCATCAATGAGATACATAGTCGCACGGACTCCATGTTCTTTCCATGTTACACAATTCTTATTCAGATAAACATATTTTTTAGTATATGGTAGCTTTACGCAATAGTATTCGTCTGTTGAGCGTTTTTCATCAATCATCTTAATACCAAAATTCATGCCTTTAATATATCCGTTCATCTCCAATGCTCTTGAACGCAACTTATCATAATCTGTTAATTTACTATGAAGATAAGTAATATAAGAATACTGTCTGTTTGCTTCTCTTTTCTCTTGTCCGCAGCCACGAATAAATTCTCGTACTTCCTGCAATTCGGCATCATTTAAGTTTTCTTTCGCTGTAAGATGTTTCTGTACATCTTCACTTATTGTAATATTCTCTTCTCCAAACTTTTCAACCTGTTCTTTATAAAGCATATAGGCATTGTAAGTTTCAATATAAGTATGTGCAAACGGCTCGTTTTCTTCAAAAGTTCTGACGATTGATTTTTGTTTCTCATATTCTGCTTCTCGTTCAGCTAATTCAAGTTCTACAGCTTCAATTTTTTCAGCTAGATCTTCATAAGAAAATATTTTTTCAGCACTCATAAAATCTAATGATTTAGCAAGTTCCTTATATCTCAAAAATTCTTTATATCTTGAATTGTAGTATTTAGGATATTCTTTTCCTACCTGTTGTCCTTTACTAGACAACTCCATAGCTAACTTAGAATTATTTGCTTGTTCTACATAGGAATCAGAATATTTACTTCTCCCTTTATAACCATTTACTGCTTTTAATTGTTTCACATAGCTTCCCTTTTTCTTGTCTTTGAAGAACTGACGAAGTGCTTCCTCACTATACTCATCTCCTAATTTATGAAGTCTAGTAAATCTTTCTTTACCATACGGTTTTATACTTAGATATTTTCCCCTTTTAATTTGATACCCTTCCAAAGCTAATCGTTCCATCAATTCATCAAACGAGTTTGTTTCTTTTTTTAATTTCTCAATTTGTTCAATAATTCGTGGTTTCCAAATCGCTGTTGCATTTTCATATATCTTTTTAATGGTTGTTTCTTGAAGTTTCCCTGAATAATCTTTTCTTCTGTATTTACCAATCGGTTTGAAGTCTTTCATAACATGACATCCATATTCTAAACTAATTCGGTCACTTGCTTCCCTTAATCCATATAGTCCTTCTATTTTATTTGCCAATCTATCTTCTAACTTTCTTCCTGACAAACTGGTTGCGTTTAAAACGATATGATTGTGCAAGTGTCCTTTGTCAATGTGTGTACTTACAACACATTGATAGTTTGGATAAATCTCTTTACATAATTTCATTCCTATTTCGTTGGCTTGTTCAGGAGTTATATCATCTCGTATATCAAATGATTGAATAACATGATAGGCAACTCGATCATCATTTTCTTTATGATACTTTCTTTGAATATAAAGAAATTCTTGTTCCGCAAATTCAACTGTACAGTTTAAGGAATTTACCAAAATCCCATCCTCTGTCTTATCTCCATTGCGTACATACTCCAAGCAATTATATAAACCTGTTCCTCTTTCTCCTGCGTGTACCGGTATTCTTTTTGTATATGGCATTTCATTGCCCCCTTTCTATTTTGCATCATCATCAAATAGTTTTGCTTGTTGAACAAAACGGCTAGGGTCTTCAGCAATAACTCTTGAAGATACCCACAACACTTCATTTATAAGTTTTACTAAATTCATATTCGATTCTAAAATTTTATCGTTTTGTTCAGACAACAACTGAATGTCATTTCTTGTAAGACTGCTTTTCATCAATATTTTATTCTGTTCAAATAAATACTTCCTGATTTCTCCAATCATATTACTGACAAGTTCAGATATTTCTTTTTTACCATCTATATCTTCCAAATACAGTCTTTCGTATATTCCTGCATCTCGTAAATAGGACGATAAATCTGCGTATCCATATTTATCCATCTTTTCTTTTAACAGTTCTCGTTCATTATTACTAAGCAAAACATTGACTCGTTTTCTTTTATCATCCTCGTGTAATTTTTGTCGCATTGTTTTTTTCTCGCTTTCTATCCTGCATCACTCTTTTGTATAAGTAGAGGTCTTTCATATATCGCTTCCGATATAGGTTCAATTCCATCCAACGCACCCCTTCTTCAGATAGCTTTATTGGTTTCTTTCCAATGATATATTTTTCTAAATCCTTCCTGTTTTTATTGATTTCGTTATAGATCGTCTTCTTTGCTTTTTGAAAATAAATAGAGAGTTCAATGATGTCCATATCTTCACAGTGGATAGGGTCACAATGCACATTTAATTCTTCTTCTAATCTCTTAATCTGTTTCGATACAAATTGGATTTCTGCTTCAATATATGGTGTATCATATTGAAGATATACTTCCTCTATCCAATGCACACCTTCCAAATAAATCCACAGTTCTTTTTCTCCGATTGCGTTGTACTCGAATATGAACCATTCATCTTCTTTATGATATTTTCTAATTCGATCTCGTATGTAATACATCTGTCTATCTGTCAGATTAAATTTTCTTTGAACAGCGATAAAAGGTATTCTTTTGAATTCCATATTTTTCCCTCACAATCTGTTTCCCAATAGGTTGTAATTGTATATAACAAGCATGGTGTCTATACACACCCTTTGCTTGTCAGGGGTAGCCCCTGAAACCCTTCTACGATTCAATTTTGTTGCACCAAAATTGTAGGTACTCGCTCTTTCAAATTTCATTTTCATTCACTCCTAACTGTAAAAAAAAGTGATGCAGGGATTATCTTCCCCACACCACTTTCGTGTGCAAAAATTTCATTTTTGTATCCATAAAATTATTATTTAAGTATCTTAACGATACCTCATTTGTATTTAAAATTTTCTTTGTTTTGTCTATGTTTTCCACCACCTTTTTGAATGTTATACGACCTTGTTGCTTTAAAAGATCGAATTAAATCTTTCTCCATTCTGTTCATATACGAAGGCATACAGCGTTCTAAATGAATGTAGATTTGTTTCCTGTTTTGATAATCATAATATACTTTTTTGTTTCCGTTTCCTTGTAAATGTTGCTTCACTCTACTCGCTAAATGTAACGATTGCCCTATATAAATTGCTTCATATTTTTCTTTATGAAAATCATTTACGACATGATTATATATAAGAATTACATAACACCCTGACTTGTTCCATGTTTCGTTTTTATATAAATCGTTCCATTTTTTCAGAAACATATCTGCACTTACAAAATATCCATTTAAAATAGATTTTCGTAATTTGTACTCCTTTATTAGTTGCTTAATAAAGATAAATAAACAGAAACAAATTGTTCCTATCAGAGCAATTACAAACACTTTTGTTGATAGTTCTTTCATCTACATAAGCTCCATCTCCACATCCATATCTTCATCTAAATCAACTTCTTCAACATAAATATTTGCTTCACTTTTTTCTTTCATAGTATTCACAATATTATCCTTCATGCGTTCAAAAGTTTGTTCATCTTTCTCCACTATGATTGCATTTCTATTTGTATTTAGACACGCAATTCCAAAGTTCCCACTACCGCCGAATTGATCTAAAAGAAGTTCGTCAGGTAATGAAATATATTCAATAATAGATTCCATAAGTGCAACTGGTTTCTCTGCTTCCATCACTTTTTGCGTTCGACTTCTCGGTTGAAAATCAAATTCTTTTGGAAAGTTTTCTACTTTACTTTGAAATTCTGTAGGCAACATTCCACTTGTTCCTTTCATGTAAAAAACGCTTAAACCATTTTCTTCTAAGCGTTCTTTTACTTCATAAGAACTTAATCCTTTTACATCAATATCATTTTCTTTTGCAAGTTGAATATTCTTCTTAGCATCTAGTTTTAGTGTTCGTGGTTCTCCTTTTGAGAAGAACATAATGTCTTCCCTATTCTTTGATTTTCGCCCTGTATTCGCTTTAAAATCGCCTTTAATCCAAGGTACTTTTGCGAAGTATTTAAAACCTTCTTTTATCGCCATTTGTTTTACTTCATACAAGTATTGATAGTTTACTTCATTCTCTTCAGGTAACAATTCTACACAAAATGCTCCTTCTTTTAATACACGCATCTTCTCTTGAAAATCCTTTTTTGTATACTTAAATAATTCGTATGTCGCAAACTTTCTGTTACCACCAGTCAAAGATTTTGCTAAATCATATGGGTGGCCTGTGATGATTCCATCAATACTATTGTCTTCAATAAATGATAAATCACGACCATCTCCATTGATTAAAAGACAGGTCGCAGTCTTTTTATTTAACTGACTTTCTACTTTATAAACACCTCTAGCAACCCTTTTAAAGATGCCTAATTCAAGTCCTTCATAAATCCTAGCACGAATAGATTCATCATTTACTTGTAGTTTTTTTTGTTCTTTTACAAGAGCCGTTGCTTCAGGAATTGTAAATTGTTCATCTTCCATAAAGTAGTCAAACAAACTCATTTGTATAGTGTCTGTATTCATTCTAAAACACCTTCATAATCTAATTTTGTATCAAACTGCTGTGTGATTTCTTTATCTTCTGATTCATGGAATGTAATAGACTCCATATCTTCATCAGGGTATTCATCATATCCTGCACTGGCATTTTTATTTAAACTTAACGCTTCTAATAACGCTTCCTTATTTGCATATTCCATCTCTTGTCACCTCACATTTCCATTTCTAATTCATCCATATCTTCTTCTATTGTATCCAGTGTTTCCTGTTCAATTTCAGACAGTGAAATATACTTTTCAAAGTCCTCAATATCTTTAATGTAATCTACAATTTCATCAGCATCCTTAATCGCATCAAATAAAACTTTTGGATCGTTCTTCAATTCAGAAATCCAACTTTGAATATAAGCCTTATGATTATTAACATGATTTTCATCAGCTTCAAGTCCTAACTCTGCCATTAAAAAAGAAGAACCAATTTCTGCTCGTAGTTCTTCTATTGCATATTTTTGACTTCCAAAACTATTTTCTATATCACGATTCAGACGACTAGGATGCCCTGTTGCATGACATGATTCATGCAATTTGGTCGCATAGTATCCATACTCTGAATGGAAAGTTGTCATTGGGGGTAAAGTGATTGTATCGTTTGCAGGACTATAGTATGCTCTATCTCCCTTTTCTTCATAACCTACTCCCATATTCTTAATAATGTTATCTACGACTTCATTTGTTTTGTATTCAATCGTAGGTGTTTTCTCAATAGGAATTTCTTCTGTCACTAATTCATATCGTTCTTTCAATTCAGCATAACGCTGATTTTTTTCTTCATAACTCGCTTTTTTATCAGCCTTAATTTCTTTTAGTAACTGGTAATAATCGGTAGCTTTTACATACTCTGTACCATCCTTTATATAGTGTCTATGCTCCATTTGTGCCTGCACATTAAACACATTGAATGAAGAACTGGTAAGGATATATTCTTTTAATAACTCCTGCGTTTTTTCATCATCATAGATTCCTTCTTTTCTCAAATCTGAAACAAATTTATAAAACTCTTCAATCGTCATTGATTTATGAGTTTTCTTATTGTAGTAATAATAAAATTCTAATGGAATGGATTTCTCTCCCTTTTTAACAAACCATTCTCTTGATTCTGCCTGTCGTATCGTACACCAACGACTATCCTCATATTGATTTTGTTCTTGGATATACCAAAGTAAAACTTTGTTAAAAAGTCTGTATGGTGTCCTTGTAATTGCGTTATGAGGTGGCTTGCTTCCCCAATCCTTTATCCAAGGCAACTGGTCTTGTTCAAGCGATTTAATATACTCATTAACTAGCATTTCTCTAGTCTTGCTTAACTTCTTTTTTTCAGGCATATTTGCTCCTCTCTAAAATAAAAAAATGGAGAAATGCTCTCCATTACATATCAATTTTTAAAATTGTTTGATAAAGAAAATGAAAGGACTCACTATCATCAAAGTCCATATGGTAATGTCCACAATACCATTGTTTATAGTTTACAAAATGTGAAATATGTTCTAAGAATGCCGTTATATCTTCCTTGTCTGTTGCATATACTTGACTCATATCTACTCTATCATATCCATATCTTCGAGCAATGCTTTTCGGTGCATCATGTGTGATAATGACATCTACAGTATCTCCAACAGTTTTCAAATTCGCTATTGCATATTCACATTCTTCTTTTGTTGGTAGTTCATCTTCCCACCAAGAAATTCCTTCTCTACGATACATTTTATCATGTGAGAACGCTCCACCAAAAGTAAAGATTTTCTTGCCTTCTATCAGATATATTTCCCCACGCATTAAGTGGTAAACCTTATCATAAATCTTCTGAACCTTTCCACCCCATTCTTCTGTAATAGGATAGTTTTTTAAACGATCAAAGTTCTCATGATTCCCATCCACAAACAAAGTAATCCATGGTTTTTCAGATAACCATTTCATCCAATATTCTTCAGCTCTGCTTGGTTTCATATCCCATATCAAACCAAAATCTCCACAGACAATCAAATAATCACCTGCCTTGGCTTGCGAGAAATTTTGAGTGTTCAACTTCGAAATATCTATTTCACCATGAATATCTCCTGTAACATAAATCATAGTTCCACCCTCTTCCTAGTAAAAAAAAGCAAGTCATCATTTATGAACATTGCTTTTAACACTTCAAATATCTCTATCTTCAAAATCTTCTTCAATACTTTTATCTATATCTTCACTAACAATTTCTTTTACATATAAATTCATTTTTTCTTTCTCTACTTTTTGTAATTCTTCAATCATATGAGCTAAACCTTTAACATCATAATTTTGCAAGTATTCAAAATATTCAGCTCTTTTATTATCAGGGATAACGATTGGTATTTCATTATTACGAATCAATTCGTGATTGATGAGTAGTCTACCTGTTCTGCCATTTCCATCTTCAAAAGGATGTATATGCTCAAATTGAATATGAAAATCTGCAATTCTTTCTAACAATGGCAATGTACTATGATTATAAAAATAGAGTTGTTCCATTACCATATTCGATACATATTTAGCTTCAGGTGGTACAAAATCTGCCCCACGAATAAACACTGGAATTTTACGATAACCACTTGTATCTTTGATATTTTTATTGATAATTTCATTTAGCTTTACAATTAAAGATGGATTGATTTCATTGTCTTGTTGTTTCAATGATTCTTGTAACGCATATTTTAAATTGATTGCTTCATAGATTTCTCTAGGTTTTACATCTGATAGAGAAAATGAATTATCATTAAATATGATAGCGTATGTTTCTGCATATGATAAAGTATTTCCTTCAATTTTATTTGAACTATGGACACTACGAGTAATGAAATTTTCGTAATAATCTTGAGATTCTTTTATCACTTTTTTAAAAGGATTCATTATCTTCACCTCATTCTGTTCAGTTTATATTATAACAGACTTTCAAATGTCATGACATACCTTTATTTATTGCTTTGCATTTATTTATCAATCTCATCCATTTCTTCCATCATTTCTAAATCATTCTCTTTCTCATCTTGGTAGATTTCTTTTAATCCACAATACTCTATTTCCTCAACCGACAAATAAAAATCATGCCCTTTTTCTTCATTCCACACGCCAAGATCACGAATATCTTGAATGACACTATCTATCCAATTATACAATGCTTCTGCATAACTGGAGAAACATCCATCTTCTATCGTTTCTGCATCCATATTTTTTATCATCCATTCATAATCGAAAGTAATGCTTTCTTCTAAATCTCCTGTAAACACCAAATATACTTTGCTATCATGTTCGCATAAATTCCATTCATTAAATACCGAACTTACTTTTTCCATGATACCTTTGTTTTTTTCTTCATCAGGAAATCGAAATAAAAATCTATCTCTCTGTATCCCAATGATTTCTTCCAAGTTTAATACAATATCCTTTGGTTTCATATCATAGCGTAGAATTTCATGTTCCCATAAGTTTCCTACATCTCCACCATATCTACCTTTTCCTTGATGATTGATGTTATTCACAAACTTAATAGATGCACCACCCTTATCTTTCCATTGTTCAAGATTGACATTGTAATCATCAATTAAAATATCTCCTACACGAATTCCTTCAGGTATTTTTTCGGTTTTGCTTTCCCATGTTTTCGGAAATAATCTATGCTCTTCATCAATGAATGGAAAATCTCTATCAAGACAGTAGTTTTTTTGTTCAACCACTTCTTTTATATCAGCCGAAGAAAGAACAAAAATTTCTACTTCCTCTTTATCTACTGAATATAAAAGATTGATTGCATCCTTCATGTTTTCAAAAGGGTCCAGTTTTATAAAAAAATCAGGCTCGTACATTTTCTCGATTTGTACATGACCTGATTCATCTACTATATGATCATGGAATCTATACAATGTTCCATCCATATCAATAAACACTCTTTTTTTCATCTTTTTATCCTTTCCTAGTCTTTTTTCTTATTTTCAGACTAAAAATTGCGTTTTTGAAAAAAATCGACTTCCACAATCGAACGCTAAGACGAATTACAAACTTTTTTGACTTGTTGTTCATGAAAGTAAAGATGGCTCTTATCGTTCCATTATGGGCTTCTCATAGCGTGTATTTTTTTGCACTCGTAATTTTTACCAAATTAAACATCTTTATCAATTTCTTGAAATAGTTTTTCAAGATTTTTCTTATGTACCTGCCATTTTTTCAATTCCATCTTATACCCTTCTAATTTTTGTTGTTCTTCTGCTATCAATGTTTCAGAAGCAACAATTTTATTCTCATAAAATTTGATCTTATTTTCGATTGTTCTTTCTCTACTTGCCATATTAAATATAAATCTCCTTTCTTGATAAATATTCTTTCAATACATTTACTTCTTGTCTTGGCATTTCTCCCATCATATGACAATCATTCACATTGATACATCTTCCTTCTTCTGTACGAAAGAAAGGACATTCCAATATGTACCAAGCAATATCATTACATCTAGCCTTTATTGTCTTTACCATAGGAATATCCTTGGAACTACATGAAGATGTTAAATAGAATAACAAATTTTTCTTCATTCCAACGATTGTTATCTTTTCACTGTCTTCCTGATAAAACAAATTATAACCATTCATGAATTTATAATTTAATTCTTCATCAGTTATATTCGATTTCATCTTGTTCCATTTCTTCATCAATAATTTCCTCCTGACTATCGTAATTATCATATTCTGCTTCGATTGTAGATGAATTATATTTATCGCTTTCTTTGATTTGTTCTTCTAGTTTTCTTTTCATAATAAGTTGTCCTTTCTTAGTATAAATCCAAACGCATCCCTGTATAGACACCACTGGCATCTTGAATCGGAGTACAAACTCCTGCTCTTCCTGACGCAACCAATTCATTTTGACAAGCACTGGTTACATTATCCATAGTATAACCATCTGTAAACATAAAGTATTTTGTAACAGGTGGTGCAGGCTGTGGTGGTGGAGTTTGTTGCTGTCCTTGTTGAGGTGCTTGTTGCACTGGTTGTTCCACCACTTCTTCTTTTGGCTTCTCTTTCGGCTTTTCCTTCTCTTTTACAATGACTTTTAAAGTTGCTGAAGATTCATTTCCTGCTTTATCTTTCACACGATAATAAACTTCATATTCGCCTACTTCATTGGCATCTATTTTATTAAAGTTCACTTTTCCACTTAAATCTCCATCTTTATCATCCATTGCTTCTTTGATGTATTTTTCATACGCAATATCCTCTCCTTTAAAGATTTCGATTTTTTCTGTTGTAAGTGTAATGTTAGGTTTTACTGTATCTGTAAGTTTTTCTTCTATTTTTTCTTTAGGTGCTGTTGGCATGGATTGAACATATTGATACACTCCATATCCACCTATTGACAGTAAAAGAAGAAGCATAATCAATGTAATCCTTTTCTTTCTTTTACGCTTTTTATCAGCTCGATACAGTTTCAATATCTCTTGTTCTCTTTCACTTAATTCCATGTTCGTCACCTAATTTCTATTCACACATATTGATAAAAATTTTAAAGTTATTGCTCGCTTCTTCGGAAGTACCTATATAGATATAATCTTTATATACATCTTTCTTTGGTACATCTTCAAATTCGATTTTTGCTATATTTGTAATTTCCGTTTGTTCTTTATCTCCATAGAACACAACATACCCTTGCACATACAATTTATGGTTCGTATTGTTTTCGATTGTTATCAATGGTTGTTCGCTATCATTTCTCTTATCAGGGAATATCTGCACATTCACATCATCTTGGAATAATAATTCTGTTGATTTTTTACCATCTTCATTACTACCTTCCACTTGAGAGGCTTTTAGAGAAGAAGCATCAAAGGTAATTTCTTGTCTTGATTCTCTTGCCCCTTTATTGTTTGGATTGACTGTTTCCATGACATAGGTTTGTTGTGGATTGATGTTAATATTGATTTCATCATCTTTATCTTCGTCATGTACTCCGTTTTCATCTTCTTTAACAATCGTTCCTGCTACATTGATTTGAAACTTGTTATTGTTTGTTACAAACAATAGACAATCTCCGTTTGATTCTCCATAAGGTACATAACTTACATCTACCTTTTCCATAGCATTTTTAAATATATCTACCTTTGGCTTTTCAGGTTCTTTTTCTTGTCCAAAGAAACTTTTATAAGCAGACAATCCAAAAAAGACAACAATGATTGTTGCCATGATTCCCATTGCTATTTTTTTTGCCATTCAATCACTCCATTTCTATTTCATCTAAATCTTCATCAAACTCTACAACTGTGACTTCCTTATAGTCTTCATAAAGTTCTTTAACTCCATCCTTTATCGCTTGATCCACACCAATATCAGCTTTTTGATAAAAATGAATTGCTTGTTCCATAAATTCTTTATCATTTCTCAATTCTTCCACTTCAGCATCTGAAAGAAATTCAGACAAAGCACATAGAATATCATTTTCCATAAATTCATTGTACCATTTTCCATGTAAATCAATATTCATCTCATCAGTGGCACGCTCTAACATATCTTCTTGTGCTTCTTTTAAATTACCAAAATAATGTCCTACATCATACCCTCTATCGTTTTGTGTCCAAGTCACATAACGATATGCCTCGATTGGATGGCTTTCATTCACTCCCAATACGACATTAAATCCAGTGCCAGTAACCACCTTATTGATAATGATATATTTTCCATTTACTCCTAAGTCATCTTTTGCCATATCCTTCTCTTTTTCAAGTCCAAGAGAAACCAGTAAATCATGATATACCTTTACTTCATGTTCATTTAATCCATAATCTTTCACAAGATCTGTTACTCCTTGGTTTAAGATACCAATTCCATATCGTAAAGTGATATTTCTATTTGCTTCTACATCATGAATGGCAGTTAAATCATCTGTTATTGAAAACCAACAATCCATGCCTGATTTTTCTGCAATCTTATCAAGTACATTTGCCTGTTCTACAGTTAATTTCATTATTCCACCTTCTTTCCAAAAAAAGAGTCTTATTCAGACCCCTTAAATATACATTCGTAGCCAATCGTTTCATCTTTTTCAATGATTGGCTGCACCTTGAATTCCTGTGAAGAAGTAAATCCATATTCATTGGCTCGTTTAAAAGCAACAGATGAATTATTGGCATACTCTTTTGTAAGAAACTTTTTATTCCCTTTTTTTGTTTCTTCTTTAGAATTCCCTTTCATCCACTCTGTATATGCACCTTTTTCTTCAACAAGTCCATCTTCAGCATTTTCTAACTGTTTTAGATATTCAATATAGGCTTTTTTATCTTCGTCTTCTAATTCCCAATCTCTAGGCACTTCATGTCCATCAATGATTTCCACTCGTTCTGCCTTTTGTTCAGGTGTTTCTTCTAATCCTCTTACTTGATATGTTCGTGATGTACTTTCAAGTTCTACATTCGCTTCTTTCCTTGCTTTTTCATCAAAAATAAGTTGCACTTCTACATCATCATAATTGCTTAGATTTTTATTAGGAGATATTTCATATTTCAAAGATGCAATAAAGTCTAGGACTTCTTTATCATCTCCATCATATTGAATATCATTTCCTTTTATGGATGCCTTACCGCTTTCTTCCATACCTTCAAATGTAAGCTCTAAGTTTGATAAAACATCTAAGTGTGTTGGTTCAGGAAATACATATATCTTGACACCTATAGCAAGTCCTAAAACCACAATTACTCCAACAATTCCTAGTATTACTTTTTTCATGATACCACCTCATTTACTTAGGATTTGCAAAAGAAATATTTCCATAAATACTTCGTAATTGACTTAATGAGTATGTAACTGTATGCCAGTCACTCTTTGCTACTTCAAAGGAATCTGTCTTACCATTTAAGTTTCCCTCTTGAATGGTAATCTTTTCTCCCTCTACACCGACTACGATCCATACATGGTTATGAGCAACATCGGAAGAACCGACAGCTCCTACTTTCGGTATCAAACTGAACTCAAATTTGTCAGGATGCGTTGCTAACAACTGTGCTACACATGAATATCCATTTCCAGTAAAACCAGGGCTAAATCCATAGATTTCATAAAACCGACCCCAAGCAAACCATGAACACTGTCCATATAGTCCTGCTTGTGCATATGGATTTTTTGTTAGCCAAGCATCTGTATTCCCAAAGTTTGGATCGCCTTCAATAGAACCTGTTGCACATCCTGTAGAGTCTGTCAGCTTATATGTACCTTTTAATTTATCATACCACTTCTCTGCCGACTTACAGCGAGTATTTGAAATCGACTGATAGGAATCACTCGATCTTTCTACAATCTTATGGAACAAATAAGCACATCTTGATGGACTTTTATTTTCATAAAATCCTTCCCTCTGTAATTGTTTTCCATAATAGGATTCAGGAGATAAGGATTCTTCCCATAAGAAGTTTAGTTGAAAGTTTAAATCCGTCCACGAAACACCTTTTAAGGTTGCCTGTTTCAATAAATTGTCTTTTCTTCCATAACTCCATTGGATTAAGCCATGCCCTTGATAGGGATACCCTTTTTCAATGAGGGCAGGGTCAAAATTGGATTCACGCTCCATGTTTCCCATAACACCTGAAACAGCTTCATCCGATAATCCCTTTCCTTTTAAGTATGTCCATACAGCCTGTGCATTTCCTTCTGTTGTTCCATCTGAAAATACATAATCCGTACTACAGTGCTGTTCGGTTGCACCTGCACCACCTATTAAAATAAGAATGAATCCAAGTGCCAATGCCCCTGCCAATACGGACATAAAGAAAGGGGCAAGAAATTGTCCTATCGAAATCATTGTTTTTGTTACAGCTTGTATGATAATCATAGCTGTTCTTTTAACAATCGTTGTACCTGTCTTTGCAACTTGCACTCCTTTTTTGATAGAAGTTTTTACCACTACATAGGAAAACTGAACTGCTTTTTTTCCACCTTTATAGGTATATTTCGCTGTCGTTTTTCCAACTTTCTTCCCAACTTTTCCTGCTACCTTTCCTGCCTTTCGTCCAACTTCTCCTTCAATGAATTTCATTCCTGTAGCATCTTCGCCATTGGTTGCTTTTTCTACTTTGTGAGAAAGTCTTGCCCCTTTTTTAACAACCTTGCTTGCTCCTACAGAAGTTTTTCCTACGACAGTGACTGCTTTG
>OHNO01000042.1_pt1 | contig 75359 bp, 81 predicted proteins | sample 1569521 | NCBI WGS metagenome assembly OHNO01 (sample SAMEA3879604, study PRJEB24766) | human gut metagenome | biome: human-associated habitat; feature: feces | place: USA | collected 1985/1987
CGCTTCGGACGGCTGGGGCGTATTCAATTCCGCTGGACCGCGGAACTCACAAAATACGAGGAAGAACAGAATTACCCCGTCAATAAATCATGAAAAAACTGGACATTATTACTCAACCCTGCGGATCTCATGCCTTGAGAATATCCCTTTATTTGGGACCCAAGCGCAAAAGAATGAGAATTTGTATCGGATTGGAAACACACGATTACATGGAAGCCCAGCGCCGGGCATTGCTTCTTCTCCGCTATAATAAACGCCTTGGAATTTATGACCGGGAAATCCCGGAAGAATCGGAAATTACATATCCTGAAAAAACGGATGACTTGCCCTTGTTTCGGGACGACAATGAAATTCAAAGCGAAAATGGTAACTCCCGTTGATATATTCCGGCGTAAAAAGATAGATGCTCGTCCCATGTCCACACGCGAACGGGCTATGCTGCCCGCCGCGGAACGAGTGAATTCTATTTTTACGGCGAACGTTGAAAAAGCGCAGTTCCTGCAACGCCTCGCCGACATGCTTGACGACTTCCTGGCCGGGAAAAGGCAGGAAATTGTTCTCCCGGACGGCACGTCAACAACGGTGGGCGTGATGCAGGGCAAGGCCGACTTCATAGCCAAGGCCCGCGCTTTTATGGCTGCGGAAGGAATGGCAGCGGATGCGGGAGACAACCGCATTACCAACATTGGCGCTCGTTCCCGCCTGTCTCTGATTTTTGACACCTACACCCGCTCCTGTTACGGCCAGGCCCGCTGGGAAAGCGGCATGACCCCGGAAATGCTCTACTCCTACCCGGCATGGCGATTCGTCCGGCACCCGGGAGCCCGGATGCCCCGCCCGCTACATGTCCTGCATGAAGGCACCGTCCGCCTCAAGACGGACTTCCAATTTTGGGCCGTTGAGATGAATTCTCCGGCCATTGGGGGCTTCCTGCTGCCCTGGCCGCTCTACGGCTTCAACTCTTGGATGGACATTGAATCCGTTTCCCGCGCCGAGTGCATCCAGGACGGTCTGATTGGCCCCAACTGGACTCCCGGTCCGGTGGACATGTCCCGTTTCGGGGCAACGGTGCCGGAACGCCTCATGAACCGCTCTGCCTCCGTTCAAAAGATAAAAGACCCGGCCCTTGCCGCCCGGCTCCGGGAAAGCCTCAAGAAGCGTCTTGGGGTGGATGCCCTGGACAAAGACGGACGGCTTGCCATTCCGGCCCGTGAGCTTGCCCAGCGCATGCAGCGGCAGGCGGAGCAGGAAAATCCGGTAGAAATATCACCGTTGCAAATGACGCTTGATTTGTTTGAGCCTGAAAGAAAGGATTCTGCTATGGCGGGCTTGATGAAAAAAGCGGGGTTGCGTCCGCGCGGGGAGGCAACATTAGACCAGGTGCAATCATTTTTACATGCCTTGAAAACCCGCCATCCGGAGCGGGACTGGGTCAAAGAAAAGGTAGAAAATGGAATTTCCGGTGAATTCCGTCCCATGGCAAAGGAAACTATCCGTAAAAACATGAATGAATTTATGCGGATGGTGGATCCGGAGATTCTGGAAACGTTGCCGCCGATGAGATCTGTGGACAAGGATACAAATTTTGGCAACAGAGGAAGTTACAACCCCATTACCAGAACTATTTTTTATTCCAGTGGAGAAGAGTTCGATAAGGATAATCATTTCCATGAGCTGGTGCACTGGCTGCACTTTAATGGAGAGAACGTTAAAAATAAGAAGATTGGTAATTATTTTCAGAAGAGGATCAAGGGCGAGAAGCGAGGGCGTTTGTCGTGCGGATCGGAGGGGTATTCCGATCATTTTGCCCCATCATTTGAACAAAGGGATGATTATGCCGGAAAAATTTATGGGAGAGAACCCCTCGATGGAATGCCTTACGGGGTAGAAATGCCTACGCGTCACCTTCAAAAACTGGCTTTGTCTCCTAATGAGTTTCTGCGATATTGGAATGATACCAGAGACGGTAAACATTACTGGCGTATGGCATTTTTAAGAAGTTTAACCTTACTGTTCAAATGAATAAAAAAGCACTAGAGTTATATCGGGAATATCAGTCAGGAAAGTTAGAAGTTAACGAACTGATTAGTCAACTTGCTGATTTGTGCGAAAAGGGAGAATGCAAGGTAGAAGAACTAATTGTCGCAGAAATGAAAGCCGGCATTTGTATTATACCAACTTTGGCTGACGGAGTTGAACTGGAATTGTATTTCCGAAAACATCCGGAAATGAGAGGGAAAATCTTTTTAGAATGAAGAAAAAATCCACCATTCCACCGAAGAGAACAGGCCGCCCGACCAAATATACGGACGCCCTGGCGGATGAAATATGCAGACGCATTGCCGAAGGCGAAATGTTGATGCAGATTGTACGGGATGAGCACATGCCGGAACGTAAGACAGTTTATAACTGGATGAATGAGCATGACGACTTTTTACACAACTACGCGCGCGCGTGCGAGATGTCGGCGGATGCCTTGGTGGAAAAGGGCCTGGAAATACTTGACGGAAGCAGCCCCGATTGTGCGCAGATGGACAAAAATAGAGCCGAATACCGTAAATGGCTGGCCGGGAAGAGAAATGCCCGTTACGGGGAACGGAAGTCCGTGGAACTCACCGGAGCCAATGGGGGACCTGTAGAGATGATCACGGAATGCGACGAAGCCAGAATAGCGTCCGTCATGGACAGAATTGAAGCCATCCGAAGAAAGAGGGCGGAAGAAGAGAATGGCGGAACGGTGTGATGACATAGTATCCCGGTGCCGTTTACGGCTGGCTGAATTCGCCGTTGCCGTGCTGGGGCTGGACCCCTACGACTGGCAGATCAACACCTATGAGGACATTAACGATTACCGGCGCACGGCTGTTGTAGCGGCTAACGGTTCCGGCAAAACTGTTTCTCTGGTAGGTCCTGTTGTACTATGGTGGCTGTATTGCTTTCCCCGCGGACGTGTTGTTCTTACGTCTGGTTCCTGGCGGCAGTTAAAAACCCAGCTCTGGCCTGCAATCCGTGCTTACCAGTCTCATCCGGCATTCCGGGGTTGGAAATGGAACCAGATGGAAATTTTGACTCCGGAAGGAGGCTTTACCTCTATATTTTCTACCAATGATGAACAGAAGGCGGAAGGGTATCACGCGACGGCGGCAACGCCTGTCCTTTATATCGTGGATGAAGCGAAAGGCGTTCAGGACGGTATTTTTGAGGCGGCGGACCGATGCACCGTCACCCGGTATTTGTACCTTTCCTCCCCTGGTTCGGCCATGGGGAAGCATTACCGCTGCTTTCACGACGAGGCCAAAAACTGGCGGCGAACCAGGGTCACGTCATACATGTGTCCCCACATCCGCCCGGAAAAACGCGCGGAAGACTTGGAAACATACGGGGAATCACATCCCCTCTACCGTTCCATGCACCTTGCGGAATGGACGGAAGGGGAAGACATGCTGGTCATTACTCCGGAACAACTGAGACATGCGATAGACCATCCTCCGGCGTTCAAGGCGGGTGGACAATGGGCCGCTTTGGATTTTGCAGCCGGCCGAGACGAAAATGCCATTGCTGTACGGGAAGGAACCCTTGTCAGACTGGACCAGGCGTTTAGACAATCCAGCACGGTACAGGCCCGGCGCCGGATGGCAAACCGTCTCAAGGAACTCGGCATTGAGGCACATAATGCATGGGGAGACTCGGACGGTTTGGGGCTACCTATCGTCCAGCAAATGGCCGAACCGGTTGAAAGCGGAGGGGACGGCTACCGTATTAAAGAGTTCCGGGGAGGATTGCCCGGGGAAGACCCGGAACATTACCTGAACACCATTTCCGAAGCGTGGATACTGGGGGCTCGCGACATCGTCAACGGAAAGATCCGCATTGATGAACTCGACCCGGTCACATTCCGCCAGATGACTACACGCCAGATGGAATGGGACCAGAAGGGCCGCCTCCGCGTCATGTCCAAAGAAGACATGCGGGGAAAGGGCTTGCATTCCCCGGACCGGGCCGATGTGATTTTCATGGCTATTTGGGCCGGCCGTTCCTCCCGTGGCATTTGGACGGAGGAAACGGATGTGTACACGCCTCCGGACACGGAAGGGTGGTATCATGACTCCTGGACGGAAGGTCCTGTCTCCTGCGAAATCTGAAACACATATCCAGCCCCGACTATTTACGGATTTGAGGATTGCCGCATCATATTTTCATGAGGCAAGCCGCCAACTACAACGTACACGCCACGGAATCCCTGCCGCAGTCTCTTGCGCTGCATTTTATTTCTCCTTCCGGTGAGGATATGGACATCAGCGGTATGACGCTCCGCGGCGCGGTGGTACAGGATGGAGTGATCATGCTGGACTGTGCCGTTACGGGGGCGAGTACGGCATTGGTGACATGGCCGAGGTTGGCCGCCGGATGCGGCGCTTATGATATTTTTCTGACCGACGCATCGGGCAAAGAATACCCCTTGTTGAAGGGAGCCGTGCATGTAGTGTCCCGCGTTACGCCTCCGGATGGAACGAATGAGGCCGCGGCCGTGGCCGGCGCTCTTGATGTCTCCATCCCCGAAACGGAAGACGGATCCGTGACCATTTTGGAAAACCCGTCCATTGTGGTCGAGGAACTTGTACGACAGGCCGAAGCGGCCCGGGATGAAGCAGAGCAGCTTGTGGAAACGCTGGAAGAACAGGTGGAAAGCGGGGAATTGGTCAATGAGGCTGTAGCAAATAAATTGCCGGACGCGCTCAAGGAGGCGGGAGTGGAATTGGCCGCGGCAACCGGGCAATCCACCTTGTCCAGCGGGGACGCCGCCGACACCTGGACCATCGTCGGAGGCTACGCGATGACCTGGGGAGACGAGATACTGGCGGGGCATCTGCCCGACAGCTGCCGCCTGAAAAGCATTTCCACCGTGTATTTTTTCACCGACCCCGCCCTGAATCAGTATTGCCTGCGGATTTGGCGGCTGACGGACGGAGCTTACAGCCTGATCGGCACCTCCGCCTATGTGTCCAACCTGTCCAGCGGCCAGACGGCCACGTGGGTATTTACGCCGGGCGTTACATTGCAGCGCGGAGACAAAATCATCATCCAGGTGTGCGAGGGGACGGAGATGACGCCCTACGCGCTGGGCATGCACGCTGTCCTGACCCCTTCCGTCCCCGGACGCGGTTTGATCACGGAGGTGTCCAACCCGCCCGCCGTGAATGGTACGATGGCTCCCTTGATGACCGTGGTGGTGGACTATGACGACGGCATCACCCTGGGAGGAATAGAGCTGGCCACCGCGCGACAACTGGACAGCCTGGGGCGGGATGTGCGCCAATCATCCGCGACCGCCGAGGCTGCGGCGCGGACGGCAGGCCAGTCCGCCGCTGCCGCGTCCACGTCTGCCGATAACGCCGCGACATCCGCCACCAGCGCGGCCAACTCCGCCACAGAAGCCCAGCAGGCCCTTGAGGCTATTCCGCAGGTGGACGCCTCCGGCAACATGACGCTGGCCGGCAGTTTTTCTGCCACAGGAGGTATTTTTAACGGGAAACTGGTGGTCAACAACCCGGACGGCAGCATGGGCGATGGCTCCTACAATCAGATTTACGGTTTAACCTGGTTTTACGGGCAAGTAGAATTTCGGAAGGGGTGTATTTTACGTGGCGATTTGTGGGTGGAGAGTGGGACTGTTCGCATTGGGGCTAACGCCGCTTTTAATTGTTCCGGTTCCGGGACTTTTGCAGGGACCGTCAACGCCAACGGAGGCATCAACATTCCGCTTGCCGTGGGGGCGCCGACGGATACGTCAGCGGTCAACCGCCTGTACGCTGCGGGTATGGCCGGCGTGACGGGCATCCTGACCTCTAATGCTTTCCTCAATACGGATGCCATTACCGCATCAGGATCTTCGACGGTTACTAAAACAGTCCCCTATCATTTGGCTGGCATTAAGATCCCCAAGGGTACTCATTCGACCATTCAGGCGAAATTTGAGGTGAGCAATCCTCAATGGAATTATTCCAGTTTCGCCGGGTTCTCTTTCCTTTGGCGCGCTACCACTGCCGCAAAGTTGTCTTTTGGTATCGGCCGCGGCACGAAGACGGTTCGTTCCGACCTTTCCATAGATTCTTACAGTATTATCCCGGCAAACGATTTGGCCTACAATCACGGTGAAATTCTGGATATTACCTTTGACAACGTCAGAGACACACAACGAAACGGTTATGTGGTGCGGGTGCGTGAGATTTACGCGCTCAATTCCACGGCTGGCTGGCAGGTGAAAACCACCACCAGCTTCATCCCGGCCACTCAAAACGAGCCTGTTCCGTGGACGATTGCCAAGGTTATTTACCAGCAGAAAAAGAGTGCCAATATTGCCCAGTATGAGAATCTAGGTGCACTCTGGCTCATGCTCACCGGAGGTCAGGGGTATAATCTGTATCAAATTGCCACATGCCGTGGGGTCAGCAATTTTGAGACCGGCGTCGGCATTTCCAGTTGGGTGACTGATGTTGTGAATAACGCGGGTGGCGACGTTTCTGTTTATGCGGGAATCGGAGAGTACACTTATTACCAGCCGGGAGGAATGAACCCGGTTTTCTATAGTTTGGAAGCAATGGCCGTCAATGCCATTGAATCCGAGGAAGCCACGGATTTCGAAGATATTAACATCCCCCTTGAACAGGCATGAACAACGCAGAAATACAAATTCAATTCCCACAGCCCGGCGACTGGACAAAGCTCATTATGAGCGTAATCTACGCGGACGCACTGGGCTTTACGCACCTTGACCAGTACAATGAGACCACAGTTCCGAAGGAGCAGATACCTGCAATAGCCAAGGCTATCGAGGCCATTGCCGCTCTTGACGAACAGTGGCAAGCGTGCCAAGTTTGGGCACGATTGGGAGATGTTCCATCCCCTTCCAGCCCGACGGACAAGGTGCCCGCAGTCCTTCTGACCGTCGAGGCTACCGGGGATTCCGGGGGTACAAAAATATTTACTCCCGACCAATATCCCCAGTTCGTACTCACTGATAGTGGTACACTATCCTTCTTTAACTTCTTCACAAAAGGATGATAATCATGAGCTTACTCGAACTTCTTGACTTACTTGGCTGGAAGCGCAAGTAGCACACCGCCCCGGAGGGATTATCCTCCGGGGATTTTTATTGAAATAATTTCTTGACAAATAATAAAATTATTATATGGTGGTGGCATGTCCAAGACATCACACACCAAACTGAAGGATGGCCATAATGTTATTATGGTTGATAAGCAAAGCGGCTTGACCCACGTTCTGGCTAGCCACAGGGTTCGCATTCCTAGTGACGAGATTAAAGAAAAGGTTGAAGACCTTGTGGTTATTGAGAACCCGTGCGCCGTCACAACGAACGTCCCTACTAAGAATGAATTCAGCTTTCGAGATGAATCCGTAGAATCTTCGGAAGTAGTTGATAAGGCCTTTGGCGAGGCATTCCCAGAGGAAGAACAACCTTCCCTGTTCTGTCCTATCTGCGGAGGACTGCTGGAAGAAAGACGGAAGGGTAACTACGAGTTCATTCAATGTGCGAGTTGCGCACTGGCCGTGCAAGGATATGATAACGATGACCCGGAGACAGCCTATGAAGAGGCCTGGGATGAGGCTCGATTCTTCCTTGACCACTGTCCTCCGGTTCTGCGTCTTCAACCCGGTGCTGAAATCCAATACCTCGATGATATGTTCCGTCGGCGTACTGGAATCGTTGCAGGAAGAACCCGTGTCTCCATGCGCATCTTGTTGGAAGACGGGCAAAGCATTGAACCCGGCAGGATAGTTGAATGGCCGTGGGGAATGGAGCAAGCCGAGTAACCATGAACACACCTAAATGCCCGCTATGTGGACATGAGATGCAGTTGCAATCTGATGAAGTATGTTCAGGGTATTACACACCATTATATTATTACGAGTGCATAGCATGTCCTCTTGCCACGACGCCAGCAGATACCAAAGAAGATGCCGAGAATCAGCTAAAAGAACTTATTTCCCAGTTCCCGCCTATCATGCGGGTGCAAGTTGGAGATGTGTTGCATTTTATCGATAGGTCTCTCAAGTATCAGTATTACGCCGCAGTTACGGACATTGATGTGAATGACGGCTGGATAAGGACTGACAAGGGTTCATGTCGCCCTGATGACGTGCTTAAATGGCCGTGGGAACTTGAAAAGGTAGAATAACCATGAATACATTGCATCTATCAACCACACAATACTTTGCTCTTGCGGGCCTTTTCGCGCTTGCGGGTGTAGCTCTCCGCGCCTTGGGAGGCACTGCCCTTACCGAGATGGCCAAGAGACTGAAAGCTCACTTGAAGCTTATTGGCATTGAGACCAATAGCTACCGGACGAGAGGAAGCGAGTATACCCTATATGAGCGCAAGGAAATGGAGAACATATACGACCATATCTTCAATATCTCGGTTCAGTGGGTTATCTTTGGGCTAATCGGACTAACTGTAAGTATCATTGCCGAGTGCCTCTACACTCTTCCCGCACCTCCACTTTATGTCCTCTCTCTTATCTCCGCATGGATTGCCGCATGGTATCTCTTTATTGTTTTATCTAACTACATAACCACAGGGGTTTTCATGTGGATGACCCGCTATCGACTTTACCGCGAATACCCAAACATCAAATTCTAACCATGAAGAACAAAGTAAAACTCGGAATGATTGTCCGCGTCGACGGCGGCCCCTGCGGTCGCGTTGTTGAAATCGACAACGAACGTTCTCCCTACCCGTACAAGGTACGCTATTCGGGAGGATTAGCGGAGTGGGCCTCTGCTAACCAGATGGAAGAAATTCTAGATGCGCCAGATGAATCTGCCCCATGTGCCGAAGGTACGGACGAGAACGACGATGTCATCGAACCGTGCAATACTTGCACTCACCGGGATAACCTCCGTTGCAATCCTCCATGCTCTCATTGCCGACAGGAGCGGGGAATTGAGTACCCGGAATATGAAGAAGCGGAAGAGGATGAAGAGGATGTCCTCTCCCCCTGCTCCACATGCAAGTACGGGGACTTGCCCGGAACCGTGGAACCCTGTGCTTCCTGTTTCGACGAGGGGCTGGACCATCCATTGAACTACGAGGAAGCCACGGAATCCGAGGACGAAGGCACCGTGGGTTCCGGGGACGAGGGCACCGTGGGTTCCGGGGGCAAAGGAATCATGCCACAGCATATTGTTGATATGTTTGCCGAAAGAGTGAAGCAAGCGGCACTCCGGTTCGTGAACGAATGCAATGCCTATCCCCGTCCCTGCCCCTACTGTGGAGAAATCCCGGAGGTCGTGGAGGAAACCATCTACCCCGGAGAGAAACATTGCTATGTTGTCTGCAACGGGGCCAAGCACCTTCCCCATAGCATCAGCGTTCATGGTCGCACTCGCGAGGAAGCGGTAGCCCACTGGAATAGCTTCGCAATAGATATAATCAGCCAAAGAAAATGAACAACCACTGGATAACCATTAGCGGAGGGGAATTCATCTTCCCCATTAACTCCATACTAATCGCGGAGGGAGACCTCGCCGCATAACATTTCATCTCATGAACCTACCATACATTGGACAAATGAAAGGGCTTCGCCAATTTCTTATTGAAGAGCACATTCTCTCCCCTATCGAAGTTGGTCTAGCCTCCGACGAAGACCTCATTGACACAGTCCTCAAAAAAGGATACTTCTTCGCCATACCATACAACGGTGGCTATACGACCGGAGACGAGATTCTTCTAATCCCTGACGACGTATTGAGCCGTACAGCCAAATTCTTTCGCTAAACGTATGTACACACTAATCGGATTCCTTCTCGGTATTCTCTTCTACTACATCAGCGAGAACAATAACGACAACGACTTTACCCCTGCATGAGAACGAACAGTAGAGGACTAATCGTCCATCCCGGATTGAAACATCCACGGAGGCCGCGGCATAGTACTCCCCCGGTAAAGAACATACCGAAGGGCTACATTGCCACTGGGGAGATTGCTGATAAAATCGGGAGAAGCTCCGTGTGGGTAATTCACGCCCTGAACCGATTGAAGGTCAAACACGTTCGTTGCGGTCACACCATGTACTGGGAAGGGGAAGGAGCCAATGAATATATTCAGATGCAGGTCAAAGGCCTATATGACAGTATCCCGGAAGGATACGTTGATGTAGCTACCGCATTGGAATCTACGGGCTTGAAGTCTCCGGCGTATCTGACCACCCTATTCAAGCGGGGCAAGGTTCAACGTGTACGGTATCGTGATGATAGCGACCCTCGCGGTCGTAGGACACGATTCGCGTACAATCTGGTTGACTTGTTGTCCCATTTAGGTTTAGATAGCTCTGGCGTATGAGAACGACCTACTCCACAACCAGAACAGTGCAGAAGGGCCAGAGCAATCAACAAACCTTGCTCGGTCTCCTTCTGAATATTGACCTTCTTGACCCTTCGCTCCCTCTCGACTATGTTCGTGTTCTTCTGTACATGCACGCCAATGGCTTCGAGCAGAAACATGAGAATCCGACAATAAGTGAGAGCACTCGCATCCCCATATCTTCTCTTTACTCTATCCTGCGCAAGCTGGAAGAAAAAGGGTATCTTGAATACGAGGGAGTGAGGGGGTCGAGGAGACAGACTAAAAGTAAACTAACTCCGAAAGGTATCACTTTCTGTCGTGACATCTTCCGGCCACAAACAATCTAATCAACGACATGGAAAAGAATAATCTCAATGAACAGGCAGAAGTCGCGGCCAAGCTCTATAGCATGGCTGAACTTCCAACCCCGTGGGACCAGCTCACCGCGGTAAAGAAGAAGCCCTACATGAACATGGCGGGCAAACTAATCAAGGGAGAGGCTGACATCTTTGCCCAGCTGACGGCGAAGTACTGTGTCCAGCTTGGTGTACCCGGCAAGTACAAGACTATCATCTCCGGGATTATTAGTGCCGCCCTTGGAGCTTTAGCCATGTTTGGAGCGTTGGGGCAGAGTAGTTGCACCTACGCGGATGTGAGTAAGGACCGCGCAGTTATCTGCAATGGAGAATCCTGTGTAATCGTTAGCCCCGGAAGGTTGACCTTTACGCAGGAACAGCCCAAGAGCGAGGTTGCTCCTGTCATCATTCCCAGCAAGGAATTCTGTAAATAACTATGGGACAAGAGTACAGCGAGATTCCACAAGCTCCTGACCTCTTTAATCATCCCGTACCCTCGGTTCCCGTGGGTACGGAGATGTTTAATGAGGCCCCGCCATTTGATTCGATGCCGGACCCGATTGCCCTTGTCTATGGGGATAGTGATATAGGGACGTTCCATACCCCGGTATATAATGACGACCCCCTCATGCGCAACCGGGAAGAGAGCATGTTCTCCGTCGTGTATGACCCAGAGGATTCCGGGCCTAACGCAAAGGTCATGTACACCTGCGGTGTTGTCATTGATGATAATGAGGTGCATGAAATTGGTGGTGCGCCGGGGACGTTGAAGGTTGTTGATAGTGAAGAGACCGCACCATTGGATAAGGATATTATCTGGTACGTAAACGTAAAGAGTGACCGCAAATCTTCTACGGTAAGTAGCAAGAAAGATACCAGCGCGGACTTCTCCGTACCTATCGCACGGACGAGCAAGGGGAAGAACGGATATATCCAGCAACTTCACCGTGGTGCTATCTTCATTGGAGGTGGCGGTGGTGGCGGCAAGTTCCCATACAAGGTCACGACGACTAAGGAGCAGGACGCAAACAAGAACTGGCATACCTACGCAGTTATCGAGCCGGGCGGTTTCCGTGATACCGAACGGAAGAAGGTGGAGATTGACGGGTTCAAAGACGGGGCGGCTAAGGTGGAAATCGTAACCGACGGTGAACTTCCCGTACTCCTTGAATGGGAATACACTTGGCCCGCCAATACCGTGACGAACGCCATGCTGGTTGTTGATGATAAGCCGTGGGATGGTAAGGAGGTAATCACACCTATCGAAAGCGCAGAAGGTACGGGCAGGAGCAAGTGCGCGATTGCCATTCTGACAGTAACGCACAACGCATCAGACAATAGCCTTGACGCTTCCGTAAAATCCCAACTGGTCAATACTGGACTGGCCGCCGTCTGGTATAGTGGCTACGTGGACGGAGTAAGCGGACGTGTTGGGCAATATGCAGAAGTTTCTACCGTAGCACCATGAAGTCTCACCTCTTACTCCCCACGAACTCGTCGAAGGATATTTCGGTTTTAATGAGGAAGAATAATCCTGACTACACTGAACAATCTAGAAGTAGTTTGTGGTATGGAACCCAAGGACCCACGGTTTCCGGGCTTCCTGTACCTCTAGGTCGAGCCGTAGCTATTTCACCAAACGCAACGCATAAACCGGGGATTAAGTGCAAGAACCTTGTGGACGCGTGGAAAGTCTTCAACACATTGAAAGGATTTAATTCCATCGCGCTTCAGGCGAAGTTGCCTGGTCGGGATGGCATTCCCGGAGGCGTCGATGCTCGTACTCAATATCGAGTATACGAGCCAACACTTTGGTTCGCATGGCAGGGAGTGCCGGAAGGAACTGAAATTACTCCGCATGAAGTCACATTGCAGGAAGCCCGCGATTGGCCCTACTATGACGATGGCTGGCTATACGAAAACAGTATATACGGACCACATTATGGAAGCGGATTTATGGATAACATGTGGTACATTGAACCAGAAAGTGGAGCAGTTTATCTGGATGTAAGTATCGGATCAAGCTTCAGGTATGAGAGAAAAACATCCTCTGGTGTATGGCAGACCTTTGCGATACTTGCCTATGTAGGCTACCCCATTAAATATTGGGGGAATGGGAATAAGGCTTCCATGCGAACAGTCACATGGAACACCACGATAGGCGGAGTAGAAGTTGACTGCATTGGAAGTTATTACTGTTGGACCCCCTACGTTGCCGCTCCCGAAATCTCCCAAATGAATCAATGGTTTAAGGGATTACAGTTCACGACACTTTGATGTAGCAGTACAACTGGCTTATCGATTTCGTACATCGAAATGTCAGGACGTTAAATCCCACGGAACCCACGGAACCCACGGCCAAATGGTCACAATGGGTTCCGTGGGTTCCCTCTTTGTGTCATACCAATTAAAAATTTCTTGACCAGAATCTTCTCCTGTGTATGATGACGGACATGGACAATAACTTCCATTACATCATTAGCGCGTATAACCCCTCCCTTCATTGGCCGGAGAGGGAATCAAACCTAATCCATTACACGGTCAATTATCTTAAATCCCTGCACATCCCCGGCGAGCGCATTACTGTCATGTCCGAGGACCTTGGCGTTCTTTCATGGGCCAAAGCGGAGGGGCTGAACGTTGCCCGCGTCCCTGATGCACCCGATGAAGCCATCCTCTCCATCGCCGCAGAGCATGCGGGAATGGACATCATGGTGCTCGATACTCAATGCCCGGTGCGCGAAGCGGACCTTCTCGACGTTATGGCTAGCCAGATAGCTACCGAGAAGGATGTCATCTTCATCTCCGCATACATGGGAATGAAGCGGGCGGCCATCGAAGACTACCCTGCATGGACCAGCATAGTTGACGGTAGTGTGTGGGGGTTCCGGCACGATAGCGACCTGAAAGCCATTAAGAAAATGAGAAGTATCTATTATGTCTATCATGACGCGTTCGCCGGACACTTCGGAGTGAGCCTCGACTACCAATACGACAAGGAGGTTCTCGACATCGCCGTGAAACGCGGCTGGGAAAAGAGCGCAAGCACCGCTCCATGCTCCGCGGATTATCCGCGCCGCGTGCAGATTATGGTTGACAAACCCAAACAGAATATCTAATCTTCATTCACATCATGAACACAAACCAATTATATTTTGACGGAAGCCTCGGACAGTTTATTCGCAAGGCGAACTATGAACAGGTAAGCGTAAATCCCACGTTGGAAGTTCAGCATGGAATGTCCTATCTCATCCTCCCTCTCGGTGCAGGATTTAAGGGAGACCTCTGGTTTAATTTCTCCCATGCCTCTGCTCTTCTTGGCAACGTCTCCCTGTCATACCCCTTTGCATGGAAGATTCAGTTAGCCCCGCTCAACGCCGGAGCCTTGCCTGTATGGAAGACAGTCGCGTCTGGCATGACGACCCCGGAGAAACCCGGAGGCACTGCTGACACCATTATCCTTCCGACCGATATATTTGAATTAGACCCTGCCGAATACCCTATCGGGACCTACTGGATGACTGTTGAGTTCTCCGATATGGTTGACTGGTCCCGCACCTTCCCCTTCACTCTTCAAATCAGCTAAACCATGCAACTTGATTTATCCCACATCCTGCAACTCTACCCCGTATTGAAGGTCCTCCATTACCAGACAAGGGAGGGATTCCACCATGAACGGTATGACGACGCAGTAGAAGAATTGGGCGGCATTGCCGACAGTTTCATTGAAACCTATCTCGGATTACATGGTCGCGACTGGACGGTAAAGCCCATGTCGGTGCGCCCCGTGTTGCCCGATACTACTACCGAGTGCATTCTCCTGTACAGAAATGTCATCTTGCAGGACCTCGTTCCCTACCTCTACACTATTGCGGGGAATGAACCCGCGCTAAGAAAACTGGCAGAGGACTTCGAGCAGAGTGCTCAAAAGATTTACGGACTACTGAACAATTACATCTAATAGAACCCATGCCTACAACAACTCGCGTCCGAGAATTTTTCCTCTGCTCCGACGGCCCGGAGAGCAACCCCGACGTAATAGCCACGGTACTTCCACGGCTTGACGGGGTTTGCTCCCGCGCCCGGTCCTTGACATGGGGCGTTATTGCCTATTCCCTCTCTCACTTCAACCTGCCCTTCGGGGTTGCCTTGGAGAACATGAGGAACGGTTATTGTGCCCGTGTCGTAGGAACGTCTACTGGGGAGGAAACCGAAGATGGGGATGAAGCCGCCGACGTTACCCCTTGGTTCATCCTGCAATCCTTTAAGACCGAGAGCGGCGAATGGGACTACCGTTTCATGGCGTTGGAACCAATAGAGGCAGGAGCCGCCATTGATATGAAGAGTGATTATCTCCTTCCAGATGGATGGTATAAAGTCGGAGAAGAGGTAACTCTTCGCAACGATTTCATCGCTTCCTTCTGTTGGGAGATTGCCATTCCCGGCGACCCTCGAAAAATAGAAACCGCAAACGTATAGACCAATGAAGAAGACCAACGAGATTAGTATTGTAGATAATAAGAGAGTAGGAATCCTCAAGGTGAAATATGATGGAGATACCTTTGCCATCTTTAACTATTGTCGGGAGGGAGACGAGAAGGAACAGTGTTATCCCACGCGCGAAAGGGCGGTAGAAATGGCGAAGATGGTTGCTCGCCATCTCATCCACACGAATCCTGTTATGACAGAAAGGGGTATTGACCTTTACCCGACGGACTGTACAATCCAAGACGAATAAATCATGAACGATAAAGTAAGAATTTTCGAGAATAAAACGCTCGGCGGGTTTGAAGTGGAATATGATGGGAATGCCGTTGCCCAATTTTTCTACTGCACAGAGTGGGACGAGCGGGGATTCATGACGCGAGACGCGGCAAAGAAACTGGCAACGAAGATTGCCCGCTACATAGTTAGCAGAGGAACAATTCACACAACCAAGGGAGTAGCACTTGCCCAAATCTATTTCAACATCAATGAATAACGATTCAGATACCTGTATTTGTGACTACGCTACTAGTGGAATGTTCCGCGTCATGCACAGGGGAAGTTGCGTCGCCGTTTTCAACTATTGCGTGGCAGATGAAAGCGGCTTCTTCACCAAGAAGCAAGCCAAGAAGCTGACCGAGAAGCTAGTCCGAAAAATTGAAAAGAGTACGACCATCAAAACCAAAAAAGGATTTAAACTCGTTAAACGGGAAAGGAACAACAATGACCGACGATAAATATCTACTGGAAACCTTCTTAATGGAATACCCGCGAGCAGGAATCATTGCGGTGATTCATCGAAACTACCGTATCGCTATGTTCCCCTATCGCAGGAAAGAGGATGAGAAGGGACTTCCGACAAGGGACTGCGCCCTCAAAATGGCAATCGAACTTCGTGACAAGATTAAGAAATGCACGACGGAAGAATCCGACACGGGGATTACCTTCGTCGAAAAGGAACAACCAATCTTCAATGACTAACAAACGCAGATTCAAAAAGGGAGACCTTGTTCGGTTCATCAACACAGGAAGACATCCCGGGAGATGTCTAGGCCTAGTGGAAGGTTCCCTCATGTATGTTCAAGAGGTTGAGGATAATAACTTCGAAATCCTTGTCAAGGACAGAGACAACGCATGGAGGCGGCTTCCCTTCTACGAGTTTGAGCTAGTGGAAGAGACCGAACATGAAGTCTTCGTCCGATACACACGGGACGAGGCTATCATCCTCTTCAACTATCAGCCCGTTCTCCGCATACCTACCAGATATAAGCTGGGCGACCAAGAGGTTGACATGTGCTGTGAGGTAGAGGACTGGGCTAATCAAATCGTTGAGGACCTTAACGAGCATGTCATATTACCAGATATAAACAAAACCAAAAACGAAAATGAAAGCAGGACCCGGAAAAGTTAAGACCAGATTTAAGTGCGGGGACATCGTTCGCAGAGTAGATACGGGGAGATGCGGGACCTGCGGGGATAGCATCCCAACAGGGTCTATCCTCCGGGTAATGTCCGACGAGGATGTTGCTGGTGTCGTTCGTGTCCATTACCCGCAAGGGGATGAAGATGAAGAGATACAGGAGGTCATGTGGTATGAAATCGAACTCTTACCCACGGAAGCCAAGGTAGAAGTAACCTCGGATATAGTTCGAGTTAAGTTGGACACCTATGTTGTCGCAGGAATTACCAACGAAATCCCCACCCCGCTGGGCACTCTTCATTTCAAGCAATGGGGCGAAGAGATAGCTCGGTCGATGGCTAACGTTATTAACCTTCAAATCTCATTGGGGAAGCTAACCCCTGACGGAATCAAAGTAGAAAAAACTAATGACAAGGAAAGACAAGATAAAGGAAATACAGAAGTGGGCGGGAACTTCACCCGACGGTATCCTTGGTGATAAGACCATTGATGCTATATGGAAAAAGATACAACCGGAACCCACGGTTTCCGTGGGACCTATGGACGTCCCGGAATTCGTGGAATCCGCGGCATACGTGTCCCCGGCAGAGCTTGTCCGCAAGGGTATGGCCAAGAAGATTCTCAACATGGAGGATTACAAGATTACCGGGCCGGAATCTCTGCGCGTAACTCGCCTCCCCTCTGGCGACGGCGGCGGCACGTGGGAGATTGCCGGTATCTGTGATGGGATTGAACCCAAGGAATTCAATCTAATCAAATCCATGATGGACCGGGGTGATAGAGAAGCGGCATGGGATGAATGCCTCCGCTATGTACTGGTCAATACCGAACCACTGGTTGCCAAGGGAGTTGCAGGAAGCTACCCTATTGAATTCATGCTCCGCGACATGACCTTCAACATGGGAGTGGCGGGAACGACTAAAGTTGTCCAGCGCATGCTCGACCTCGCTATTGATGGTAAGTGGGGCAAGAATACGCAAGCCGCATGGACGCGTGCCATTCTCTCATGGGATGAAATGGTAGTCCTCGACATGCTGGACCGCGCTTGTCGTGCCCGCTATCATTCCATTGTAAGGGCCAATCCGGCGAAGGAAAAGTTCCTTACGGGCTGGATGAACCGATGCGATGCACGGCATGCCTACGCCCTAACTCTGTTGTCAAGGAAATAATTGGGAATTTTCTTGACCCATTAAATCCCAAATGCTAACATGGCGGTGAGGTAATTCCTTGCCGCCATGTTTAATTTCATCGCACAGCTTAATGCTACTGACGGCAACGTGTGGGCATTGTTTCTCACTCGCATTGTCGATGAAATGTCCCCCGCGTATCTCGTATTCGTGGGGGTTATTTACGTGGCAGTAAAGCTGGCATATAAGTACCTCTCAAAAAAGATAGAGTTTAGTCTTGACAAGGAGAAGTCCTTTCTCATAGTATTGCAAGAAGCTCTAAGAGTTATATCCGAGTTGGATGATTCTCTAGACCAATTACATGGAAAAATAGACAATCTACGAAGCGACCATGAAGAGATAATCGACCGCGTCTTCTGCGCTATCTCGCAACAAGATACACCCCCCCTCCGACAGAAATGAAACTATTCAATCAGTTCCGAAAAAGCTCCGAGCAGGAACAACTCGAAAACGAGTTGACCCAGAATCTTAATCAGTTGCAAAAACGAATTCGCGCGTGTGGCGAAAAGATTCATGCACGGAATCAATTCTATGCCTCCCTTCCTCTTGGTCGCGAGGGTGAGCTAAAACTGCCCAGAAACCAATGGGCCTATTTTTTACGAGGGAAAGTAGGAATTCGTTATGACGGAGAAACCCTTACCTCTTCGGTTACACAGGTTAAAACTCGTGAAGAAGTTCAACTGCCAAGAATCATTGACGCGGAGAGAAGCCATAAATTACTTGTCATACGAGGATATGTTATTGACAGGAGAACAAACCGCACCTATTATCGGGGCGAAACAGTAAGTTTTCCGCGGGGAGAACCAATGCAATTAACGTTGAACGGACATGTGCACATGTTGTGGACACCCCCGCTTCCCGGTGCAATCATGCCGTTCTATCAAACCAATAAAAATCGTGGCCTTAATTCCTAACACTCCGGCCTCCAACCCACAGCCTCCGACGATACCCATTGGAACCACGGATTCCTCGTGGCGCAATGGGTTCAATCCTGACAGGCCAATGGGTGAGCCGATAATTAACTTTCCCACTCCTGTGGTAAAGAACGTGATGTTCTTCGTTGAGAGGATTGCCAAGAATCCCAGCGAGATTACCACGGAATTGGGAACGCCGTTCGTACCCACCGCAGGTACGACCTTCCTCCCGTTCATGCGGGATGCAGTTCTCGTGCATGTCGAACCCGTCAATGATGCGGCGAGACAGCACGTTTATCGTTTCTACTACATGGTCCCGCCGGAACAGCAGTTCCGATATAACATTCAGGACATGAAGAAAATCCGTGACGGCTATACGTTGAAAGATACTGCCGCTACGGGTAAGTTCATGGGGCCGGATGCAGACACGGAAGAGTTGAAGGACTTCTACGAGATTACACGGGAATGGGTGGAACCCACGGATTCCGCGTATGCCCCGCTCCCTCTTGGCTCGTTTGACCCCAGCAACGAAAAGCTTGACCCTGACTTCTATGACCAGCATTTCTACACGGCATATGATGCCCAGCTGGTATATGAAGAAGTAGCCCAGTTCGAAGAGGAACACCTGCGCAAGTACTTTCGTAAGGTCATCCGTGTGTATAAAACCCTGCCGGGACCTGTGGTTAAAGAGTTCGTCCCTTATAACATTTGGCAGAAGGGAGATACGGTGTGGGATGAAGGTGGTCCGGGAACGTCCCTGCCTGAATCTGAATGGGTAGCACAGACTGCAATTAAGTTATCGAGAGAGGTCTGGGCCGCGCCGCTTTGGCCCGTCGATGGTGGAGGGAAGGAACCGGGTCAGGCCCGCATTCCTCACATGCCCCTCCTTGAACTGGACAATAAGCCCGTTAGTGCTGGCTGGGACAAGGGCAGTTATCCGAGTACGCAGATGTACACCCTTGTATCTATGTACAAACGGAACAGTAACATTGCGGAGAAAGAGGAACAGAACAGCCTCTCCGGTAATTGTTGTAACCCTGATTCCCGTTTTGTCCGGTGCATCAATACAACAGTGACGACTAGCCAGTCCGTCGACTGGACAGCGAACGGCGATGTCCCTGCGATTGACCCTCCTGACCCCGGCGAGAACTGTAGCCAATGGCGTGTAGATTCCTCTGTGGTAGTACATGAAGGATATAGCCACAAGGAAACGCGAAAGAGTTGCACCACCTACGACCAGATTGATGAATTCTGGGAATCCTCATTCGATAGGATAACCAATCAGGTCTATCCTGTACTGCGGAAGATTGTACATAATCCGAGCACTGACTTCGATACTGATTGGCAGAAGGAAGGATTCACCAAATACACGGATGCCGTGGGTAATGCCTACTATGCCCGGAAGCTGGAAACCCCGGAAACCGAGGTAGCCATTACTATCCCCGACACGCCGTGGACCAGAATCGGATATAACCTTTCTGACTTTACTGCGGTTGAGGCTTCATCCCCAGCAACGGGTATGCTCCAAAACATGTCCCTCATTAATGGATGGAACGACCCCAATTATCCCCAGTTCGCGAATACTTTCGCATTACTCGGCTCGTTTAATATGGACCACCAAGGGGTTGACCGAGGCACGAACGTGGGCATCCAGTTTAAGGGTGACCGCTGGTGGAACATATATATCCGGAACAATTATCCCAGTGTTCAGTCCCCCGGTACGATGAAAGCAGATTATTTTTACAACGCCCCCAACCCTGACGGTCCGTGGATGACACTGAACGGAAAGTACAAGATTTACATGGAGGCGTTTATACAGGATACCCTCTATGCGGAGACCGTAATGAGTGCCTCTCCGTGGGCGTTCCCGCTGGGTGTCATGGATGGTACTGCCATCTACCAGCGAGCCAATGGATATAACCCAGAGATGAAATTCTCCGCGGGCACATTGCCCTCTGGTATTGGCAACGTATATCTGGATGTGGAGAACGGCCAGCTGAACATGACCGTACATGTCACTAACCCCTACGGTGGTCGCATCAATGGAGTTATCCCTATCTTCCTCAACGGGACAAAAATCTTTGATATTACGGTAGTCACGACTAGCAATGTAGGACTGCCTAACGAGCCGCCCCCTGCGGTCAGTACATCCTGCGGCGCGAAGACTAAATACCGTGTCGGGGACTATATCCTTAACGCCGCAGTTGCCGAGAAGATTACCCTGACCTACGACGGAACGAAGTTCCCCTACTTCCAGTTCGGTGTCACTATATGCAGTCTCCGAGGCAATACGTTCAAGGTCACGATGAGCGACAAAATTCAACGCGTCGTCCTGCGCCAATGGGTGAACCCCTGTTACGCCGTAGATAGTTACATGCAGATTCCGGGAATCGGGTACTACAAAAAATATACCACGACGATGAACTACAGTTTTCCCGCCGTGCTCGGTACAGTTCGTTGGGTTCCGTGGAATACGAGGCCCGACCTTTCTGGCAAGAATGCTGGACAGTACTTCCCGCAGACCACGATGAAGAGGGACAGCTATTCCGGTCCCTGCACTGCCGTGGTTGAAGAGGCATTCTCCCCTGACGGTACATGGCCTAAGGGCTGGGGCCTAGGTACTTCACCGCAGTTCACGACGAACAGCGGGTACTTCTCCACGCCGCTTTGCGATTACCGTATGCCCGCATGTCTCCATGCGCCCATGAATGTCTCCGTAACAATCGGCAATCAGGATGCCAAGTGGCTTCCCGGTGCGTTCAATACCACGTTCGCCGGAACCTCCGAGACTGACTGGAAACCCGTGACTTCGTACTACGCATCCCCATGGAACGGCGGCATGCTTTGCAAGAAAGTAACAATCTATCCTCCCAATTAAAGCTCATGGCATTTATTACTAAATCCTATTTGACCTATCGCAATGTTTGCGACGAGCTTTGTATGCTCATCACAAACCAGCCGCCATCCAAGTCCAATGTTGACTTCCGACGCATATTGAAGGAAGCGCAGAACCTCCTGCTCAATGAGGCCACGGTATCCCCGGATTCCGTGGATACCTTGGACTTTGAAGGAATCCCTCGCGGGGGTTCTATCTCCCTGCCCGAAGAATATGATAGTATTGTCGAGGCATGGTCGCCCAGCGGCAAGAAATACAACATCATCGACCGGGCCATGTTCGAAAGCAACACTTGGTTCCGTTCCGAATATCCGAAGCACGATAGCGGCTATCATGCTATCATGCTGGACATGGGGCTGAATGAACAGAACCTCCGTACCTACTCGGTATTGTCTGGCAGTAATGGCATCAACGATAATCCTACGAGCAACGTCATGACGATTTCAGCACGGTGCGCATTGCGCGGCCTGTCTCTTAACATTTATGATGACGCGGCATGGGAGGACAAGGAGGTTCGTATCTACCCCGGATGTCTTCCCGCATTGAAGGCGATGATGCTGGCCGTGGTCTATAACGAGCAGGGCAATACCCAAATGGGGACAGACAGCTACGGCCTTGCCGTCAAATACCTGAATGACCACCTGCGCAAATATCGTCAGGGCACGTATCAGGCTCCGAACATTATTCAGAACGGCGGCATCATGCAGTGCCCCGGACTTAACCTCATGTAATTATGGCTACCAAACGTACAGACATATCGAGCGAGACGAGCGCGAGCGGGGGTATCCCCGCCGCCAAGTCCATTAAGCAGAAGACGATGGACGAGGTGCTTCCGAAGACGAACCCCGACATCCCCCTCCGTCCAATGAATAACAACGACCCGAACAAACCTGTCGACGCGAAGGAGATGAACACCATCGCCGCGGCCAATAGTAACCACGGCATCAAGAATCCTCCGGCATCCGCGGCTCCCACGGCGGCCCAGTCTCCTAGTCCCTATGGGCGGGGGATTACTGAACCAGCAGTGCCGGGAGCGGTCGACCCCAACAGCGCGGCCTACGCCGCCCAGCAACGGGCGACCTATGCGGCGGGCATGCAACAAGCCGCGGCGGGGAAACTCTCTGCGGAGGACAGGCTTATGCTTCGTGGCGTGGACCAGAACATAAGCCGCGGGCAGATGCCCGTCATATCTCCGACCATGCCAACACAAACGGCTACACCCCGGCAAGCGACGGCTTCCGCTCCGGCCGCTAGCCCCGACACCTCCACGGCTGGGTTCTATGCGCATGCGGAGAAGCTACTTGGCCCGGAGAAGTTCCAGATATTCATGAACATGCCGGAAGCGGATAGGAACGCGATGTATAGCAAGTTTGTAGAGAGCCAGACCAAGAACGCGCCCGCCGCGGGAACCGCCGCGGGAGCTACCGCGGGAACCACTGCCGCCCCCTCTGGCTCTAGGCTCCCCGCCTCTGCTCTCCCCTCCGGCAATGCTCCCATACCCACGAGTAGCCCGACGACTGCGGGTACTGGAACTGCCGAGAATATGCTACGAACCTTGAGGGATGATACGGCCAGCCCCGAAGCAAGAGCACAGGCGCAAACATACCTCCGCGTCCGAACCATGTACGCCCAGCCGGAAAAGTTTGGTAAGGAGATTAAGACCCTCGAAAAACTGGAACGGGCTAAAATACAAGAACTGCGCAACATGTTCAGGAATCGGCTCAACATCCGGGACCCCCGCTTCGCTCGGCAATACGCGCAGTATAAAGCCCTACAGAAGAAAGACCCGCAAGCGAGGCTCGCCCTCTACACTGAACTGATGAAGGGACCGGAGTTCACTCACTTGGACTTCCGAAAATAATTTGTCATAGTTGATATTTCACTTGACCCTTGCCCCACTCATGATAGGATAGCGAAGACCCACATGAGTGGGGCAAACTTATTATACTAATACTCAACAAATATGGCCATTGACTTTAGTACCGCCAATATGTCCGACTTCACTCCGAAGTCGGGAAGCAGTATTGCACGTGAACAGCGAGCCGTAGAAAGGCACGCCGCGTGGCAAGAGACGCAAGCGCAGAAACAAGAAGACAGAAAACAGAAAGCACTGGACCGCGAGCAAAGGCTAGCGGAAAAGAGACAGACCCGTGCGGAGAAAGCCGCAGAAGCCACCGCAGAGTTTGACACCTTTATCGTTAAGTCCGTGGATGACTTTGCGGAGAAACAGAAAAAGGATGCGGAACACGCGAAGAATGTAGAATGGCAAGATAAATCCCGCGCCCATACGGAACAAGAATGGAAAACCGCCGAGGAAAATAAAGCCCTCGACATCTTGAACAAAGGAAACCGTGGGTACAGCTTTGAGGGAATCGACTACATGAAAGACTATGTAGAGCGCGGAGAGGATGCACTGGTTGATTTGACGGCCGCCGCTCGTGGCGATAAGGATGCTATTAAAAAGATTACGAATAATACGGGCATCGTCGCAGTCCTTTCCTCCGAACTTCCTCCCCAACATTCTGCATTCTTATCCCGCTCTGGCTTCGGAAGTGGAGAGGACGGGAACCCCGTCGTAACGGAAAAGTTCCTCGCCATTGCCGCGGACAGAAACCGTAACGCAAAGGCGGTTGCCAAATCCATTGCCACCACAATGGAGAAGGCCCGGAAGGATTACCTCAACAAGAATCTAGATGTTGTGTCTGGTAAACCTACGGCACAAGCCATCGAGACCGCACCTATTGCTTACACCGCAGAAGAAATAGAAAGCGTCATCAATACGATTAGGCGCGAAGACATTGGCAACTATCGTGCCGCTAAGGCTCTTTACGACAAACACCGCTCTTCTTCGACGGAGGGCGTGCAGAAGAAAACCCCCAGCCAAACGAGCGTGGGGGAGCTTGGCGTTGGCGAATTCTCTGATTCAGCACCTTCATTTACTGGGAATGTTTTTGCTGAACTCGCCAACCTTTCCAAGTCTCCCAGCAAAATGTTCCGACTTGTCCGCGACTACGGGGATTACCTGTCCCGGAGTACGGAAGATATTAAATCCCCGGAAGCCAAGGAATCCAAGGAATCCGATTCCCTTTCTCCCGCCGCTAAACGTGCAGGGGAAATGGCAGTAGCGCAGGTTAAAGCCGTGGACAACATTGTCTCGCGGATGGAAGAGAGCTACACCGGATTGGATGCCGTGGGACTAAGGGATGCTCTCCTTAACCCCGAAGCAGTAGCTTCTGCGGCATTGGCCCTTGCCCCCGGCGTGGACATGGATGCAGTGCGCGAACGAGCAAATACCTTAGCCACCGAGCGTCATGCCGTGGTAACCTCCGACTACCAGAAAGCAATGGCTGATGCCATGATGGAAGAATTGGCTACAAGGTTTCCGGGGGTTCCGAAGAATATATTACTACAGGCTGGGACGACGAAACTGATTCAGGACTATACCGCCAAAGCTACACCGAGAGGCACCCTCATGGATGCAGTCAAAGGCGCACTGGCTAACTACCGAAGCGCGGCAGGACAAGTTGCGGACGTACTTACCTTCCAACCGGGGAATAGTGTAGGCAAGACCACTGACCCAATGAGTACGATGGAATGGAGGAAGGGAACGAGGCACGGCTCTTGGGAGTATGGTGTAGTGGGAGGCCCTGCCTTTGAAGTAGGTCCCGAACAGTTGAAGGAATACATGGCCCAGTACCATATTGAAAGTACTCGCGATGCCCTTAACTCCCTCTCCCATGCCGCACGTATGGGTGACTTGGGCGTTGGCCGTGGCAGTCTCTTTGCGTACAATCCACACACCAAGGAAGTTGATACGAACGCCACGCTCGAACTGAACCCCAATGCTCTCTACAATGATAAGCTGATGGACCAGAGCATTGAGGCTCTCCGTGCTAGTGGCGCGGACGAAGGTCTCATCAATCGCACCATTGAGAAGTTCCAGAACCTCCGCAAGAAATCCGCACAGGAACTTGTGAAGGACAACATTGCATTGGACGAGACGCTGGGGACGCTTCGCGATACGTGGCTTGGCTCCGGCTTGCAGTTCAACCCTATCTTGACTGAATCCATGAAGCGGCTGGACAAGCACCTTTCCTTCAAGAATTTTTACAACGAACAGAAGGAAGCGGGCAAGAGTGACGAGGACATCCTCTCCGCATGGCAGGAGAAAGGGCAAGACACCCTCAACTCTGTTCTCCGCGGGTTCCAGATAGGTACACACAAGGCAATCGACCTTGGGACGGGTGCCGCCTATGGTGCTCTTCTCTTTGCACAGAATGCAGTTGGCAGTCGTGCGGCGATGGAACATACCCGCACCCTCTGGGACCAGCTGAACAAAAAACAGGAAGCGGAAGCTGAACTTGTTCGAGGCAATATCCTTGCGGACTATACTGCGGAAATCGCTAACCTCGGTTACCAAATGGTAGCAACCGCGGGGGCTGGTAAAGTTGGCGGCCTCGCTGGGCGTGCACTGGAACGTACCGCGCTATCGCGGTTCGCGAAGGCAACGGCTAACGTTGTAGCGAAGCGGGCAGAAGCTTTGGTCCCTGCCGCCCGTCCGGGATTGGCGGGACGTTTGAGTGGAACTATTCAGCGCAACCTCGACAACCTTGCGGCGTTGAACCTCGAACGGGCAGGAGCCGGAGCCGGGGTAAATCTTAGCATCATCTCGCAGGTTGCACCGAATGCTTACTCCGACATCTTCTATACCATTTATGATAGGGAGATGGAAGGGAAGGAACCGACTGCCGAGAACTTGAACAGGGCACAGAGCATTGCCAACATGCGTGCCCTCTTTGGTGCGGCTCTCGTATCTACTGGTAGTACTCTCATCAACAACCGCGCAGGTATGGATTCCTACATGCGTAAGATTATTGGGGCTAAAAACCTTCGCGGTCAATCTCCATTCCAAACCCTTGAACGGAAGATTGCCAGATGGAGAAGCAAGCCGTGGTCTGAAATGAATACCAAGGAAAAGACGTTTGCCGTTGCTTCCTATCTGTACAGCACGAGCAAGGCCGTAGTGGAAGGAGCCACCGAAGAACTGGCAGACGAATTCCAAGAATGGGCATTTACCGAACTGGTGAAGAACGGAGAAATCTCTGAATCTTCTATTGCCACTACCGACCAAGTGATTAGCGGTGCCATAAAGATTGCTTTCCTTGGAGGTATCGGCGGCTACGTTGGTAGCCAGTTAGCTGGTGAAGGGAACATACGTTTCCAAACCGAAGCCGCTCCCACTCTCGATGTAAAGGATGCTACTTCCATGCTACCGGATATTACGAAAGATGCGAGCAACATCATCGAGGAAACGGGCAAAGCCATTACCAAAAACAATGTGCCGGAAAGCTTGGTAGAAACCGGAAAGAAGGTTATCGAGATTGCCGGGGAGAAGGGGGATGCCGCGGAAGTTGCCCGCGAATGGGTGGACAAATCCATTGCCCATGAAAGTCTGGCAGTCTCCGATGAAACCCGCAAGGCGTGGGTGGAAGGAGCAACCCGTATGGGCATCAGCAACTTCACCCAGTTCCGCAACCTAGTGGAACGGGCCTCCGAAATATATATCTACGAGGGCAGTGCCGCGGCAAGCTCATTCATGGCAGAAGCCATTAACGACCTGCCCAATACCCTGTCATTCCCAAATAAGGAAAACCTCGACACCATGCGCACCATGCTTTCGGAGGCCCTTGATGCTATGGGAGACCGGGTTCAGGTTATCGAAGTAGACGACGACCTGTCCATCCTTACTACAGGAGATGAAGACCTCGATGCCGCCATTAACGTTATTAACGGATTGACGGAATCCCCGGCTACCAAGGAATCCCCGGTGCCCACGGAACCCAAGGAATCCCCGGTAGCTATTGCCCGGAAGGAGAGGGACCAAGTCATTGCCCCCATCACTGCTATGGTAGAGACGGGAGTAGTTACCGCGGAGACCGTGGAAACCGTGGATAACATGGATGCGGCAATCGCCTCGTTCGATAGTAATACTGGTGCGTGGCTCTCCTATGGTACGCCATTGGAGCGCGGCGCGAAGCTCGTCTCCCTGAACGAGATGACCGGGATTAACGCCCCCATGATTACCAGCAACACGGGAGAAACCATTGTTATCGCTCCGCACGCAAGCATGTACAACACGGGTGAGGGAGGTACCCCCAGCACCAAGTGGGGAGACAAGGTCTCCGCTCTCAATCTCCCGACGGATGGGACTGGCGCAAATGCCTACGGCATCCTTTCGGACCTTCAAGCTAATGCCTCCCCCGCACAGGCCGCGGCCATTGATGGAGTGCTCCGCGCACTGCATGCCGCTGGTTTGGATGTTGCTATCCGAGCCACCAATGCCCCGGCGAACATCTCTTCCCCTGCCAGTATCACCTACATGAACGGCACGGACGGGAAGCTTGTCGGCGGTGTCATTGACCTGTACGTGAATCGGGACAATGCGATTGAAAGCGTAACGGGAACGGTACTGCACGAAGTCATCCACCTCATTGACCGTCATCTTCGTGCCACCAACACGGACTATTCCCAGCGGATGGATAGGATTAGGAGCGCGATTGCAGAGAACTACAACAACATTGTTGATAGCCTCTCCGCTATGTATGACGCTAGCGTGGACATCAATGAGATGAATGCCATCGCCGCGCTCGCTTCCGACCTCAACTACGGTCTCCGCGGCCCGGACGAATTTGCCAGTGTCGCGTTCTCCAATCCTGTCATGAACTTCATGGTAGCGGAAGCTAGTGGAGACAATATCACCATCACGGATTTGGCTCGCTATGCCGAAGCGGCGGGAGGCCGGAAGCCTATTCATGTGCGCCTCATCGAATGGCTTAAGGATTTGATTAGGGACGTGCGACAAACTGCGGACGATATGGACGGAACCACCGCCGCAGAACGCGTGGCTGAATGGGATTCCTATGTGGCCCGCGTCGCGGACATGACCCCCGGCAAGTGGTTCGATATGCCTCGCACTCCGTCATGGAAAGTAGATGATACGGATTATACTATGGGCAACGGGGTAGATTATTTTAACCCGATGGCCTATGAGACCGACATGACCCGAAGACTGTCCTTCGGTCTTGGCGCAGAAATCATTGGCACGAATGCCGGGAACTGGGTAACCAGTATTAAGAACGGATGGCTGGGTGTAACCAAGAACTGGGACAAGGCTGGCATCAATGTTAAGTCCGAGGAACAGAAGCTGGTTGTGCTGGAACAAATGGCCAATGTTAATGCGGCGTATGAACGCAGTATTAAACGCATTGACAAAATTGGCAATATGCTTCAACGCCGTGCGGATAATCTGGGCTGGGATGCCGCTACGCGAAAGAAATGGAGCAAGTCCATTCTTGACATGTCGGGGAATATGGACAACGATATTGACCCTGAAACTGTTGCACGCATTAACGCGGAGGCTCAAGCAGAAGTTCGTCAGCATGAACAGACCCGCGACTTCCGTATCGCGTTGGCTAAGAAGACCGTCACCGATGCCGTCAATAGGCACGCGGAAGCGGTGCGTCTGGCTAACTCCCTTGCGCTTAATAGTGAAGGGCGATTGGAAATCAACGACATGATGCGCCGGATTAAAGACATGAGCGGCAAGGGATATGGTGCCATGCTGGACAAGCAGGTAGCTCTCCCCATGCTCTCCCAGCAGATTCACAAATCGCTCTCCGACCTTGGCTCTCGTATCTCCGCGACGGGGAATGCCAATCTGGATATCACCTACTTTGGCCTTGCCCGTGACACGCAAAACTATCTCGCGGATATGATTAACGAAGCGGATAGTCCCTTCTCTATGGATGAACTTCTGGACAGGTGGTCCAACCTTCGCAATGACTTCCTCTATGTGGAGAGTACAAACCATCCCGCCATCGCTCCTATGATTCAGGACATCGCTAAGGCACGGGCCGAAGCTAAACAAATCATCCGGGAAGCCAAGGAGGATTTCTACGCCGCAACAAAGAAGGCGGGTGTAACTCGCGCTGGCGTAGCTACCCCTGCTGGTTCCGTGTGGCTGAAACGGGACAACGCTATCCTCAATGCACGCCGTCAAAAACAAGCGGAGTATATGGCTAAGCGGGATGCCGCTGAACAGTGGCTTCTGTCACAGGGGGTTGTAGGTCAACTGGTCCACAATGTCATCGCCGATTCCCGTAAAGAAATTGCCGCAACGCAAATCTCTATTGCCAAGCTCATTGGAGATAGCCGCATGGCTGACAACGCCGCGGAGATGAATTATCTTCATCGCACCTACATGGCCGTAGGACGCCATGCCGGAGACTTCACCCGGACGATGAAAGACATCATCGCAAACCCCAACGGAGAACTGGCGCAGAAATACGACGGTCTGACGAAACTGTTGCAGGAAGCCGCAATCTCTCATGCCGAAGCGCACCAGAGAGAACTATCCGAAAACGTAAGCCAAGTGCTGGACAACATGCAAGCATTGGCCGCGCTCCACGACGAGTTGAAACTTCCGCTGGTATCCGCTCCTCCGAGAGCTTCCGCGAATTATAAACTCCTGTTCGAAGGTGTAGCCAAGAACTACAGGAACAGGGAAATTCTGGACTTCATTCAGAACAACTTCGGCGCGGTTCAAATGCTTGCAGACCTGCGAGATGGCCACAACATCAGTGCCTTGTACGATAAGGCCATGAGCATGATAGCACAGGCAGACTATCGCACGAAGTCAAAGATGACAGAGACGAAGGAAATTCTGGACATGAAAGCCAGAGATAGTTTCCTCGCCGATGTCTTCTCCAGCCTTCCGGGAAAAACGATTGCGGACAAAATTGGCAGTCTTCAATCCCCGGCATCCGTGGCTTCCGAAGTGAACAAGGCCATCCCCACTATCCCGACTTCGGCCATTGACCAGATATGGAACACGCCTGATATGAATGCCGCAGAACGACTGGACAAGACGCTCAATCTTCTTCGTGGTCAGGCTGGCGTTCTCATGAGGATGAACGGCATGGGCAACGTCATCTCCGCTACCGACTTGAAAGTGTTGCAATACCCGGAACTCTCACGCCTCGCAGTGAACGATGCCATGAAGGCCATTGACGAAGTTCTGTCCAAGAAGAGGACGAATGAAGATGCGCTGGCCCAGCGGAAACGCTTGCCCGAATGGCAGAGGAAAGCTATGTATGAACTTAGCGACCTCACCATTGGGGATGCCATTGGGACGTTACAGAATACCTTATCCATGCAGTCGAAGATTGCCGTGAACCAGTTGCTTGCTGACGAGTATGCCTCCGTGCTCAAGGCACAGGGTGTGGTCGTACCCCCGAATTCCACGAACCGTACCTCGGACATGGTGGAAATCTCCTTGAAGAATACGAAGAATGCGTTGAACGGAATGTACGCTGACAAGGATGTAGCCGATGCCATCTACCACATCTACAGACCGAGCGACGACATCCTGAATAGCAGGACGGACGACTATAAGAAGGTGCGCAAGTACTGGCAGAAGTCCGGCAAGGGGCAAGGATGGCTGGGTAAGTGGTCTGGGGTGGCTAACCTTTCTGTCTTAATAGCAAGTCCTAATTCCACTTTACGTAACTTATATGGTACAGTAGCCCAAATGACCAATGCGGGTGCACTGCCAGTTATGGGAGGTATAGAAATCGCAAAGCTTACTGGGGACTGGCTCCAATTGAGTAAGCTATGGTGGCTATCACAGGGCAAGGACCTTGCTTCACAGGCTTCCGCGGGTAGACTGCTGGCCGCGGAAGACAGGTACAACGAGAAGATTCGCTACTGGCAAGAGATTGGTCTGCTGGACGCAGGTCAAGGGGAGTTCCTGCGCAACGTCTGGAAGTCCGATGAGTTCAGTAAGATGGCAGGAGAATTTGAAGAAGTGAATGAGGATTCCTTCTTCAAACTGGCCGAAGCTCTGAACGAGAAACAGGAACGGACAAAGGGTGAGGTGGCTAAGGATGCCGCCAAGACCGCAGGTAAAGTCGTAGCATGGCCCATCAAAACGATGTCCTTCGCCTATGGCTTGCCGGACGCGGCGGCCAAGATTGCTCTCTTCACTAACCAGAGACCGATTGCTGATACCCAATTAAAGGTACAGCTGGCGCGGGCGATGGGCAAGGACAACCCCAATGCACGGGACCAGATACTCATTGACGCGAGCCAGACTACCCAGAGTTGGGATGCTTATGTGGACAGGTATACTGCCCACATGGTGAAGAGCTTGCTCCCCACGGGTTCGCGTACTCCTTCGTGGGTGAAAGCCATAAATGTAGTTGCGGCTCCGTTCTTCATGTTCCAGTACCATACCTTCCAGTCTGTAGCCTACAACCTTGGCCACGCCATAGGTGAAGGGGTAGATGGTGTGTGGGCTATCAATAACGGCATGAAGAAGGAGGGGGCTTACCTCTTGGGACGTGCTATCCTTCGTACCGCGGGTTCCTTAGGAACTATTTCTGCAACCTCTGCGGTTTCTTCCGCGATTGCCCGTGGGATTATCGCCAGTATCTTTAAGGATGACGAGGACCGTATAATCATTGACGACGCGGAGGTCATGAGGAAGCTTGCGGACAGTGGCCTAATTCCAGACTACGATAAGTTCGGGGATTTGATTGGCATCATAGATATGAAGCGTCATGAATTCGAGTATTTGAATCTTGAATACATGAACCCGTTCAAGAACATTAAGGTGTTAGCCAAAACCCTGCCCAGCCTCTTCATGGATATGGACGTGGACAAGTGGGGTACGAACAAGACAGTCGAACTAATCAGCCTGTTGGAAAATACGGTGCTTGAAGAATCCCTTCTCCTGAACGCACTTACTGAATTGTCTAATGAGGAAGGATTCAATTACAAGCACAGCCTCTCCGGGGATGAAAACATCAACGTTCTCCCAGCAGTCGGCAATGCAATCCTGTTGGCCGCAGGACTGAACCCCTCGTTCGGCAGTGGACACACGTGGCAATTCCTTGAACGAGCCGCGACGGTTGCCAATAAAAAGATTCCCTTCTACGGCTGGGCAGTCAAGTCGGGTAAACAAGCGTTTAGTGATACGCCTGACATGAGTGCCGCGGCATACGGGTTACAGACCTTGGGTACTGGTCTCCGTCGTCCGAAGGATTTGACCGAAGCCCTTGCCGCCGGGTTAAAGAATGCCAACGCGGCGGTCACTAAGTCAAAGCGAATGAGCGTCCTTCGTCCAGACTTCTACAAGAGAATGGAATCCGGGGTGGATGTGGAATCCATGGAAGCCTTGGAGACCGCGGATGCCGTGAAGAATTTCACCAAGCTAGTCAATAGTGTCCGGTTTGTTACGGAAATTACAAACATGCTTGACCCCGCTCTGCGGAAGGAAGTTCTGGCTTCCGCGATTGAGAGTTCCGGTATGAGTGCCAAGACCTACGGCGCGGCCATGAAAGGCATCATGCCCTACATCATTAGCCCGCAAGCAGGACGTGAGGCTATCGCGAAGCTCAACCGCGAATTGCAGAAGTCTAATACCACGGACGAGGGCAAACGCCTAATCGAAGAGCAGAAGAAACTCATTATCAACCTCATGAAGAAGGGTAGCATTCCGATTGATGGGGCATTGAGTGTGGAGGAAATTCATAATCGGATGAAGCAGTAGCCCTCTGTTTATATCCTTGACCTTCGGGGGCATGGGAGATATAATTCTCCCATGCCCTCTTTTCGTATAGTACCCAATCATATTATGGCCACCCCTCCGGGAGGCTGGAAGTTTATTGTCCCTGAATCCATGAGTGTCAGGCTCAAGGGAACCAAGGTTTCCGCGGGTTCACTGGAGCAACTCCGCAAATCCGTCGCGCGTCTCTTCATGAATAACGGAGAACCCTTTCAGATTGCGCTCTTTGAATCAGAACTCTGTTCCTCTCTTCCTCCCCAATACTGTACCACCTGCGGAGATAAGGGAATTGAATGGAAGGAGTATGAACCCATGAGTGCCAAGAAGATATTGGCCTTCTTCGGTACTATGGTTCTCTGGTATCGACGGGGACACAGGTTTGTAGATGAGGCAGAAGCTCGCCGCCGCTATGCTATCTGCGCCTCCTGTCCTTATGCTACCTCTACGCCTCCCCCGGATTTAGAGAAGCAGGGGTGCGCTACCTGCGGTGCCGAAGGAGCTGGCCGCAAATTCCTCAAGGAAAAAATTTCCGGGCTTGCGGACCTGACTAATGGGGCGGCCCCTCTCTATTGTACCTTATGCGGTTGCGACCTATCAGTAAAGGCCCACTTCGATATTGAATCTGACTGCTGGCTAAAATAGTCCTTGACATTATTTCAAGTTGATACATACTTTCCACTGTATGAACTCAATATTCACAGCAGAAGAAGCTAACAAGCTCCCCCTTTATAAGGGATGCACGGTGTACATTAACGTACATTGCGGTGGCATGCCCACAGTGAGAGCCGTTGAAGTATCTGATGTCGCCTTCGAATGTTTCGTTTCTCGTGTCAGAATCGAATACATCAACCACCGATTCAGAACCATAGAAAACGGCTATCTCAACCACACTGTCTTCCTCACATATGAGGACGCGGCCAAGCATGCGTGTCATGATTACGTCAAAGAGATAGAGAGGCTCGAACAACAACTCGAAACCAAAAAGAAAAAGCTCGCCGAACTGATGGCGAGCATTGAGAAAAACGAAGTTCCTGTCAGTTAGGTATTGACATCATAGGTACTGCATGGTATAAAGAACCCGCAACGACATCATTCTGTTTGGACTGTAAGTTGTTTGGGTTCTAAGCGAAAACCCCGGAAGGAAATATCTTCCGGGGTTTTTGTATTACTTCTGTCGAGCTTCAAGAGATTCTATCAGCTGGGTAATCTCGCCGATACATCGTTGCAATTCCGATGCGGGGTTTACCTCAACCAACTTATCTTGCGCCCAGATATAGAAGAGCCGTACCAGAATGGAATCTTCGGGACTACGTTGGTAGCTATGGCTCATGACTGTACGCCTGAACTGTTCAAGGATAAGGTAAAGGTCAAACGTTTCGAACACCTTGGACCAGTGCTTAGCGTGGTACTCCAAATACCACCGTGCTTTCTTGAGGTCTTCAATACGGTCCTTCTTGTACTGTGACCGCATCAAATACTTGACGGCGTTCCCTAATGCGAAGGGAAGCTTGCCAGTAATTTCTATGGTCTCGATTCCGCTGGGGTGGGAGGTGTAATGCTTCGGGTGGTTGACGGCATCGTTCATGGATTCCTTTCCTTCCGGCAGGTCGGGAAAAGCCTGTGAGTTTACCTTGGTTGAAACGATTGCGTTGATTGCTTCGTGTGCGTGCATACTATTTGGTGAGGTACTTGTAAATTTGTCTGTTGATATATTTGCGAATAGACATCTTAGCTATGATGAAGAGGTGGGGAGAGGGTGGAGTTAAACATCCTGCTTTGACTGTCCACTCCCTTGTAATTCTCCGTGCGAACTTGTGCGCCTTCCTGCATATTTCCAGAGCCGCAGAGGAACTTCCAACAAGAGCCACGGGGACTTTACCTCTGATGAAATAGCCATGAAATTTAATCTGGAATCGAAAGGTGTTGTCCCTCTTAATCCAGCCGGGAGCTTCATCTACGGTAAGTTCTCCGACTGCACCTGTGGATATTTTACTGGACGCGAGAATGCGACCATAGGTTAGTTGTTTCTCGGTCAGTTGTTTCTTCGACCGGAGAGAAGCATGGACAAGTTGCTTATGTTCAGGCATGATGCGAGACCGAAGCTTGTTAGCTTTTGTCTCCATCAAGAACTTCTTTTGCTCCGCGGGGCTATCTCGATACCAGTAAAATTTTCCTTTATATTTCTTGCACTTGAACTTTCCTCTTCGACGCTTTAGGCGATTGGCCTTCATATCGGCTTCCATCTGTTCCCGATACTTCTTGAGACTGATACGGCTCATAGTTCTGGAACGGAATGAAGTCGGTTAGTATCAACTGGGATGTCCTTGAACGCCCATGCGAGGTCGTACTTCAATTCCATCCTTTGCCGGAGGGCCAGAAGGAGCGCACGGATTTGCGGCTGGGCCGCACCGTCTAGTCGCATACGGAAGATGTGCCTCCACTCGCGGAGGTTAGCAGTCACGCCAATCACCGTAGCCGTGCAGTTCGGAAGCAATCCCCGCGCCTCTTCGGGAGGCAGTCCCCCTTGGATAAGTTCCACGTACTTCTCCGCAAGGTTCTGGCAGGTATCCTTAAACTCTTCAATGGTCTTCGGGTCAACCTTCTCGTCATTAAAGAACTGCGGACGGACGAAGCAAATGATTCCCTTCCGGTCATAGTTGACGTACCTCTGGCTTTCTTGGGAGTTATGTACAATGAATCCATTAGCTACAAAATTATGAGGTTCTGTCGCCATAGCTAAATCATAGGTATCTTCCTGCCCAACATATTCAATGCTAAGAATCCTGTCAGGGATTGCTACTTTAAGATTTCTATGGTGATAACCGTGGTGACAATTAGGGCACAACTCAATCACGTTTTCAGAACTATAATTCTTAGGATTCTTATCTAAATGGTGTAGATGTGTAGGACCTTGTGCACCACAGTTTGAACATACTCCTGTTTTCAGATTAGCTTTCCGAGTTCTATTGTAACCTCCTGCGTTAGTAATATCATCTCCCTTCCAGTTTTGATTCTCTTCCATGTACTTAGGAATGGTATGGTGATGTCCTAACATCTTTTGGCTAGTTCTCCGCATGGGTTCATAATCCTCCTTAGTTCTTCCTTTGTTAGGGGGAGCTACTCCTATATACCAAGAACCCAAAGGCTTCGCCAATCCTAACTTACGAACCCATTTTCGGATAGTATGGTGAGAACACCCACACAGGTTTGCCATTTCTCGATGACTTTCATTCAATTCATGGTAATGTTTCTTTAGCCAGTCTTTACTCTTATATGCAGGTATTCCATTGACATACACCTTATCACCAGAGACTATATCCTCAAGCCGTTTCCATCCACCTAAGGTCAAGAAACGGTGTTTTAATGTAGCTTTAATTTCATATCCCATCGCAGTTTTTACTCGATAAACATCTTGTTTACCTGAATAAAAAATATCCTTAACTTGATTAAGGAATAATTCTTTAGTGTCCTCGTCCATACACCTTGCTTTAAGATGTGTGCGAGGTCCCGGTTCTAGTTTATATAATTGTTCCAAAGTTCTCCACCCGCGATAGGTCCGAACTTTAGTATCTCCTGCCAGACAAAAACTCCCATGTCTGTGTCGTACCAACTGGTGCGTCACCGCTCTATCCGTCGAAAGGACTGCTGGGATGTTGATGTGCTCGATGACACTTTCATGTCCGCGGTTAATGATACGGGAGAGAAACGCAATGGGGTCACCCTTCGGTTCGCTTTTATAGCAGATACGTCCCATTATCTCTGCGGCCTCAACCTGTTTATCTATTACTGATTTAGTTAGCGGAAGTGTGACTTCCTGATTTATCCATAGAACGTTCATGAATTAAATGCTTGGCTTTGTAGTTTGCGAGTTCAAGAGTGGGGAATGTCCATCCATACTGGCCCCATTCACTGGTGCTGGGGAGGTATTCATCTCCAGCTTTAACCTTGATGAACTCATTGTCCGCTTTGTGCTGACGGATGATGACAACCTCATAATTGTTTACCTTCCCGCTTCCTTTATGAGTTAGCTCATATATAGCTACACTAGCTTCACGAAAGATGAGCCGACATACGAAGGGGTTGCGTGTAAATTCGTTAGGAATTTTCTTCATTTGTAATTGAAGGGTTAATCATTTGCATAAATTCTTCTTCTGTAATTGAAGGAATCTTATGGAGCCTCGCAATCTTTTGCTTGTGCTCCCCCGGTTCCTTACCGACGACTAGGTAGTTGGTCTTCCTCGACACGTTCTCTTTGACCGTGCCTCCCATGTCTTTAACGAGCAGGTTATATACATGGCGAGGCTGGGACAGGGTTCCCGTGATGACGAAGTTTACTCCCCGCAACGCGGTGCTCTTGGGAACATTGCCCTCGGCATTGGGAATATCTCCTGTCATAACCATTGCCGTCATCTCGTTCCACGTTGGCACGGTCTCCATGTAATTCAGAATTGCCTCGGTCATCAGGGGGCCGAACTCCGCATGACGCTTGTTCCTTAAATCTTCGGGGAAGAGAGTGAGGAAAGCGTAGAGATTGGGGTAAGCATAGGAGAGACTTTCCGCACGGGTGCAACCGACGTGGGGAATCTCCATTGCAGTAATCCATTGCGCAAGGGTTGCATGGTGCTTCCGTTCCTCCACGATTTCAAGGAATCCTCTGTACCCTTGGGTTCCGGGGATTCCGCTAATCAAATTGTCCATCATGCCGGACATGAGAAGCAGGAACGGGTGGTGGAGGTAAGCAGTTTCTGCGGTCGGAGGCTCTACATCATTCTCCCCGGCGAGCAGTTTGTCTGCAATCATACGTGAGAATACAAGCCCCATGCCATCGATGTCTAGTGCGTTCTTACCGCATGCGTATTCCAGCTTGGCCGCTACCTTATCCCTGCACAACGGATTGGTACAGAAGATGTTGAGGTCACTAGAGGATAACGTGGAGCCGCAACAGGGACAGGTCAGAGGGACAACGGAAACCGTATTGCCACAGCCGCGAACCTTGCGGACATACGGAATAATCTCCCCTGCCTTAACCACCTCCACGGTATCGCCAATGTGGAAGGATGCCGCATTAGCCACATTGGAGAGGGTGGCACGGGAAACATTGGTTCCACCAATCTTCACCGTATCGAAGACAGCAACCGGGGTTAATACCCCTGTCCGCCCTACTTGCCAAATGACATCACGAAGGGTAGTTTCAACTCCCTGCGGGTTGAACTTAAAGGCTACAGCATCCTTCGGGTGATGGGCGGTAGCCTCTCCCGCATGGATTATAGCGTTCTTCTGGTTCAACTTAAACACAATACCATCAGTGGGATAGGCATTGTCTTCCCGCAGGTACTGAACCATGCCACGGATATATTCATCCGTCAGGACTTCGCCTTCCGGCCAGACGTTGGGGAGAGTTACGAGGTCAAACATTTCCATCAGCCATCCACGCAGTTCCATGCGGGATTCAACACCCTCCGGGAATGGGCTTGCATCGAACGGGATGAAGGTAATGAGCCAGTCAGACCACTTGAGCTTATTGTTGCGGAGTTGACCAACGGCACAGGCGCGGAGGTTGGAGTACCCCATGCTTTCCACCTGCCCCTCGTTGCTCTTAGCCACAACCACTTCCCCACGGATAGCTCCCGTGTAGTCCCCGTAGCTGGGAGGCACCATGTAGAGAGCCTTATCAAGGGGGATTACTTCCCCCTCGGTTCCGTTGCCACGGGTAACGGCCTTGACGAGCCGCCCCTTTTCAATGTACAGAACGAGGGTAAGGCCGTCATACTTCGGTTCAACCACGACGTCACGTCCAGCAATCCAGCCGCGAAGCTGGTCCATACCAATTCCATCCTTGCCCTCATGAATCTTGGCGAGAGACAGGACGGGATTGGGATGTCGGAAGGTCTTGGCTCCCCGTTGTACGTCGTCCCCAAGACTATCGAGTTCCTTGGATTCCGGGGAACGGGAACGCAGTTCTTCAACCAGAGTATCGTAAACCGTGTCGGGAATGAGGGTCTTCCCCTCGTTATAGTAGGAGCTATTGAAGAATGCAATCGCTTCCTCCAACTCCTTCACGCTCATGTTTTTAGGATTACCTATCTCCATTGTCGTCTTCCTTTCTGACTGGAATAATACCTTCACTAATGAGATTGTCAAGTTCTTTCTCTACTATCTTGTGACAATCTGAAGGTGGCATAAGTACAAACTCCAATAGGGTAACATACTCCATCCTTAAGGGAACCTTGTTATACTCGCTAGCTTTCTTCACTAAGTTCTTACAGATTGTCCGAATAATTTTCCGTACAAGTTTACGATATTTCTCCTGTTCACTAGTCATTTCCATTGCTTTATGCTTCGTGAGGCAGAATAATTTTACGGGTGGTGGCTTCCTTCTCGGCAAGCTCCGACTTATCTACGAAGGTAAGAGTAGACTGTTCCATCAGGTTCATGGAAATTACATTGCTCGCCACGGAGAAGAGACGGAATGCGGAGATGCCTCCCTTCTCTTCATCAATGCGGTCCGGGTCGTTCTGACTGGCATACGCTACCAAGAGGTGAATGGCCATGAAGAGGACGAGTGCCTTAATCATGACGTGGGAATCTGTAAAGATATTGCACGCCTTGCCGGGGTTCTCAAGCTCCTGCATAAAGGCAATGTATTCCTTCACAGTGACGAGGTTCTCGGCGACTTCTGCCATGATGAACTGAACTCCCGCCAGCGGCGGGGGTTCAATATCAAAGATGTTGGCGGCGTAGTCCCCCAGTTCAAGAGCTTTCTCGGCAACCGCATCCGCAGGCGCGTCGATGGGCAGGTTGAAGGCAGGGACTGCATCCCACTCCCGTTGCAGTCTTTCCTTCAACATGACAGACTTCGGTTCGGCGAGAATGCGGGCTACCTCTTCCTGAATATTATCAAGGCTCAATTCGTTTGGTTCTGTGGTATTCATGTGGGGATAATAGTATCTGGGTTTTATTCCTTGTCAAGCTTTTTCGGTACGTCCCTATCAATGGCGTTCATGATGTTACAGAGATAAGTGATTTTGGTAGTTCCCTCCCACGAGGGGCAGAGGGAGAGGGGGAGGTTTTCAATAGTGTCCCAGAGAACTCCTTCAACGACGTGGAACCGAGGATGCAGGTCTATTGGCCTGATGAGAAGGAGGTTGGCTGGGCTTACTGCTTTCATATCTCCCGTAATTTCATCCTTAATACAAATAAGAACGGAACCCGCCTCGTCCTCCTGTACAATCCAATCCCCTTTTAGGTCTCTACAAATTACCACGTCCCCCTCCTTAAACTTCCGAAGAGGTGCAGGGTAGCATTTCCTTGCTTGGTCATGGCGGCAAAACCATTCCTTCGGTGGAAAAGAATTCAAGACTTTAATAGTGTAGGACCGACGGTTGACTTCGGTTACTTGTCCTACTTCTCTATTTTCAGTGACAACGTAGTCTCCAACTTTAATTACTTCGTCCATATTTCTTTCTGATATTTTGGGTTCTAACATATTCTTGATAGAAGTGGTTATAACTTTTTGGATTTCGTTCGTATTGTTCTTTTTGTTCCTGCATTATCTTCCGAGTTAAACGGGAAACCTGAAGGAGTGCAAGAAATTGTCGGGTTAAACTCTCAAATTGCATTGGAAGGAACTCTTGTGGAGTGAGAGGATTTCCTCATTGGACAGGGTCCCCATGTTCAGCCGCATGTCGTCGGGAGCCATCGTCAAAATCGGAATGCCTTCGACTGCTAAGGGGAAGCCCATCTTGGCAGAGAGGACTAGCGAGGGGCGGGCCTTAAACATAGCATCGTAAAGGGTTTCGCTATATCGAATGGCGTGATGTCCTCCGAAATAAATTTCGGTGGCATACATGCAATCCTTGCCTCGCCGCGTCTCTGGCGCGTTTAGCCGGAGGATGCGCACCGTGTGGTCCTCATACGCCTTCGGGTCATAAAGTGTGCGGATGATGAAGTGGGTATCTGTCATGATTACCTTGCCGATTCCGAAGGCTTCAATCAGGAACTTAGTCCGCACGGATTGGAGATTGTCAGCCTCTGGGTTCCGAGGAATATAGAGTTCAGATTTAGTCTTGGAGGGAAGGATAATAGTATCCCAAAGTTCCCCGGTGCTTCCCTCATTATTGCTAGACCAAGAATAAAGGAGCATGATTTGTTGAGCGAGTGCGATAGGTTTCATATTCGTTTTGTTTTTGTAGAGCGATTTATGGTTTCTAATTAGAAGATAGGTCGAGTGAATCCCATATCTTCAAGGCAACGGGCGAGGCGATTTGCCTCCAGCTGGTGCCGCTCTAGGCGTCGGCGTATGATGTCAATGCCCCACTCTACCAATAGCTGGAAGACAAACCAGCCTGTGATGATGACGCACCATGTAAGGTACGATATGAGAAGTTCACCAGTGGCAAGGAGATAACCTAAACAAACCAGTGCGCTTACGAGGGCAACAATGTCCACTACCGAATGCAGGTGCTCCACGAGGCTCCACAGGGTATGAAGCCTGTCGGCTCGCCCGATGTGGTGGAGACATTGCTTGCGGAGGATGACGACGTTAGATTCTTTTTCGGGTGTCATACTATAGAGCTATGTGAGAGTTCTAAAGGTTCAACGGAGTACGAGCTTCACGGTTTCCAGATTCAAATCGTCGTTCCATTTGTTGCTCGTAAACTTCACCATGCAGGGGAGGAAGAAACGTTCTGCCAGCTTGCGAACCTTTATGGAATTGATATTGTTCATAGATTCCCTATCGGGTGTGAGGAATCGGAAGCGCATATAGGTGAGGCTACCATCAACCATGAAGTCCACCGCCCCCGCTTCCTGCGCAATACGCAGTCCCACTTCCTGCCAGTTCTGATTCACCACCGCAGTAAAGTGCTTTGCCAGTTCTATGGCATCCCCTACAGTCAGAGCCGCCGTTTCCGCAAGTTTCCACACCGTGCCAATCCACTTCAACTTGTGGAGCCGGACAATGCACGCGCCATTGTGTGTGCGTTCCAGTTCGATTGCGTAGGGCCGCATGTACGGCTTAACATATGCCGTTCCTTCTCCATTCCATTCGGAAGGCCTGTCTATCCTATGGGATATTACACCTGCCTTAAAAGAAAAGATTGCAGGTTGAAGTTTATTGATTCGATTTGTGAGCTTAAGCCATTCCGTGCGGGAAAGTTCATCACGTTTCCTGCCTGTAATATCAATGTCAAATGCAGTCATAATTTTGTAGTGTTCTTTGTTGGTTCTAATAGGAAGAAATAATTTTTAGTATGTATGATACAATCCTTCAAGGATATGTGCATAGGCTTCAACTTGTTCGGTAGGTACGATATGGAAGCCATTGCAACTTGCGAGCCGTTCAATATCCCTCATTTGCCGGGTAGTAGTTTGTGAATATTCTTTGGTTGTAACATACAGTACTTTGCCTCGACGGTCAAGGGTGGCAACGTGCGTTTGATAGGAGAAAAGTCGGTTGCCCTGCCATGACATAGAGCGCAAACGCCTTCCGTCTAATCCGGTTCGCAAGGGAGACTTGCCACTTTCTTTTCTGCCTTCAATGTATTCCTTGCCTAATTTTTCAATGTAGGTTCTCATGGTGTTTTGTTATTTGGTTAGAGTTATTTGAGGGTTCTAATAAATAGGGTAGCTGGGGCGGGGTTTAGGTCATGCCCTGTAGGAGGGAAGGGTAGAAACGGTTGTGTGGTTATAGTCGAAGCGAGAGTATTGTACACCAGTCAGGCTTTCAAGGTCTTGCTTCAATCTCTTCACTTGTTCTTCCACTTTAACGGCTTGTGCAAAATAGGCGCACACGTAGTCGGAATCGCAAAGGCGGGTATTTGATTCCTCAATCTCCCGGAGCTTGGTATCAAGGCGAACCATATCATTGAAGATTCCTTCAATGAATTTCTCCATGTCCCTTCCGGTGACAATTCGCTTCTGCTTTTGCGTCAGCTCATTGACGTCAAACTTAAAGGAAATATTCACGGAATCAAACATGCCGGGGAGGATATGATGAAACACCACTTGCGACCACGTATAGCGGCTCCAATTTATGTAAGCGTGGATTTTAATGTCCGCCTCAACACTTTGTGTAATTGCGGTGGCCAGACAGTCTTCCAGCATCCGGTCTACTCGGACGTTATAGACCTTACCTGCAAACCGGGGGAGGCGTTCGGCCACTAGTGCCAGCATGCGGTGAGTAATAAGGGCGGCCAGACCGTGAGCGGCATTATCTCGGACGACCTGTTTCAGGTTATGCCCCATGTTGCGCACCGAGATGACATAGTCATTCTGATTATTCTCCATGAGGTCATCCCGTGTTTCAGCTACGGCGGCATCGATAGCGGCATTTGCCCGTTCAATAAGGGCATCAATGGCGGTGACAGTGGTGGGGATTGTGATTTTAGTATTCATAGTATTATTCTTTCTATCGGTTTATTGTTGTTTGGTTTATTGTTGCGGGGCTTGTCCCCGTTGGATAGTTTCAGGTTAGCAGATTTTCTTACCTTGTCAAATACTTTTTATATGTATGACAAAATCCTATGGAACAATTTGAAGATAGGAAATGTATTGAGAATTAACCTGCCGGGTATCTCCCACTTGGCATACATTCTCCATGCCGAAAGGGAACCATGCTATTTTATCAGGGCGGGGTAGTCTTTCAAGGAGAGTGTGCGGGGGTTCATCCTTTGAGGAAATAAGCATAACGCCATAGGTTCCAATCCGATACAAGACAATGTCATCTTTCTGGCACTTGCTCCCCGGCTTGGCATACCGGGGAAGGAGTAGCAGACTGCTGGCGCAATCTGACGGATTAAGCAGGTATTCTTTCCGGTGCATGGCGTTGAAGCTCCAAATAGTGAGGCGCATCTTACCCCCCGTTACCGTTTCCGTCTCCATTCTGATATGTAATTCTGATATGTCTTTCATGGTCTGTAATTTATGATTGGTTTATTGTTAAACCCCGGAATCCCCGGAACCCGTTTCACCCGATATCCCCCGCATTCCGGGGGCGGGAATTATTCCTTTGTCTTTCTACTTTATCTTTCTATGTGGTTAGAGTTATTTGACGGGTTCCGGGGATTCCGGGGGAACAATTATGATTTATATTCTTCCGGTTGCAAGAGTTTGGCCGTGCATCGTCCGAACCCAGAAATTAACGATATCACGGGGACGGGGGGGGGACACATTGTGCCCGTTCATATCGGTGAAAGTATGTTCTGTTTCTACCAAGGCTATCAGATTGCGGATGACACTCCGCAGGGTTTGATTTCCTTTCAGATACACCTTTACCCGGCTACCGTCTGTGAGCTTAAGTTCAAGGTAGCAGTTAGTCATCCGGCAACCCGGATTTATCCATGATAGGACGGCACCCATAAAGCGAGGCAGGACATAGTATTTTACACAGTCACAGGGCAAGCCAAAGGCGGGCGTGCTGGTGAAATGTGCTTCCGGCTGGTCGTCCACAGGGCAAACTAGGAAATAATCTTTTTCCCACTCTTCAATGTTTTCAAGGTCTTCATCTCTCATATCTTCCTTGCCTTCCCCGTATTCAAGGGGATAGACTGCCCATTCTGGAATGTAGTGGATAAGGGCATAGTCTGATACTTTAAGAGTTGCGGGTTGTGTTGCGGGTTGTGGTGTGGTCTTCATAATATGGTTGCTTTCTATTGTTTTGTTGTTGGTTGGATATTGTAGGGCGGCGTAGTTATTCAATGGGGAGTGGGAAATATTGAGAATGAGAAGCTTTAGCTACTGGCTGGCAGAACCGTTGTTCCAGATACTGGTTAATTTCCGCCGGGTCGTAGGTACACCAAGCCCCTAACTCCCTTTCATTCACCGCTTGCCACAAGCGCACAATGTCAGAATCATCTAATGCGGGCAGGGCATCCCACGGGTATATGTTAAGCAGGGCGGCAATAGGGCGTGTATGCAAGGGTGACTTGGCGAAAAAGATAAGGGACAGAAGGCCGTCACCGTTTTCGTAGAATGCCCATGCCGGGTTTTCGTTGTCTTGTAATGTGATTTGAGTGTTCATGATATAGCGTCTTTTAGGTTTTCAGTTGTATGATAAATTAGAGCGGCCAAGAAATAGTTTCCGGGGAATCAGAAAGGGCAAGTACAAAGTCAGTTTCAAACTGTCTTATCACAATGTACCCTTGTTCCGGCGTATATCCTTTAAGTTCTCCCAGAATGCACCAAGAATCCAGCCTGATTTTAATCTCACTCCCCCGGGGTAGGGTGGGAAGTAGCTTCCTTGCTTTTTCGATTCCCTTGCATACCCTATCCGTAACGGTAAGCATGAGGGCGGTATCTTCCTTCCAGTTATGGGGCAAGATTGTCATCTTGTCAGGGTCTGATACGTCCATTTCGTCATAGTCTAATTTTAGTATTTCTTTCATAAGTTATTTCTTTCTAATGGTTTGAGGTTATGCGGGGGCTTGTCCCGCTTGCTGATTTTAGTTTATCGGATTTTATTATCTTGTCAACTACTTTTTTAGGGCGGTGTAACTTTTCAGGGGGACTTAACGGTTATACACAATCCTTGCGCCCGCTTCCTCCAGTGCAAGGCATAGTGGGTCTGAAATAAAGGCACGGCTAACTACCATTTCACAGGGGCGATAGTCCGCAATGCTGATTGCCCGCATTTCCCCCGATTCCCGGCACCTGACAAGCAAGGTAAGCTTGCTTCCGGTTGCTTCCGCTAGTGCGGCGATTAGTCCTATCTCTTCATCATGTCTTGCGGATAGTTGGAATAGATAGGGGCGTGTTTCCCGGATATGAGCGGCTAACATATCGATTGCCGTTTTCTTTTCGTCTTCATTCATGGTTTTATTTCTTTCTATTGTTTTATTTTATAGAGCGGCGTATCTTTTCAGGGGCGGGGATTAATAAATCGCTTCCAGCTCTTCCCATTCACCCGGCCGGGTGAAGAAGGTTTTAAGTTCTGCGTACTCGTGACATGCGCCCATGTACATGCTATAGGAAATCATATTACGTTCCCCCGTTTCCTCGTCATACTCGGGCAATCCCATATCTTCACAAAAATCCTGATAGGTGCCGCAATCAGACTTACACAGACAGGCAAGCACGTCATAGGCGGTAGGCGTCTTTCCCCGGTTGGCAAGGGACTGATAGAAGGTGATGAAGATTGCATGCCTTTCTCCCTTCTGACGGTCTTCCCGGTGTAGGACAATTTCCCATGTACTATGTTGCTTGTCATCCCATAGGGGCGTGAACATGCCCTTATACTTTCCGGTAATGCGGATTCCGCAACTTGCGAGGAATCTTTTTGCGTGTTCTGTATATATGCTCATTGTCTTATTTCTTTCTATTGTTAGTTTTTGTTTGTTAGGGCGGTGTAACTTTTCAGAAATTAAACCCGGCTTACCAGTTTGAGGACAAGGTTTAACCCGTCATCATAGGTAGGCACCATATGACGGCCTGCCCTATAGGTCTCACATTCTGCGGGCGTCAGATAGTAGCGGTGGACGAAAAACGCAGGACTAGGGCGGCCGTATTTATCATAATCCCATGATTCAGGGGCCTGCGAGTTGTCCCATTGCAACCATGCAACGGGAACATATCCGTATGAGGTATAAAGGTCTGTGAGTTTATCGGTGGACAGGGCGAAAAGCCACTTGCCGCCCTGCTGACGGATAGAGCCGAAAACGTCATCCAGTGGGACTACGGCACCCGGGTTTTTGACTAGGGTGGCAATCTCGCCAGTGGAAAGGATTGCCCACACCGCCGAAACACGCCCGCCGTCACTATCTCCTTCTACGTAGGCAAACCGTTTCGCCCCTTCATAATAGTCCGGAGAATGTACGTCTACCGCACCTTTGATTCCTTCCGGGTGCAAACCCTTGAAGTGGTTAGCAAGGCCCGTGAATGTGGTGGCGGGCAATTCAATAATCTGATTCTTCATTGTTCTGGTTCCTTTCTTTTAGTTAGTGTTTCTTTTATTGTTCCGGGTTGTTCCCCGGTGGATGATTTCACTTTAGCAGATTTTCTTACCTTGTCAAACTGTTTTTTGTTTTGTATGACAAAATCGTAAGTCCCTGATTCTTAAAGGGTGAAGAGAGCCGTGTACTCTTTTGTACCGTCTCCTGTACCTCGGAAAATGTCATCAGCGGGAAACGGCAGGGCCTTAACTGCGGCAAGTAGGGCGTCTTCAATCGCTTCTGCTTGTGCGGCGGGCAAGCCCGCCCCGTAAGTCATTGAAAGAAGAATCTCTGTGGGTTCGGGGTCCTCGGTTCCGAGGGGGCCGCAAGTGAGAGCTTCAACTGCACCCAGATAGTCAACGTCCCCTAAGCGTCTATCATGCACAATGGCAAGACGCTCATGCTTAATCTTACGGCGCAACCGGGTGGCAACCTTGCGGATGATTGCGAGCTTTTCCGCCGTTGCGGCGGGGGCGGGGGCGTCATCCGTCCACCGCACCCGATTGATAAATAAGCACAAGTCAAAAAAATTGTGGTGGTGGATGTCCGGGTTGCAACCGCCGTTGATGACGTAGTCCATGAGAGCGGCCTTAATGTCACTATCATTTCCGCCGTTGATTGCGGCGGCAAGGTCTGACAGTCCGGCGGCGGTTGCGTAGTCATAGATAGCTTTAAGGTGCGTGTTTGCGTCATAGTTAATGAGGCCGCACCTGCGGTTGATGATTGTGTTGATAATCATGTTGTGGTCTCCTATCTTGTGTTCTCGTTTCCGGGGTTGCCCCCGTTGATGATTGCAATTTAACATGATTGCCGGGGGCGTCAAGTGGTTTTCTTTCCGTTGCGTTGTAACCCGCTCATTATCTGTGGGTTATAATTGTGTCATACAACCCTTCGGTATTCCCCGGTATCCATGATTCCCCGGTATCCATGATTCCCCGGTATCCATGATTCCCCGGTCCCCTTTTATATATAGTGTAAGAGATTCTTTTGTATTCTTTTGGTATCTTTTGGATTTAAATTGTTCCACGTGGAACATTTATGCAATCGGGCAATCGGGCAATCGGGCAATCGGGCAATCGGGCAATCGGGCAATCCGGATTCCGGGGGTGCAATGGGTGCAATGGGTGCAATGGGTGCAATGGGTGCAAGATAGTTAAGGATTCTTAAACAATCATCTTGTAAGTCCAGCCTAACTTTTTAAGTCCAGCCTAACTTTTTAAGTCTGGACTAACAATCATCGAGGATAGATAGTCCGATAGTGGACTATCTGACGGCAAAACCGCAGGGACTGGCCGCATGCCGATTGCACCGCTACAGGTACGCAAGATATAGGGGTATGACAATTTGACGCACAAGATATAGGGGTTTTACAAAAATGTAAAACCGTTAGTCCAATATTTGACTACTAACGGAAAAGATACCTATACCCCCATGGGTATGGCTTGTATGTTGTTGATACTTAACCCGTCCGAAGTTGAACAATTTGAGGGCAAGACCCTGCCCCTTTTCTGCCTTCTCCGGCACCTTCAATTTCATTCCCTATCGGATTAGTAGGAAAACCGGAACACGATTTTGCATTATATGTATTATGCGAAGTATGGAAGCGGATTCTTTTGAGCATCAACGAGTTACGCATATCAAGGTGCCAGTGGGAAACAGACTTTGCACCCCCGGATTCCATGGAGACCTACAGACCACTTCATACCATAAGTTCCTTATCATCAGACGGTTGCAACAGATTCCGGGGATTCAATGGGTTGCATGCCGTACCGTTCCCGTGACAGGGGCGGGGGCAGTCCTTGGCGGTAGGGTGCCACACAATGCACCGTTCCCGTTGCAATACGGGGGCCTATCATACCGATTCCGTTGCGGGTGGGGGATAGGCAGGCCCCTGAAACATACTGATTCCGGTGCAATCAGGGGCAAAAAGGTTCCGTGACGCACCGATTCCGTGGGTATAGGGGGAAATTGGATGCCAAGAAAAACCAAGTACCACCACGGTTTCCCAGGCTCCGGGGTTGCACGTGGCCCATAGTAAATAGTTGGGTCAAATTTTTTCCGGGGGGTACGAGGGAGGGGGTACCCTTCTGGGCATGTCAAGCAAAATCGACATGCGGCCATTCCACGGGCGGGATATACTTCTGGTCTGTTTCAGCCTCATCTGGTCTGCACCCTATCTCCGACTTGTCAAGCAAAATCGACATGCGGCCATTCCACGGGGACGTATCGACCTAGAAGGCGGGCATACCCTTCGGGCGGGTAGTCATAGCGGACCGGCGGCTGTGGCGCGTTCTAGGGTAGGACCCTCGATTAAATTCGGGCAAATTTACAAGAGTGTGACAGGGTATAGGTAGCGAGAGGGTACATTGGTCATGAAACAGGAGATAGGGCACTACCCTCGACCAAATTTGCGCACGGCGGGCATGATGCGACGGAGCGGCTCTCGCGGATTTGGCGGTAAAGAAAAAGCCCGCAGGTAGCTTGACGAGACTACCCACGGGCGTAACTATGGAAAATGCCAGTAGAAAGGAGAGTGTTTAGTCCGCTCCTGTGGCGAGCAAGTTCCTTGCTTGGGATAGCCAGAAGCATTGAGCTTAGCTGGTTCGGTTGCCGTTCGGAGCGAACAGGTGCAACATACCACATCAGGGGAGAAAGTCAAGAGGAAATCAGCGTGATGGGCGCGTTTACGAATTTAATCCAGTGTGGCGGGGTAGAAGGAGGGGATGGGGTCTGGGTGGATAGTTGTAGCGGACCGCCCCGTGCGGCGCGTTCTAGGGCAGGACCCTCGATTAAATTCAGGGGATTTGGGGATGGCGCATACACACATGTGGGCGCGTGCGCACAAGAGGACACACAAAAATCTTGACATTGATTCAGGGTGTGCTATCCTACGCCAGTTCGTAAGCATTGCAGAACGGCAAGAACCACGGCGTTTAATAGGTTCTGCCACCAAGACAATGCACCAATCCCAAGGCGACGGACTACGTTTGTAGGTGTTGATGGAACCCCGGAGGCAGGTTTATCCTGTTTCCGGGGTTTTCTTTTACCTGATAGCCTCAAAATCAAGGTAAGTGATTGAGAATTAAAATCATAGTAGGAAGACATTGAGGTTAAGGAGCTTGCTCTCATACGACTGGCCTTGAAGGCATTACCAATGTTTAACACAGGTTCGGCTCTTCATAAGTCGTTGAGAATCAGTAAAACCCCCTTCGGCTAACAGAGTTTAACAGAGGCCTAACATTGGCTCTGTGATAGTTAAGTGCTTTAGATTGAACCGCTTCTGAAATCCTAACACTTAACATCGATATCATTGAATATTATATACGTATATAGGGAACCCTATACCCCTTTCTTATAAAAAAATATTAAAAATAAATATGTATTATGTTATGTTATTTTAGAAAAAAGGACGCTACTACCGTTTCACTATCAATCATTTATGACCTAACAATAACTAATTGACACCTCTGTTAGCCCCGGAACCCACGGAACCCAGAATCCACGGAATAACAGAAGCAAGTTCCTCATAATCAATGGACTTCTCAAATCCTAACAGAGGTGTCAAAAACTTATCAATCAGCCGAAAACTCTGTTAGGGTCTGTGTTAAAACGAGCAACCTCAATAGGTTACAACTACCAAAGAATTGAGACAGAGGGCACCTTTGTCCCAATCCTAACACAATAACACAATAACAGACCATCATGACACAGTTTTTGAATTTTCACTTGACAGCCCGCGCCCTGTCTGCTACCGTGCCGTCGATGAATACATCAACACCACAAAACACTAGCCGGACCGTCGAGGACCATGTGAACCAGTTTGTGCTGGAGTACATGCTCTATCTGCGGAGTTTCATGGATGAATATCCCATCGCAGGAGTATCTCCCCACAACATAAACTGTTGCGACGCCATCTACCTCGAAAATGATTCCCTCCCAATATATATACAGGGACCGGACAGTCGTCCGCTATCGTCTACGCCATTGGTGGCTTTGCTTCAATATTTGGCAGAGCGGCCCTTCGTCCGGTTTACGCTTCCGACACTCTACCAACTCCTGACCACAATATATGGTTCCCCGGTAACCGAGACCCCATTCAACCGATTGTTCTGTGCATCCACGGTAGCCCTCGATATCGCGGATTCCGTGGATACCGAGGGTGCCATGTTCACGCTCGCGCCGCGGGCTATGGACTTTGTACGGAACCTTCCCAAGAGCAAAGATACGGAGACCGTCAAACTGCTGGAAGAGAACTTCCACATCCCATGCCCCGTAGCCCAAGGTCCTGCGTCCAATTCCTACTCCCTCTATTGGGATGCGATGCTGGAACTGACCACCGACACCGCGAGGCGATACCTGAAAGTGCTTCACTTCGCACAAGAAGGGAGACGTAGTCCCTTAGGTATTTTCGCCCTCCATCGTAATGAGTTCGATTCCCTTTCCAGCCTCATGTCCACCCTGCGCGAGATGAACGAGAGGCAACTTATTCAGTGGCCCAAGGAAGGGGAGAAGGAAAGCGCGGAGGCCCGCATAGAAGAATTTGAACCTGTCTTCGCAACTATTGAACCCAAGCAATAAATTCCATGCCCATACCGGAAACAAAACTGACCGCCGTAGGCCTAACCAACGGACAACTCACCTATGATAAGGATAAATTCCCCAATGCCGGAGGATGCAACCATCCGAATCTGGTGAACCTTGCGGACGTGGAGAGCTTTTTCTCCGCGCCCGCCGGGGCTAAAATTCAGCCCCAGCTACTGCGTTGGAGGTTCTTCTCAACCATGTACGATATGAAGGAAGGGAGGGAGCCGCGAGTTTCTCTCCCCTCCCTCTTCACCCGTACCTATAAGAAGTGGGAAGACCGGGGGTGGCTACCTCTGGTGAAGCGGGCACTCCCTGCCTTCGTCCCCTCCGTCAAGTTCCTCGGTGCGCCCAAAGAGTTGGACGGCATGTACTTCTCCAATAAGAAGCAAGTCATGACCGATTTCTATTCTTGGGAACATACTGGAATATTTGGGATAGATATTGACCGTGGCCATGATGGGAATACGGATGATGCGGATGCTCTCTTCTCCACTGCCCAATCCATTCTTCCCACTATCCCCGGATTCCTCTTCGCATATACCAGCCCCAGCGGAGGGATTAAGGCGTTGTTCCGTATCTCCGCATCCTATACTCAAAAGCTCAACAACCCCGGAGCATCCACGGATTCCACGGATAAAACGGCTACCGAGGTTGCGGAGGAACTGCTGGACAAGCGTCTCCTTCTCCATAGTGCCGTCTACCACTATATCGCGGAGACCGTGGAATCCCGGACGGGACTATTCACGGACCCGCGATGCGATGACCCTGCACGTCTCCAATACATCTATTGGGGCCAGTACATCGCGCCGTTGGGGGATGAGGCTCCCTACTTTACCTTACCCTCTGACACCGAGGAACTGATTGCCAAGTATGGTAAGAAGAAAGCACCGAGGACCCGCTCCTGCAACCGTGAACTGCGCGAAGGCGAAGCGTTGCCGCAGGTGTTCCGCGACTTCGCTAACTGGTTGGAAAATAGAGGACACGAGCCGGAGGCGACCGCGGTACGTGAGATGCTTAGGACCAGACCGGACGGTAATAACCGTCTCTACAACTACTGCCCCTGTTGTAAGGAAGCATGTACCAATGCTCGCCAGAATACGGACCTCATGCTGGAAATCAACTTGGACTTCCCTCTTCAATCGTTCTTCTTCTGCCTTCACGGCTCCTGTCAGGACCGGAAGAAGGTGAAGCTCCCGATGCAGAAGTTGTGGAAGATATATACCACGGACCTTGAAGCCAGAGAGAACTACGAAAGCGAATGCAATGACAAGAACCAGCTGGAAGTTTATCCGTGGGCCAATTCCCTTCCCTTGATGGAATGCGCACAACGCGGTCTTGACGTTAATAACCGAGGGACTAAAGGACTGCCTGAACGTAGTGAAATTGACTACAACGGATTGGCATACCTCCATGGGAAGAAGGATGGAACTCCGCGGATTACGATTGACAACCTCCGCATCATGTTGCAAGGCCTTGGCTACCTTCCCGTGCGCAACTTGTTGCGTGATTCCAATGAGTTGCTCGACCTCAATACGGGTAAGTTCTATAACACGGACAAGGACACGCTAGCCACACTCACCGCATGGTGGGAGAGGCTTACGGATGGAGCACACACTCCGCTCAAGTATTTCTCCGACGCGTTCTATGCGCTCTGCCCTCGTGCCTCCTATCACCCGCTTGCCACTCTCGTTTGTTGTAACGAATGGGATGGACAGGACAGGTTGTCCGAGTACTTGAGCCTTCTCCCCATGAATCAGGAGCACCCGGTTCCCCAAGCCCCCGAAGGCATGGAGCCATTTACTCCCGACACATGGAGAGATGCAGTTCTCACTACGTGGCTCGTCACCGTATGGCGACGGCTCATCCTCCATATCACTGGACGAGATTCCGAGATTCCGCAGAACTACATGCCCATCTTTGTCGGACCTCCCGCTACGGGTAAGGACAAGTGGGCAGACAACCTCTTCGGAAATATTAAGGGCTTAATGACGGACGTGCAGGACATGTCCTCCCAAGGTGTTGACCTCTCCATGCTTCTCTCCCAGTTGGTGGTGCTCAAGTGGTCCGAAGTGGATGACATCCTACAGAACCGCAAAATGAGTTCCCGCATTAAGAAGCTTATCACTTCCAACGCTTCTACGGACCGAAGGAAGTATGCGGAGAACCTGTCGGACTTCCAGCACATCGCCAGCTTCATTGGCTCTACCAACGATGACCAGCCGCTCATTGACCCCACAGGGAACCGTCGATTCATCCTCCTATATACGGGCTACCCGGAGACGCAGGAACGAGCCTTCGACGCTACGTGGGAACGAGTGGACCGTATGATGGCAATTGACAAGGTACAGCTTTGGGCGCAGATTAAATACATCTCGGACCATGCAGGTCCCGGTGAATTTACATGGAGAAAGCTTACCGATGTTTCGGAAGACTTCAACAAGGAATATGGTGTTGACCTTGGAAGTGAAGAATACCTCGCCGGTATGGTTCGTCCGGTCGATTACAAGTGTGACAAGACGAAAGATGGCTCTGACATTGCTAGGGCCTTCTATGAGCAAGTATCTACACCCAAGGCTCTTCTCCGGTACATTAAGGCGCAACAACAGGAAAGGGCCTTCCTCGACATCAAGGAACCCACGGCATCCGAGACTAAATCGTTTACGAACGCCCTCGGAAGCGTTTACGCTAACTGCAATGTGAATGTCAAGTTCACGGATTCAACGCAGATTGTGCGTAAGAACACCTCCTTCCGTCGCATGACCTACTTAATGGTTGAGGACTGGTTGAGGGTTTTGGATGCGGAATCTAAGGAACGATGGTACGCAAGATTCCCTGAATGGAAGGAAAGAGACTTACATGTAGAACTGTAAGAGAAGGAGTTACAACTCCCTCAAAAATTTCTTCTAAAAACTTCTTGACAAAAATCTAAGCTATGATACATTGGCCTCGTCACCGGGATTCCGGGGCGGGGCCAATCCCGTTCCGCTAATCCCATAGAATACAACTAAGCAAACAAGCAATAAACATGACTACGACCGACGACAACATGATTACCGAGTTGAAAGCTCTTGAATCCGAGCTTCGCTCACAGGTGGAAAAAGCCGAAGCGGAATTGAAGTCCCTTCGCAATAATCACAACCGCATTGTCAAGCTAATCAATCTCCTTGATGGTCTTGGCAACTTGATGAAGAATACGCACGTTACCGAGGTTGCGGATTCCCCTCGCCCCGGCTATAGCAAGAATGGCAAGAAGCTGGGACGTCCGTCCAATGAACGTCTCGCCAACTTGAAGGCGCAGAACCAGAACCTCCGCGAACGGTACGAACTTAGCCAGAAGCGTGACCAGCTGAACAAGTGCATCGACAGTCTTGACTGGATTATCGACTTGCAGGAAGAAGAAGGTGAATACTAAATCTAACCTCTTATGCCCAAAAGACTTATGACATTGGAAAACATGGACTACTCTCAAAGATTTAGGGAAAACCTCGAGGCCACGCTGGAGCAGATGCTTCCGGTTCTCTCATTCATACCCTTTGTCCTTACCCTAATGGTTAAAGTGTATTGTCCTGAATATTCGTGGATGACGTGCTTCTTAGCGGTACTCGGCAGTCACGTGCTTCAAATTCTCTTTGTTGTTACGGTGAACTCCATTCCGAAGAAGGATTCTTTCTTTTTCGGGGCGGTCGCCGCCGCTGGTTTCTACTTAGTCCCTATACTCTGCCTCTATAATGCGATGAAGAGCTAATCATGAAAGACCTAGCAGAATTAACCCCCTACATGGGCATCTATTACCTCTCCCTATTCGTGGGCTTTCTGGTCAATGGTATGCCCCTACTGGCCTCCCTCATCTTCTCGCTCATTCTCGTCCTCATCGTTCTGTGGGTGTGGTCCTTCATCTACATCACCATCACACATCTATTGAAACGAAGTAACCGGGACATGAACGTCAATATCTTTGGCCTCTCCGCAACATTGGTCACCCTCTTCTTCATTATCATATCACTCTAAACTATGTACAACGAAATTGCAGTCGCCGCCCAAACAGTTGATTCCCACTTCTCCTATATGGGATTAGAGGAATCAGCCGCTGACCTCCTGCGCCATCTTCTGTGGGAGATTGAAGAATACCGGGAAGCTGACGCGGAGGACCGCGTAAAGGAGGCAACCGACATCGCCATTCTCGCATTGCGCCTCGTCGCGGCGACCGGACGGGATGAAGGTTTCTCCTTTGAGGATAGCATACACCTCACAAACGAAAAATGCCGGGAAGTCGTGAACCGCATGAACCGTGCCGTGAAACTGTACAAGAAGGACAGAACCGCCGGAATTCCTATGAGCACCCCACAAGAATACTACGCGCAAGCGAAGGAACAACTAAATACGCCCAAACACTAATGCACGAAGAATTAGATAAGAACCCTATATCATTTTCACTGCCTCGCATTCCGGGGTATGAAATGGAGATTACAGACGACCAGACCAAACTCACAGGCGATACTCTTGCCGTTGACTTTGAAACGTATTATGAAGGGAAATATTCCCTTAAGTTCATGGACCCGCATTCCTACTGTCTGGACCCGCGGTTCGACGCATACATCATGTCCGTCTATGACGGGAAGTATTGCTGGGTAGGACATCCGAAGGATTTTGACTGGGAGAAAACTACGAAGGACAAAACCCTCGTCGCGTTTAACGCCAGCTTCGACTATGCCGTTTACCTCTTTGGATTGCACGCGCCGGGTGCCAAGGGCATCCCATGTACTCCCAGTTTCCGGCCGCCCTTCAAGGAGTGGCTCTGTTCCCGTGCCGCTTCCAACTATCTCGCCATCTATGGCTCTCTTGACAAGATTGTCGCAAAGCTTTGGGGAGTAGAGATTAGCAAGGAAGTCCGAGCCAAAGCCGAAGGCGTTGACTTCCGCAAGATGGAGGTCATCCCCGACGACATGAAGGAATACGTGGCGGGCGATAGTTACTACTGTCTCGCCGTGTGGGACAAGATGAAGAACTTCTGGCCGGAAGATGAACGCGCCTGTTGGCTCAATACCTGCATCATGGGATGGCGCGGAGTTCCTACTTCCCGCCAGTATCTTCTTGACGGATTGGAGAAACTCCATCAGGCGCAGGAGGAATACAAGGAAGCTATCCCGCTTGAAAAGAAACTCTCCATTCCCCAACTACGTAGAGCGTGCGAGGAACTGAACATCCCGCCCCCCACAACCACCAGCAAGTCCAGCGAAGATTTTACGGACTGGCTGGAAGAGTATGGCCACCTCGTTCCGTGGGTAACTCTTATCGGGAAATACAGGAGCGTGAACCGCATGATTAGCATTACCGAGCGCATGCTTTCCCGCGTCTATACTGACCATGAAGGGATAGAACGTCTACCCTACACCCTGACCTACTGTGGCGCAAGCACTGGCCGTTGGACTGCCGGGGGCGACAAGCTCAACCTGCAACAGCTTAACCGTGAAGACGTTCTGGGCTTTAACCAGCGCAACGCCATTCAAGCACCCGAAGGGTATAAGCTCGTGGTATGTGACTGGGCTGGGATTGAAGCACGTCTGACCGCTTGGCTCTGTGGGCAGGAGAAAATTCTTGATACCCTCCGTGCTGGTGAGAAGGACATCTATGCCGCTAACGCGAAAGGTTGGGGCCTCATCCCCGCGGATGTCAAGGACTTCAAACAGTACTGCAAGGAAACTCCGGGGCAAGCGGACCTTCGTCAGCATGTGAAGGCGGGGGTACTTGCTTGCGGCTTTAGTGCTGGATGGAAGGCTATTCAACGCTCGAACCCCGGAATGGACAGGGACCAGTGCCAAGCGATTGTGGACATGTACCGCAGTCGTAGCCCAGAAGTGGTAGCATGGTGGAGAGAGTTGGACGCGCTGGCCGCTCGTGGCTATCGTACCCCCTCTCATAGTTTTGCGCTCTCCCTTCCCTCTGGCCGGAAGCTCTATTATCGTAACTGTTACAAGAAACTCATTCAACCCAAGGACGGTCGTCGTCCCTATTTCGCAACCTGCGTCGATTTCGGATACAAGTCCTCCATTGTCAATACTAACCTCCTTAGCAACAATAACATCCAGTCAATCGCACGTGACCTCATGGTCCGCACGTTCAATCGCTTGTGCAAGGAATTAGAGGGTGCGCAACCTATCCTTCTCGTGCATGACGAAGCCGTAGTGATGGTTCCGGCTGACCGTGCCGAGGAATACGCCCAGCGCATCGAACAGATAATGGAAGAAACTCCGCAGTGGGCTTCATCCCTTCCGCTCCTTGCCGAACCTGAAATCATGGACAAGTATCGCAAATGAGTGCGCTTACTCCATTCCCTCCTCAAGAGGATTGCATCCATGATATGGTGGATGCAATTACCCGGCACGGCTATGTGATAAATAAATCCTGCACGGGTACGGGGAAGACATTGGTTACTATCGAAACCGCGAAGGCTATGGGCAAGAGGCTTCTCGTCGTCTGCCCTGCCATCGTAGTGACCCAATGGAAGCGAGCGATTGAACAGCAAGGAGCGGACGCGGTGGATGTCCTCTCATGGGAGAAGGTGCGCAGGGGAAGTACCCCCTACTACAAACGCCCTACAAAGGTTCCCAAGTCCCGGATAGTCTTCGGGGCTTGGACCCTTCCCGACGATTCCTTGCTGGTTCTTGATGAAAGCCATAAGGCCAAAACCTATGGTAGCCAAAGCAACATCATGGCATTAACTGCGGCTCATCAAAGGCTTCCAACGATTATGCTTTCTGCTACTCCTTTTATGTCTCCCCTCGATATGAGCGTTCCCGCAACGTATGCCAAGTGGATTCAAGACCCTCGGCGCGGGTTCTGGCTCTGGGCACGCATGCACGGATGCACTGACAGCTTCTGGGGAGGTATCGAGTTTAAGCTCAACCCGCGCAATCATGCCATGATGGAGAGCCTGAAACAAAAGCTCTTCACTGCTGGCGTTATGACAGAGATTGACAAGGATAGACTTGACACATTCTTCCCGGAGAATAGAATCGAATATCTGTCCGTGGACGTAGACATGAAAGGTATGAGAGAGATTAAACAGTTGCAGAAAGCACTTGACAAGCTGGACAAATCATGGGACCAGTCCATCGAACGGGCTAACGAGAAGGGAATCGAACTTCCCGCTATCGTTGAACTCCTTCGGCTTCGCCAGCAATCTGAATTGGCTAAGCTCCCCACGATGGCAGAGAAGGCAGTCGAACTTCTGGATAGTGGATATAGCGTCGCCATCTTCGTGTCTTTCCTCGACAGTCTCTCCACACTCTCGGAACTCATTAACAATAAATCGGGGAGAACAGTTCCCTACTCCGAGATTAGTGGAGCGGTGACTGGGAAGAACCGACAGGAAGAGGTGGACAAGTTCCAACGGAATGGAGTTCCTCTCGCTCTCGTGCAGATTAGTGCAGGAGGAACGGGTGTGTCTCTCCACGATACCGAGGGTGGCCACCCCCGCGCCGCGCTTATCTCGCCCGATTTTTCCCTCTCGTCACTCCTGCAAGCTCAAGGACGTATCGCCCGCCTCGGTGCAAAGTCACACACCTTGCAGTACATTGTGACCGCCTCCGGTACGGTGGAGGAACGAATCATACAATCACTCAACACAAAAGAAATTTGCTTTAACGCATTAACATCAAATGGCTAATAACGAAACCAACACTCACAGCAAGTACAGTCCGAGTAAGATGGCATTGCTCGCTACCTGTCCCGGATATATGCCTCGCCCCATGACTAAAGAGGAAGAAGAGGATGACTTCTCCCCGGCGGCCATTGGGACCCGTGTTCACGCGGCCCTCGAAACCAAGAACCCAGAATCCCTTCTTACCAAGCATGAACACATCCTCTACACTGCGGCCTCCAACATGGTGGACAGGCTCATGTCCATCTTTATGACCGAGGTACAAACGGACAAGGTAGGAGTACTCCCGGAACATAAGTTTGAAGGAATCGTCTTCAACCCAGACGACGAAGCACAAACCGGAACGGCTGACGTTCTTGTCCGGCATGGCGATACTTCCATGATTATCGACTACAAAATGGGAATGGTCCCCATATCCGACCCTGCCGAGAATACCCAGTTCATTTACTACGGTTTGCTGGAAATGGCAGAACGTCCTGAATGTAAGCGTATTATCCTTGCGGTGGTACAACCTAGTCAGACGGAAAGCATGAAGATTGCGGCGTTCTACCGTGATGGTAAGGGTCCAAAATTTACCACTGACATGTCCGCAGTCCCTATGGACGAGGCTACCGCAAGGGGAAACATGTCCGCAGTCATTGCCCGCCATTGCCGTGATGCGGAGAATCCCTATGCCTACTCATCCTCTCCGCATGTCTGCCCCTACTGTGCCCGTCTCGCCCGGTGTAAGAAGGTGACTAGCATGGCCCGTAACTTCTCACTTAAAGTATTGAAGGACAAGGACCTAGCCGAGGGAATGATTGACAGCGTAGGCACCGCCATGGACAACCCGGAAACCCTGGGCTCCCTTCTCTCCTTCGCAAGCATTATCGGGGAGGCGAATAAGGTGCATAAGGACTATGCCAAGACCCTCTTCGCTTGTGGCGTCGATGTTCCCGGATGGAAGTATGCACGGCGAGGCAATACCGTGAAGGTGGACAATGATGCCTTCCGTGCCTACGTCGAGCAGTACATTTCCCCAGAGGAAATTCTGGACAGCATCTCCCGCCTCCCTGTGTCGAAGCTTCTTGACATAGTGGTAGATAAAAACAAAGTTGAAGGAGCCACCCGTGCCGAGATGAAGGAGGCCAAGGAATCGTTACTCGAAGAGCTTCAAGAACTTGGAGTAGTGAAAGAAGTGACGAGCGCGATGGCTTTGCTCAAAATCAAATAAAGTTCTTGACATCTTTCAAACTTGTGATATAGTCGCGTCAGAGAAGTTACCGAGGGTAGTTCACTCGCCAAAGAAGCCCTCAACCCAAAACCAAGAATAAACGAATACTATGGCTACTAAGAAAACAGAACACGAAACCTTGGGAATGGACCCGGAAGACGCATTGGAACTGGGAACTCCCGAACCTTCTCAACTTGCACCCGTTCCCGAATACCATTCTTTCGAGGGTGAGACCGACGCTTCGGACATTCAGATTCCCTACCTCAAACTGTGGCAAGCCTCTTGTGATGAAGCCAAATTGGAAGAACCGATTGGCAGTTTGGGCGCGTTCCTTCTCAACGGTCTGGTCGTTGCCGAGCGCAATAATCCTCTTGAATGTATCGTATTGAAGGCTCGTAAGTTCTTCCGCGAATACATCCCGTACAACGAACGTCAGCCCGGCGTTTACGCTAAGACGTGGAATACGAAGGAAGAGTATGAAGCAGAAGGATTCGACAAGTCGCAGGTCAACCGTGCCCTTGCCATGTGGCTACTGGTTAAGAAGCCGCAGGGTATTAAGGACGCAAGTACCACCGAGGATGACCTTGACGCTCTCTTTACCATTGACTTCATGGGCGACCAGTGGACGCTGGCACGATACACCCCGGAAGGTAACCAGTACACGGGCGTTGGTGCTCCCTTCATTCAGTTCATGATGTTGAAGGGGAACAAGCTCGGCTCCCTGCCCTTCCGTGTCCAGATTGGAGCACAGCGAGCGGTCTCCCGTGATGGTAAGAACAGCTACGCCAAAGCGTATCTCAAGTTCAAACCGCACCCGGTGGAAGGACAGGTTGAAGCTATCCAAGAGATGGGCCTCCTTTCCGCGGTCACCAAGTAACCCCCTCCCGGCTCTGACGGGTTTATCCCGTAGCACCGCAATGCGGGTAAAAAAAGGAGCACGTTCCATTCGGCCATCCCATACCGGGGGTGGCCGTCTTATTTTTGTGCTTGACCTTCTGGACTTTGTGGGATATATTCTCCTATGCAACTAGTAGGAGTTGACCCCGGAACCCACGGTGCCCTTGTACTCGCGGACACCCGGAGCAAGAAAATCTGGATAAAGCACATGCCAGAAGACGAAAGGGAACTGGAAATCATATTGAACAAACTGCCACGTAGCCGTCATCGTATCATGTACATTGAGAAGATGAGCTATGCCATGAGCGGGGGCGGCAAGGTGTCCAATCCGAGAAGTAGTGGCGTATTGGGAGAGGCAACCGGGAAGGTCCTCGGTTACGCCGCGGCGGCGGGGTACACCATCACAAAGGTTTCCCCAATCGTATGGATGCGTGCCATTGGCGCGTATGATACGGGCCTGACCGCCCGTGACCGCACACGGTGGAAGAACAATCTGAAACGCATCGCGATGGAGAACTTCCCCGGCGCGAAGGTGACATTGCAGAACGCGGACGCTCTTCTCATTCTATTGTACGCGTACCGGGAACTGAACGACGACCACACACTGACCCTCGACAACTGGGATATAGAAAGAATCTAAATGGCACGCCACTTTACTCGCTACGGACGACAATGGGAGTACGGAGTTTCGGAATTGGACATCGAACTCTGGTGCTTCAAATACGCATGGCCCGAAGAGAAGGGAGGGCTGGGCAGGTATGGACACGCTAAGAACGCCATCAATCTCCTGTGGAATTACAAGGGCAGTCCTACTCCCATTATCTGGACGCCGTGGATTGAACGGATGATTGAAACCGCGTGCAAATATGATGTGGTCATCATGGGTGGAGGCTCGTCCTCTGGGAAGTCATTATCTATGGCTATCATGGCGACGCTCTTCTATCTGGCCGACCCCGTCGATACCCTTTGCCTAGTCACATCGACTACTATTGAGGGTGCGAAGAAACGTATCTTCAAGGATATTAAACGGTTGTGGCGCAAGGAATTTCCGGGTAAGCTCGTTGATGGTAAGGGACAGATTAAAGGCGTGAACGAGGACGGAGATATTGACGATTCCCGCGGCATCTCCATTATCCCCTGCGCAAACGTCGGCGACCCCAGTAGCCGATTTATCGGTATTAAGGCAAAGAACATGCACGTCTTTTACGACGAGCTTTCCGAATTGCCGATTGAACTCGTCGAGGTGTGGCGTACCAACCTCATCACCAACAGAGCGGACACGCCGCCTACCCTGATGGCCGCCTCTAACCCCAAGAGCCGCACCGATGCCTTTGGTGTTATGGCTATGCCCAAAGATGGGTGGAACAGCGTTGACATCTTTGAGGAATATGAATGGGAGACCAAGGACGGGATTTACATCCGCTTCGATAACACTCAAAACCCCCGCATCAAATATGGCCGCGAGGATTGGAGCTTCTACACCCCGTTGGACATCGTTCAGCAAACGATTGAACAGTACGGGGAGAATAGTCCGTTCGTGATGCGGTTCCACCGGGCCACCTTTTCAGATGATACGGAAGAAGGTTCACTAATGTCGGAGGCTGAAATTTACGGCAGTGGCGCGGATGCCATGCCCGTCTGGGGAGACGGCGAGTTGATTACCATCGCAGGATTGGACCCTGCCTACACCAACGGCGGTGACCAGTCCTGCCTTAAACTCGCCAAAGTCGGACGAACGGTTGAAGGGCTTTGGGCGTGCGCGGTGTTCCGTACCTATCTGTTGAAGTCTACATCCGACAAGGAACGGATGAAGCAAAGGAACTTCGACATCGCCCAGCAAGTTGGAGAGATTCTCCGGGCCAACGGGGTTGAGAGCAAGTACCTTGCCGTAGACGTAACCGGAGGTACTGGTTTCATCGACATCCTCGCCCAGCATGTCGGCACGGACTTCCAGACGGTCAGCTTCGCGGGTATGGCGAGCAAGGTACCGATTGGATTGTTGCAGAATCAGGAGGCATGCCAGCAATATAGCAACAAGGTCTCCGAGCTTTGGGGGTGCATGAAACTGGCCATTAATGCTCGCCAACTTTATGGCCTCGACCCGACAACTATCGTCGAGCTTAAATCCCGGCTCTACACCATGAATGGAACCCGAATTGCCGTGGAACCCAAGGCGGCCATGAAGAAGCGGATTCATAAATCCCCGGACAACGCGGACGCACTAGCACTATTGGTGCACGTGTGCCGGGGAATCATGGGGCCGGAGTTCGGTAAGATTAGGCTTGACATTCAGAACCATAAGGTGGTAGAACATCAAGAGGTAATCAAATATCGCGAAGACGGGACTGCGTACATCGAAGCCGCAGACATTGGCAGATACCTCGGAGGGTTTACCCATGACAGCAATGCCCCCGCTCCTGCCCGTGACACCTTTGCCTCCGACGTAACCGCCGCAATGCAAACCCTTTGGAACTGATGGATTTAAGAGCCGCCGCAAAGATAGCCGCCCCCAAACCAATCACTAACGAGAACACCGTTATAAGGAAGGCCATTGAGATGTACAAGGCCGGAACTCCCGTGCCCGTCATCTCGGAAGTTACTGGCCTCCCCCGTGAACGTGTTGATAAGATTGTTGATAGCGTCCAACTCTCGAAGGAGGAACTGGCTATCCGCAATGAACTTCTCAATACGTACACGCAGAACACACAGGCACGCATCCTCCAACGCCAAGAGGCGAGGACGAAGATAGAGCTTGACATTGTTGAATCCATGAGTAGCCAGTACAAAGAACTGATGAACAGTGGATTCTCCCGTGTCGCTTCCTTCATGGCCGACGCAGAGATACAATCAATTAAGGATGTACCTCTCTTCCTCTCTATCATGGAGCGAAGCCACGGCCTGTGGGAGAAGTTTAACGAAGCGATTGCGAAGCGCGACATGGACCTACTGTCACAGGTCATCCAGCAGTTCGAGCTGGAACAAACCGAGATAGTGACGCAGATGGGATTGCAGGGTGGACCAGTAACTCTGAATAAGGATGGCACTCGTCCTGAACTGGAAGAAGGAAGCGCGGCCCGTACCATTACCCTGAAGCTCAAGAAGAAGGGCGAAAAGCCGGAGACTGACTAAAAATAATATTGACAACGTCGTTCATTCGCGTATATTGAGGTCATGTCCAAACCCGAAAACATACAGGAAGTATTCCGTCGTTGGACCCCGGTAGCCCTTATGGGTTTGCCGGAGGAAGTGAAGACCCCAGAAACGTTCCCCGATTATATGGGAACGGATGATGAACCGTTGCCTGTTGGTCATACCCAAGGGATTCTAACAGTTATCGGGTACTCCCACGATGTCCGATATCCGTATGTCGCGCAATGTGCATGTGGGAATGTGGTCACGATGAACCGTCTGCAATTAACGCGCAAGCAACACCATTGTGGATGCCTGACCCAAATCATGCGCTCATCCTATCTTATCCGCTTGCGGGTAGAAGCTATGCGTTCATGGTGGCAACAGGTTCCTCTGTGGCTCGATGACCTTGACAAGCTTCGTGAGCATGCGAAGAAGTACAAGAAGGCCGTCAAGAGAACGAACAAGTACAATGCCAAGCTCTCCCATGTCGAGTACGCGGACGACCCGCTGACGTTTGACAGGGAGGTAGAGACCTCCGGTAGCCCTGACGGGGTGGACGTCTTCCTTTCCCTCATCGCACCGTCGGAGGAATATAGTCAGTTCCTGCGTGGCATTGCCGAGAAGCTGACCAAGGAATATAAACCTTGGCCCGCAATCCCAATGGCGAATACAAGCGCGTATGCCAGTTACAAGAACGAACTGCCCGAATTTGACGCGGCTACCTTCATTAACTTCGTCAACTACCTTGCAGACGCACAAGAGGATAAAAACCTGAAACCTACTACAGACTATGGCCATAAGTGACAATGCCGCCGTCTTCCATGAGGTAGCACAGGATAAGGAGGTGTGGGGAAAAGCATGGAGATACCGTGCCTACTACCTTGCGTGGGTAAACGAAAGTACCGCAAGGCTTGCGCCCACACGGGGAGAGGTCATGCACCCCTACCCCGACCGGGCGAACCCTACACACGCGATGGTCTTTAAGGATGTTGACCCCGTATATGGAGTGCGTCCTAAATACTTTCGGACAAAGATATTCTCGAATAGTACGGAAACCCCACTCATTAGACCCCTCACGCTAACTCCGGGCAGTCCTCGAAAGTACCCCTTCTTCTCCTACCTGATGTATGAACCTCTCATCGAATCCCAATTTTACTTCCGTTGGTATCTCTTCCAGCAGTTGGTAACTGAACAGTCATTCAATATCCTGCCGCCTCAAGCGGATACATCCTTGGGCATACAGGCTGAACGCCGCGCCCTCAAAGCAAGTAAAACAAACTAATAAATTATATGGCTACAATAGCAATCCCTTGTGAACCTCGCGTCCTCATCTACGGCGCGGACATTGCACAGAACCTCATTGACAGCGTTGCGGCTTCCAGCCGTGGCGACCACGATGTTTGGCTCCTGCTCCCTTACCGGGCCAAGGCCGCCGCTGAACCCATGATTAAAATCTTGAAGAATCAGTTCCGGGACCTTCGCACGATTGAGTTGCTGACCCCTGTCACGGGTAGCTACGCTCTCGTTACTCATCTCTTCGCCCGACTGCAACAGGCTCTGGCTTACGAGAACGCGCCGGACGAACGAGCTATCATTTGGGTCTCCGAACGCGGCAATGAAAAGTTTAAGCCCGGCGCGATTGATACGCTGGATGCAACGTTCTATCGCAAGAAAGCTCCGGTTATTGCGGGCAAGTATTTTACGATTCCTGCCACCGAGAACTCTTATGAATCTCATACCGTGGATGGAACTTTCGTCATGTCCAGTCAGCTGGCGAAACTCTATCCCCAGCGAGTTCCCTACGTCACCATCTCCCAGCATTTCCGTCTCTTCCTCGATAAGGTGCTGACCGAGAAGTGTTTCAACGTGGAGAACTGGGACGACCTCATCACTGTCGGTGAAATCCCTGACGCGGACAACTTTAAGCTTCCCCAAGTTCTTGGTGAAGTCACGGTGACGACCCCAGCGGAGGTATCTATCGCCAGCTTCAAAGCGGAATCTGTCAATATGATGGGACAGTCCGAGCAAGTCGGTGGAGCTACGAAGGCTCGCGAAGACTTGAGGAACGTTGAGGACTTGACACCGAGCGTGAAAGTTGCTACACCTTCTCCTGTGAAGTCCAAGACCAAGAAAGCCATGAAGGCTGACGCGGTTGAGGGTGAAGACGAAATTGACAAATAGTAGATATGCCGAAACCAGACGCAAATGCTCCCGTAGGTCCGGGGGTTATTGGCGTGGTTGACGAGAACGGAACCCTTCTCAAGCGAAGGGTTCCGACCGCTGACCAAGCCCGCGCCTTGCTCTACTTCTGCCTCACCGCTGACCAGCTATCCATGCAAGCGAGGACAGAGGCACAGGCAGAGCTGGACGGACAACGCCCGTATGACCCAATGGCCCTTTCCGCAGTTGGTCAGAATTATCGAACCAACTACAACTTCCGCACGATGCGGATTGTTCGTGAAAAGGTGGCGGCCAGCCTCCGTGAAGTGTGGGATAACCCCGAACTTGTTTCGGTGCAAACCACCTTTGGCGATAACGCCCGTCGCCCCATTTATTCGGACATCCTTTCCACCGAAGTAACGAAGATGGTCAAGTCCATGCCGGGATTCACCTCCATCATGACAGACCTTCTTCACAACTTCTCCTTCCACGGCTTCGGCCTTGCTTACTTTGAGGACCCTGACACTTGGTACTTCAAGGCAGGTAGTCTGAACGAGTTTGCCTTCGAGCGAAAGGTTAAGCCGGACAGTAGCACCCTTGAGGTTGTGTTTGCTACTCGTACCCTTCGTGCTCATGAACTCTACGATTTCATTCGTGACCCGCAGACCGCAAGGGAAGCTGGCTGGGATGTGGAAGAGGTCATGAAGGTGTTGAAGACCTGTAGTTACAATCAGACGGTACAGCCCCAGCGTATCTCTTGGGAGACCGAGAAGATGCTCAAAAACGGAGACTACACCCTGACCGACGTAATTGGAACCAGTATTCCGATTGCCCACATGTGGGTTCGCGAATTCAACGGTACGGTTACTCATTCCATTTTCTTCGTCAACGGAAGCGGCGGCAATGGTCAGGACGTTAAGCGAGAACAAAACCGCGATGTAGACGACACCAAGTTCCTCTACACGAAGGAAGGAGCCTACAACTCTATGGAAGAAGCGTTCGTCCTCTTCCCGCTGGGCAGTAGCACCAATGGAGATATTCATGCCCTTCGCGGATATGGTAATGACCTACTGCCTCACACTCGTGTTATTGACAAGTTGATGAACCAAGCGACGGACGCGGCGTTCCTCGGCATGGCGTTAAACGTCTCTGCCACCAATGAAACCTCCCGTCTCTCCGCAATGGTGAACCCGATGGGGGCCTATACCATTTTGGACCCATCAACGCAAGTGGTTCCTAATCCCGTACCGAATCTGCAACAAGTTGCTGGAACTCCCCTCGCATTCTTGCAGAACCAAATCCGGGAACGCTTGGGCGAGATTGACGTGAATGCTGATGGAGGCATGGGCCGCACCCAGCTGGAAGCTGAAATCCGTATGGGCAATGCGAGCAAGGTCAGCAATAACATCATGGATATGCTCTTGGAGCACATGACCATTCTTCTCCGTGAAATCGTTCGCCGTATCATCCGCAAGGACTACGATGAAGGGATTGGCGGGTTTAAGGAACGTGAACGCATGCTCCAACGTCTGGACGAAGCAGGGGTGCCAAGGGATGCCTTCTTCGCTATCGACCTTGACAGCGTTACCGCTCTTCCTCCCATTGGGGCAGGTAGTAAGGTTCGCCGTACAATGGCCCTCCGTCAGTGTCTCAACTACATGCAGTTCATGCCACGAGCTGGGCAGGAACGTCTCATCCGCATGGCTATTGCCAACGAAACGAATGGACGCACCGCGCAGTTGTTCATGCCGTTGAAGGATGACCCCAACCCGTCCGAAACCGTGGCCGCCTCTATCGCATCCATCCAGAACAACCAGCTCATGGCAGGTCAGGAAGTTCCGGTTATGCCAAACGAGGACCACAGGACACACGCGGAAGTGCATGCCAACTTCATCATGTCCATGCTACCGGACGCACAGCTGGAACCCGAAGAGATGGCCCAGCTTGCCCAGCCGCTACAGCTTCTGGTCGCCCAGTTGGCAGGACACATGGACTATTTGCAGGCCGCCAAGGAAGTTGTCCCTGAATTTGAACAGTATGAGAAACTGGTCAAGAGGTGCAACGAGGTTATTACCAACGGCATGCGGGCCTTGGAAGCGATGCAACAGAACGAAGAAGCGGCTCCCCAAGAAGGACCTACTCCTGAACAGATGAAAGCCGAAGCCGAAATTGAATTGAAGCGCATGAAGACGGAAGCTGAAATCCAGTTGGCTAAGGAAAAGCAGGATGCCGAGATTACTCGTAACGCCGTAGAAGCCAACGCTAAAGCGGCTCAATCGCTGGGAGGTGCACGATGAAACCAGTGCCCACCTACACTGTCGAAGGGTTCAAAAGCAACAAGGCGGCGACTGGCCGCCTTGCTGAACTTCTGCATGACCCGGTAATGGAAGAAGCTCTCTGCATTGTTCAGTCAAAACTCAATGCGACATTACAGCCCACAATGGAAGCCGCCGCATTGAATGGAGCTTTCGCGGCAGGGGCCAAATCCGTCATCGCCGCTCTTTTCAATCTGGCCGAAGAGAATGAAGAAACCGAATCCCCGGTAACTATGATGAATCATCCCATGACCGAGCGTAACGCTTGGATTAACTCACTTTCACCCAACAAGTAATACATAGATGGACAACGTAAATATTCCCGCAGTAGCGGAGGGCATCATAGGTGGTGCCATTCACAACGACGTACATAACATTTTTGAACAGACCCTGTTCGCCCCGGATTCCACGGATTCCACTCAACCCGTTAATCCCACCAGCCCCACGGCTCCTATTGAATCCCCGGACGGTACGGTAGTCATGCCAGATGCTGGGCCTCGCATCGCTGATGATGAAGTAGTGAACCCCACGGGAACCGTCCTTGACGAGACACAGAACGACGAGGAACAGAACAACGAGGATGAACAGAACAACGAGGATGAACAGAACAACGAGGAACAGAACAATGGTCCTAAGGAACAGAAAGCGAGCAAGGCCGCGAGCAAGGCATTCGCCGAGATGCGCGTCCAGTTGAGGGGCGCGAAGAAAGAAATCGCGGACTTGAAGGCCAAGCTGGAAGAAGCGGGTAAATCCTCTCCCAACAATGAAGAGCTTGAATCTCTGCGAGAAATTGTACGCGGCTATGCCTTCACCGCAACCGAAGAATACAAGACCAATGTAACTGCCCCGTACAATAAGGCTAACGCCAAGCTTGCGGAGATTGCCCGCGCGAGTGGAGCCTCCCTCGACATGGACAAGCTGAATGAAGTTGCCCTTAATCCCGACCTCGACGAGTACGACCGTGAAGAAGCCTACGAAGCAATCGGAAAAGAGTTGGGCATCAGCGATTCCGCCTTGTTCAAGTTTGTCCGTATGGCTAAGGTTCGTGACGCGGCCATCGTTGCTCACGGAAATTATCAGGCCGAAGCCGATAAATACGTTGAAGAGTTGAAGGCCAGCCGGGGCGGCAAGCCGGAGGCCGGGACCTACACCGTCAACCTCGACAACTACACGTTGGAAGCGATGAAGGAACGCGCCAAGGAACTGGGCATGACCACGGAGATTACCGAAGAGAATGTGAAGCACGCACGCCATCTCGCCCATAAAATAAATAATGGTTCCTTCATGGACGGCGCACTGGCCGAACTCATGGTTAAGGAACTGGCAGATGCTCGCGCGACAATCGAGGCTCTCAACGTGAAGGTGGCCAAACTCCGCAAGGCCCGCCCCTCCGCTAACGGTGGTAGCCCTGAAGCCCCAGAGACCCAGCCGCCCGCTGGGCCGACCGCAGTCGGGGACATTATTAGTAGTGCCTTTGGATTATGATAAATAATCCTTGACATACTGGTAATTTTATGACAAGAATGGGGCATCAAATGCGGTGTCCCATTCTTGCTTTCCCGCGAGCAAACCAAAACAAACCTTTATGCAGGTGTGAAAATTCTTGGTCCTGACCCTGCCATGACCGCGTAAGACCCCAAAACAAATTCTTCCAAAGAGTACTAGGCGTTGCAAATTAAACCAAATTTAATTTACAAATGGCTACTACTCCTAACGAAATTCAGGCCCAAGAATTGAAGCTGGTCACGATGACCAACCTTCTTAACGCCTACATGTTCAGCACCTTTGCTCGTACTTCTCCGTGGAACTCCCAGATGATTATGACGGGAGAATGGACTGACGGTGTTGGTGATTCCGGGCGTATCGCAACCTTCGGTGCTACGGACCCCCGTCCCGAATGGATGAACATTAACCTCGATTCCACCTCTGACCAGATTCCGATTACGGTAAATGATACGGGGGCTACGGAATACTCCTACAGCCGCTTCATCACGAGGCTTGCCTCCCAGAAACTGGACGTACTCCGCATGCGTCAGTCTTGGCAAGCTAAGCAACAGGCCGAGAATGTGGTGAAGCAGTTGGTCCGTGCCGTCGGTAATACTTGGTCTCGCTTCTACCGTGAGAGCTACATCAAAATCGCCAGCTACAAACTCGTCCCCACGAAGGCGGGTGTTGTCGGTCTCAATGTCGTGAACAACGATATTAACTCCATGCCGGAAGTTAAGCCCGAAGCCGCGCTGAATGATGACCTGATGAACCAAGCTTGGCAGTTGCTCATCAATGAAGGTGCTGGCGAATCTGCCACTCTGATGGACCAAGGTTCCCCTGTCTTCTTGGCTTACACGTCTAAGGACACCGTGGACTTCATCCTGCGTCACAACGAAGTTATCCGCAAGGACTGGAACTTCGCAGAGGCCGCGGAAGGCAAGGATGCTACTCTCCTGCGTCAGCTGGGCGTGAAGTGGACGTACAAGGGCTTTACCTACATCGTGGACAACATGAACCCCCGCTACACCTTCGACGACAGCAAGCCGACTGGTCAGAAGTGGGTGGAAGTTCCCCAGTATATCAAGGAGGAAACGACTGTTGGTAACCGCTATGTGCCGAACCCCGCGTACATGAACGCCCCCTACGAAGATACGATTATCTTTGTGAAGGACGTGTACAAGTCCCTCGTTCCTCGTCCGGTGTCTGCCTACGGTCAGGCCAAGTGGGACCCTGTGACTTACGCTGGTGAGCTGACTTGGGTGAACAACAAGGACAACGGCGGTAACTACATGGGTACGCAGGGCCTGTTCATCGCGACACTTTCTGCCGCTCCGATGCCTGTCTTCCCGCGTCACGGTGTAGTCATCCGACACATTCGCACGACCGCTGGCCGCGAACTCGTCGGTGCTGACGGTAAGCCCGTTGGCTCTCTGGTAAGTACCCCTGCGGTAGTATCTGGCCTCTAAGCCTAAACCTATAACCCTTAAACCGAGGCGGGCGGGATGAACCCGCTCGCCTCAATTTTTATCTGCATGAAGATTACGTATGACCCTGAAAAATTTGGAGACCTTAAACCGGGGGATGATGTTCAGCTCATGGGAGTTGGCGTTGTTTCAGATGACGGCAAGTCTATTGAGATTGTTTCTATCGAGGACCAAGAAATAGGTGACGATGATAGCGACGACGAGGACGAGACCGAAGGAGAAACTGAATCCCCTAAACAGGAAACCGAAACCGAAGAAGCCGAAGAACTGGCAGAAGGAGCCGACATTGGTTCTATTATCGCCTCTGGCTTTGGAGCATAACCTTTTTAACTAGTATGGAAATCGACGTTCCCACTACAGAACCAGTTGTCCTCGAATCAGGAGTTGAGAATACGCTCATTCCCAGCGAGGAAGGAGACTTTCTTATTACTATCACCAGTGATAGGGGAGTTCCTGTCGTCAAACTGACGGAGGACGAGAAGACCCTTGCCGAAGGTTCTTCCCTCGTAAACCGGGAGTTCAAAGCACATCTCAAAGCCGCTGGGGATTTAACTGTTACGGAATCTCTTTCGGGGACCATATTAACCCTAGAAGTCCGTGCCGCAACACCTCTGGCGGTGCAAGCAATTCCCGTAGCTATGGGAGTTAAGCACTTGGTGTCTATTCCCACTAATCAACCCGAAGTTCTTTACTTCGGTATTGATGTTGAAAATAGTGTTCAAAGTGTATTAGTGAATGATGGAGATATTATTATCCCTGCGTCGGATACTGCGCACATTCCCGTGAATAGGGGAATAACTTTAACTCCCCTTATTCATCAAGCTAAAACAGTAGCAACTCTTAACGAATAATAATTATGGCAGTAGTAAATCTTCCCATTCCCGCAGAGAATGCAACTATCGCTCGCGGGCAAATCTATCAGCTTACCGGACTGACCGAGGCTACTCGGTATAAGTTTATTGTCACGTCTACCAAGTGCCCGCATGTGGTCATCGCGAAAGATGAGGCGTTGGAGCAGTTGGAAGCCGAAGAGTATCTTTCTGGCCGTGCTTTCTACTTCGCGACGGAAAGTGGTCAGACTAACGCTTACCTCCGCATCGATGCCCTTGAGGGCGCGGAGATTACCTTGACTATGAAGGCTGACCAAATTCCGGCTCCCGAAGAAGCAACTCTTCCCGCAGACTTATCACCTGACAAGTGGTATAGTATCGGTGATTTAGTCGCAGATACGGGGTATGAATTGAAAGTAAGTGCGGAAGTCCCTGTAACCGTATTTGTCAAGACAGGAGATACCATTGCAGACGCAATAGAAGAACCTCCGTTTGTAACTGCCGCAGGGGCCACTCGTTTCACTTCCACTGGTACGAAAGCCTGGGTGTACGTAGATGGAGCAGTAAAGGCTAACGTTGACATCGTAGCCGCACAGGGGGTTGAGGGTTTTACCGCTCCCCAGCTTACGACCATTTCGGACACCGTTTCCGACGTAGCTCTTGTAGGTCCTACCCCTGCCGGATATTACCGCGTGGACTTCGTGACAGAGGCCACCGCGCCTGAATTCCAATACGATGGCAACATCACTATCCAGAACCAGAACGTAGTCCTTACCGACGTAGTTGGGGAAGCAGGGGCGCAAGGTCTTCTTCCTCTCACGGCCTCACAGGGTATTGTGACTGGTAAGAACCTTCGAGGAACTCTTATCTTTTCACAGGGAACAGCTCTTGGTGCGGGACAGCGAGCCGCCGTTGCCTCGTTCCAGATTCCTACGGGTGGTGATGCCGGGACCTTTAAAGGGACTGCGGTGATTACCTTCGTTGGAAATATCGCATAACCAATAATTAAACCTTGACGGGGCTGAACTCATGAGCTAAACTTCTATGGGTTCAGCCCCAAATTTTTACTATCATGGCACGTAAACGTTCTTCTGAAATCAATATTGAAAACTACGTCAACGGTTCTCCTATTACACCGGGCGTAACCTATAAGCTGGGCGATGCCGACACGCATACCGCGTGGCTTCTTGCTTCCAGTTCTCCCTGTCTCTTCAAACTTTCCGCTACCGCTCCTACTGACGAACTGTGGTCCAACATTACGCCAGAACAGTTCATCATCAATGGTTCGGTCGCGGGACAGGTGATTGAGATTGCATCTCCCAATGGTAAGTACTTCGTCGTCCCCACTAACGCACAGGATAAGAACGCCTCCGTCGAAAGTGCACACGCGACGATTGCACTTCACCCGCTGGGGTTCGACTACGACCAAGAGTATCAGGCCCTCCCGCTGGACGGTGATGGACCCGTCTCCGAAGGTTTCTACAAAATCTCCAACCTCGAAAGCGGTAAGCTCTACTCTATCAATGTGCATCCTGACTTGGGCGGCTTGATGGAAACGAAGCCTAATCCGGAATTCAGCTATGCGCTCTTTAGCGTAGGAGCCGACAACAATCCTAAGGCATTCCTCGCTGGCGGTAAGACTACTGACCAGCTGGTCTTTGTGGCAACTGAAACTTCCGCAATTCTTTCTCTCGGCAGTACGATTGAAGAAGCGGGCTACTTTGTCTCCATCAGAAATTTTAGTTTAGGCTCCGGTGAGGGTGGCGGTTCTGGCACTGGCTTTGACCCAGCTAGTGACCAGACAATCTCCGGGGCATGGAGTTTCACCAACACGGCGGGATTGGTTCTCGGAAACGAAGTTCCTTTAGTTCTCGGACAAGGGGTTGACGCGGTGAAAATCCACGGCGATGGTAACGGAGCCGCAGTCATTGAGGGGACGAACGCTTCCTCCCTTGATGTTGCGATTCCTGTCAAGTTCCAAAACCCCACCACTTTTGATGACGGCATTAGCTTCGTTGCCACCACTGGCGAGAAGATGAAGTGCATCCTCTTCGGCAAGGAGAGCGGTCCTATGCGAGCCATACTTTACGAAGAATCCAATGGGTACCTCTCCGTAACGGACCCCAATAACATCAATGATAGGTCAATGGCCTTTGATGGGGCTGGGGACCTTTGGTTCCTCAAACAGGAAAACCATCATGGAATGGCTTTGTTCTATGCTGATGTCCGTCTTGGTGGCTTTACTAACGTGACCGGGACTTTTACATTCAGCAAAACCCCCAATGCCAACGCCGGGATTAACATCCCTCTGACCGTGGGTGCACCGACGGATACGGGCGCGGTTAATCGCTTTTATGCGTCGGGATTGGCCGGCGTGACGGGCATCCTGACCTCTAATGCTTTCCTCAATACGGATGCCAT
>OHNO01000051.1_pt1 | contig 68138 bp, 66 predicted proteins | sample 1569521 | NCBI WGS metagenome assembly OHNO01 (sample SAMEA3879604, study PRJEB24766) | human gut metagenome | biome: human-associated habitat; feature: feces | place: USA | collected 1985/1987
CCGGGCGGGGTCGTAGCCCACCTTCCGCAGCACGGAACGGACAATGGCCGGGATTTGGGGTTCGTGCAGGCTGGTGATCTCACCAGCTACGATGACCTGCCCCTTGGTGGCCAGCACTTCGCAGGCCACACGGGAGAGGGCGTCATGGGAAAGGCAGTCATCCAGAACACTGTCGGCTATGAGGTCGCACAGCTTATCCGGGTGGCCCTCCGTGACGGATTCGGCGGTATAAAATTGATTCATGGCGTCACCTCAATTTCAGGGAAAAGGGCTTGAGGCTTTTCCCGATGTCCTCATAATTGGCAAACCGCACCTCGCAGCCCAGCAGGTAGGACACAGCTTCTTCCCATTCCTTCAGCGGGTACTGCTCTTTGTTCTCCAGCTGGTACAAGTCTCCAAGGGCCTCCCATTTGAGGGTGGGCTGCAGGTTGGAGATGAAGGTGCGGTGCTGCTCTGCCAGCCGGTCTAAAAGTCCAAGTTTCTTCAATCAATCCCTCCAGTGCATTCAAATACAAAAAGCGGGGCGCTTTTCAGCGCCCCACTCAACCAAATCTCTGCTACTTCTTCCTGCGGTTGCGAATGTGCAGGAAAACAAGGCCGCTTAAAATGACAGCGCACAGGACAATGACTATAATTACTTTCGGTTCCATAGAGTCAAGTTCACCTCACTTTTGTACGGCGACAACCACCGTGCGGGCGTTATCCCATTCATAGGAACAGGTAACAAGGGTCAGCAGGCGGTGGTCTGCGCCGGGAATAAATGCTGGGTCGTGATACAGCGGCTGTGCAAGCAGTTCCTTCTGAAAGGACAGAAAATCCCCATCGTCAGCGAATACGGTGCGGTTAAAGGAGAGCTTGGAGATATCCGTTTTCAGCACAGCCACAATGGTGTACTCCTGCAGCCCAGTTTCCGTCTGCAGGAGGATTTCGGAATGTTCTTCCCGGAATGCTGCATCGGCCATCTTCTGAAGCACAGCGAACATGGTTCCGTCGTTCATGTTGTGTCCGTAGACCACGGTGTTCCGGCTTTCCGGGGTGCAGTCCCACTGAAAGAAAATGCTGCCGGCTGTGCGCCATTCCCCTTTATAGGTGCGCCGCAAGTAGTATTCGGGGTCTTGGGCGCCGCTTTGCAGAACAGGGTAGTCCACACAGGTTCCGGGGATGGTAATCCACCCCTTGATATCCGGGTATTCCGCTTGCAGGGCCGGGAGGTCTACAATGGCTTCCGGCTCCTGTTCCTGCCTGGTTTGTTCATTCCCAGCCGGTTCCTCCCCGGAGCTTTCGGCTCCGGGGAGGGGTTGTACTGTGTATTCCTCTTTTAGGGCTTGCGCTTCCCCATTGGTCAGCCCCGGCTGGAGCACCAAAAACCACGCAAGCCCCAACAGGCTCAGGCACAGCAGGCCGATGCAGAGACCCTTCAGGAAGGTTTTCATCGGATATCCTGGTCCCTGTCATCGCCGCCTGCGGATCTCTTCTTTTTGCCCACAAGGTGCATGGCGAGGAGCCCGCCGCCTGCCAGCAGCGCCAGTACGGAAAGGCCAATCAAAACTGCGGGCATCCAGGGGCTGTCCCCAGTCTGAGGAACGGTGGGAACTTCCGGCACCAGCTTGTTGTGCATCGCCACGGTAACGGTTTCGCCAGCCAGGATCTCTACGGTCTGGTCATCCGGCAGGATATACTTCTCAGCATCCTCACCGGCCACCTCGGAAACGGTGTATTCGCCCACCCGGAGGGTGACGTTGATCTCACCGTTCTCATCGGTCTGGAACTCCTGCTCATAGGCGTTGCCCATGAAGTCGGTGCCGGTGATCTTGAAGGTGCGGCCTTCGATTTGGTCGTCATCGGCTGTCTTTACCACCTTCAGGGAGCCGGTCTGAGCATGGTTAAGGAAGCCCACGCCAGCTTCGGTTTCCACCCGCACGATGGCGCCGTTTTCCGTGATGGAGAAGGGATAGTACCCCTCGTCACGCTGGAAAAATTCAGGGGCTTCCTTCTCATGCAGGAAGTAATCTCCGTACTGCAAGTCCTTCAGCTGATAGACGCCGCCCTCGGACTCAGCCATTTCACCCACCAGCTTGTCGATGTCAGGGTCAAACTCCCCGTTGTGGTCCACATCGGCATACACCTCGAAGATGGCCCCCGACAGCGTGTTTTCCGGGAAGTCGGCATCTACCTTGGTGGTTTCCACAGTGCCCCGGATGATTTGGTTTTCCATGGTGATCTCAATGGTCTGCCCATCTTCGGTGATCTCCACGGGGAAGGTTTCCTCGCTCAGCACGAAGGCTTCCGGCGCTGCGATTTCACGAATGCCCCAATTGCCAACGGGTACCCGGTCAAATTCAAAGTACCCGATGGGATTGCTCTCGGTGACCATGAGGGCGGTTTCTTCTGTGAACTCGGTTTCGTCAAAGCGGAACAGGCCAATCACGGCGCCGCCCAACTCGAATCCGTCCTGGTCCACCTTCCAGCCGAATACCTTGCCATACTTCAGTGTGTTTTCGATGGCTTCTCCGTCATTGACCTCCAGCTGCACGGTGGCGACGTCCTGCCCGGCGTACTCGAACACCACAGGGTATTTCTCGTCGCTCAACAGGTAGTGTTCATCCGTACCGATCTCCTTTACATACAGCGAGGCCCCGCAGGGGAGGTCGGTTTTGAAGGAGCCGTTCCCGTTTTCATCGATGCCGGTGGTCTCAATGAGGCCATCGGCGGGGATGGAACTGCCATCGGCGGCGACGATTTCCTCTGCGGCGAACAGGCCGAAGGTGATGTTTTTCCATTCCTCATTCATCCCGATGGAGAAGGTCTCATCCTGCTCCAGCAGCTTTTTGAGGCTGATCTCTACCTTCTGCCGCTCATTGACGAAGCCCACATCGGCGGTGGTGACAGACACCTCCTGGCCAGCGTAGGCGAGGGTGACTTCCTTCGGCTCGGAATCCAGCACCATGCCTGCGGGCGCTGTCCGTTCAGAAACTTGGTAGCGGCCCAGGTACAAGGGCTCCGATGTGGCGGTCCCATCGCTCCCTGTGGTCAGGGTAGCCACCAGTTCTCCGGCCTTTGCGTGAACGATGCCATCCGGGGTGACGATATCCTCCAGAGCGGTGATGTCGTAAACAGCGCCCGGCTGACCCTGCACCTCATACTGCGGCTGGTAGAGGCCACCGGCTTCTGCCACATGGCTGAACACCTCGCCCTCCTTGTGGACGGTGATGGTGCCTTTCTGAACCGTGTTGTACTTGGTCACGGTGACAACGTCCTGAGTGCCATCCACCACAAAGGGTACAGGCTCGTCATCCAGAACGTAACCCCAGGGGCTCTGCTGTTCATACAACTCGTAATTTCCAAAGCCCAGGGCCTCAGGCAGCATGAGGGTCCCTGTGGAATCCGTCACGAAGGTGTCGATGTCCATGGGGCTGGGATAGTTGATGTGCTGCACCACCCATTCGCCGGTATCCGCATTGCGGATCTTCACGGAAGTGCCGGCCAGCGGGATGATCTCGCCGGATTCGGCGTCCCTCTTTTCAAAGCGGATGAGGGAGGTAAAGGTGGGGTTGTTCAGGATGAAGTAATAGGTTTTGCCATGCTCGGAAATGAACACGGAGAAATCCGGGACGAATTTTTGCCCCTCGGCGCCAGCGGTTTGATGCACCACATACAGGCCGTATGGGAGGGACTTCGATTGAGCGAAACCATAGGAATCTGTCAGCAGGATATCCCGTTCAGACTCTTTGGCGTTCTCGTAACTGCCAGCACTGGCCAGATAGACCTGAAACTCAGCCCCGGCCTCCGGCTGCTCGATCTGCACCTCATCGCTGGTAACGGCCAGCGGCGCAGCTTCTGCTTCCGCCTCGGATGCATCAGGCTGGTCAACGTCAGTTGGTTCCTGCACAGCGTCGTTTTCCGGGGCGGCGCTGCCATCCCCGGCCTGGTTCTCGATGGCTGCTTCGTTTTCCTCCGGCTGGCTGGAAGGCTCGGAGCCGCTTTCAGAAGCAGCGCCATTTTCAGGTGTGCTGGGGGTGGAAGTTTCCTCTGCGCTTTCAGTCTGCTGTTCGTCAGGGACGATGGTTTCTTCCTCAGTGGGGGACTCTGTCTCAGGCGCCGGAGCGTCCTGCTCTGGAATGGCGGGCTGGTCGGTGTGCTTGGTAATGGCAATGGAGCCGAGCACCACATCCTCCGTTGCGGTCATGGGGACGCTGTTGTGTTCCAGCGTGAAGTTCCCCGGCTCTGCGCCCACAGGATAGACGGTTTCATCCAGCAGGTACCCCTCGCTGGGCGAGATCTCACGAATGGAGTAATCCGTGCCGCAGGGGTACTCCTTGGTGGTGAATTTTCCCCCGCCCGAAGTGGTGTAGGTGTCCAGCAGGGTTTCACCTTTGAACATTCCGTACACCGCACCATCCAGGGAGGCGTCGCCCTGGGCTTCCCCGGTGACGGAATCCACCTTTTCCATGGTGACGGTGAACTTCTTCAGCACATTGGAAAAGCTGACGCTGGAGGTCTGGCCGGGGTAAATGGTCACCTGCTGGGAAGCTGGCTGGACGTATCGGTCCGGTGACCGCTCGGTGATGGTGTAAGTGCCGGCCTGGAGATTGTCCACCCCGATGGTACCATCAGGGCCTGTCACCACATCCCGTTCCACCCCATTGCCGGAGATGTGGAAGGGGATGCCGGAAACCTCGCCATCCTCGGAGGTTTTCACGATCTGCAGGGTACCGGATCTGATTTCGAGGGAGAAGTAGCACTTCACCGGCTGGGCCTCGCCCTCCACATCAAAGGTGACGACATTTTGATAGGTATCCCGCAGCCAGTATTTCGTGCCGCCGGTGACCACACCGGGGATGGAAGAGGGAAGGCTCTTTTCAGCGGTGATGGTCCCGAAATCCGTTTCACTGGTGGAAACGTGCAGCTGGTTCTCGTCCACGGAAAAATCTACGCCAGGGCAGCTGAAGGTGAAATCACCCAGCACATTGTTCTCATCCACCAGCGTCGTTTCATTTTTCCCGGTGCTCTCGTTGTACTGCAGGGCATGGGTATAGGCCCCAACCGCACTGGGGTCGTCTGTGGTAAAGGACGGGACCGTGCGGTAGTTCATCACGTTTTCCCGCAGGGTATAGAAGATGGGCTTCGCTGCGGGGCTGTTGGCGGTGATCTCGTCCACGATCTGGCTCTCATACCCTGTGCCGAGCTGGTTGTGGGCAATGAGCCAGATGAGGATTTGGGTGGCGATGTACTCATCGATGGCGCTGCCTCCGTACTTTGTGCCGGTTTCCATGTTGTAGCCCAGAGTGAGGGTAGTGTTGATCAGCGCCTTTTGTTCTTCTGTGAAAGAGGCGTAATCATCCGAGGCCTCGTAGCCGATGCCGCTGTTGGCCCGTACACCCATCTGGATGCAGTAGGCGGTGCGGTATGTGCGTAAATCATTGATCCGCAGCTCGAAGAATTCCTCGGTTGTACGCCCGCCAAAAGGCGCAGGGAGGTTTTCGCTGAGAGAATAACGGCGGTCTTTGTATTCGATCATGGCGAGGTACCCGTCATAATCATTCTCGGCGGCAAGGGCACTGCCAGGGAAGAGCCCAAAGCAGAGCAGCACCGCCATCATCAGGGACAGCACTCTTTTAAGATTTTTCATAATAGTCTCCTTTTAGGCAAAATAAAAAAGCCCCCGCAGATTTGAGGAAAATCCTCAAACCCACGGGGGCTAAAGCAGATTTATCGTTCCTCGCCATTTTTCTGGCGGGGCTTTTTTCGGGGGATCACCTTGTGGTGCGTATCCCGCTGAGTGAGCCAGACCGCTTCCAAAATAGAGGCGGTTTCGATCCCATTCTGTCGGCAGCCATTGAGGATGCCCTCCAGATAGGACTTAGAGGGTAGTGCGGGGACGTCCTTGTAGGGGCTGTTCATGGTATAGGCCATGACCTCCCGCTTCAGGCCATCCGGGTCTACCACAGTGACAGGCTCCTTTCCGTACAGCCGGGGGAATCCCTCATAAAGGTCCAGGCTCTGCTCATCCCGTTCCGAAATGCGCCAGAGGACGCCATCCACAAAGCTGTCCGGCTCCGGCAGGATGGTGGCAACGCCATGCCCGCCGCCATTCATGCGGAAAGCGAGGCGGTATCCCTCCAGCCGGACGGTATCCACCACCTGGGCGTCCGGGCAGCGGAAGGCCATCTGGTTCAGGTTCATGTTGGAGCCGTAGGCAAAGTAAAGTTTCCCTTTGGTTTTTCATCACCTCTATCGTTCTTGGTTGCGTCGGTTCTGCAGGCTGGGGTACTGGGATTTGTCATACCGCCAGGCCCTGTCGCCGGGAAGGTTGGAGAGCAGGTGTTCCCGCACATTTTTGTACTCCGGCCCAATCAGGCCAAGGCGCAAAAGAAAGGTGCGGAAGGTGAAGGCGGGGTTCTCGCTGATCTCGGTTTTCCGCATCACCGTCCGCTTCTGATTGATGGCCTGGGCGGAGATGGCCAGCGCCAGCGTAATATTGGCGCGCACCTTGCCGGCATGGAGGGTGCTCTCAAAACAGCGCCACTCCAATGTGCCGCGATAGAACACCGAATGAAGGTTCAAAGCGTAGTACCGGGTCCAGTTGTAGTGCTCGTAGCTGCCATCGCCTCCCTCGTACCATTCCCGCTTGAGGCGGTCCATGGTGGTGTTGGTGGGCAGCCTGCGGATCTTCTCCAGCATGGGTTCACGCACCTTCTGGCACCAGCGTTCCACCCGGCGTTCGTCCACGTTGAGGGCTTTGAACAGGATATCCTCCTTGGAGTACATGATGGACAGGGCGTTCTTCAGGCTCTGCGGGGTATGCTTGGAGGCGTCCACATGGACGTGCATCCCGCAGGATGAATTGACCACAGCCCCCGCATGGCGGAGGGCCCGCACCACTTCCTGAAGCTTGCCCATCTCGCTGTACTCCAGCTTGGGGGAATTCATCTCTACTTTGTAGGTGTCATCGCCTGTGGAAAGCTGCCTGCGCCCACTCCGATGGGTGGCGCGGATGCTGGCGTCAAAGACAAAACGCCATGTTTTCCCCTCGTTGTCGGTGACCTCCCATGGGTCGTAGGTGCGGGAGGAACGGGAATGGGAAGCGGTGGTGCCGAACAGGGCGGCCACCACTTCCGCAGCCTGCTGGCGGGTCAGCCCCGTCATCTCGATCTCGCAGCCGAAGAACTGGTCTTTCAGGTCAATCGACAGCGTTCACCTCCCGATGGGCGGCGGCCAGCCGCTTTCCGATGGCCTCCACCACATTGACGGTGACGCCGTTTCCGGCCTGCTTGTAAAGCTGGGCGTCGGATTGGAACGGCAGGACAAGGTCGATGCGTTCATCCGTCCATCCTTGGAGCCGCAGGCATTCCCGTGGCGTGAGGCGGCGGATGCGGCATCCGTCCCACACACCGGAGGCTTCCCGCTTATGTTTTCGGATACCGCCGTTCTGCTTGGCGGTGAGGCAGCGGGCATAGTCCGTCAGCTCCGGTTCCTCGTTCATATCCACACAGCAAAGGGTGCCTTGGCTGCTCCCGGTGGTGATGGTGTGGGCGATTTTCCTGCCCACCCTGCCGCGTCGGGTATTGAGGGTGGGATAGGCCAAATCCACACTGTCGCCGGGATATGCCATTTTATATCCCTTTTTCGTGTTTTCCTTGATGGGGACGCCTGTGCAGTACAGCCCGGTTTTCCCGCCCATCCCGCCTGCCTGGGAGGTCAGGGTGCAGCTTACCCCTTCCGGGGAGTAGATGCGCTCCCCCTGTGCGCCGGGGCGGATTTGCTTAAGAGGCGTTCCTGCTGTTTCGGTGAAAGGAAGTATTTTTCCTCTGCATCTTTCATCAAGATATCCGACAAGGTACACCCTCTTGCGGGATTGAGGGACGCCGAAATCTTTGCTGTTAAGCACCTGCCATTCCACAAAATACCCCAGTCTGTCCAGCGTATGGAGGATGGCCGCAAACGTCCGGCCTCCGTCATGGTTAAGCAGGCCGGGTACGTTTTCAAGCAGCAGATACGCAGGTCTTTTTGCCGCAGTCAGCCGGGCAATTTCAAAGAACAGCGTACCTCTTGGGTCGGCAAACCCTCCACGGTGTCCAGCAATCGAAAAAGATTGGCAGGGAAATCCCCCGCACAGCAGGTCGAAGTCGGGCATTTCATCGGGGTCGGCTTCTCGGACGTCCTCACGGAACCACTCTCCTTTCGTATCGAACAGCGCCCGGTAGCTTTGGTCGGCATATTTGTCGATCTCACAATGGCCTACGCAGACAAAACCTCCGGCCCGGCTGAGTCCTTCACGGAACCCGCCGATGCCGGAAAACAGGTCAATATACGTTATGGCTTTGGGCATCACGCTCCTTTTTATGAATTTGGTGAAACGCTGCTACACAATCAACCGGCATCACCCCTTTCATGGTGCAGTGTCAAATGATAGGAAAACAGCCCGCAGGGGTTGGGGTGAACCCAATCCTGCGGGCTGCTGTTGTTCCTCTTATGCGTATTATGCGTAGATTTCTTCTTCGGCTTCATCGGCATCCTCGTCCTCAGCCGCTTCGCTCTCAGCTTCTTCCTCGTCCTCATCCGCCGCTTCCTGTCCGTCCTCCTGTGGGGCGCTCCAGGCGGCGTATTCGCTGGGGAGGTCTGTGCTGGTGTCATCCTCGTCCTCGCTGGTTTCCCCGCCCTGGGCGGCGGCCCAGGCGCTTTCTTCCTGTTCCTCCCGCCCGGCGGCCTCAGCGGCCTCAAACTCTTCCTCCGCTTCCTCCAGCGCCTGCTCGATGAGCCCGATGATGAACTCCTTTTGTGTCAGGCGGCGGTGGTGGACTTTTTCAAAGCGTTCCAGGTATTCCTTGACCCGCTGGAACAATTCCTCGCTCACCTGAAATGCCAGTGTTCTGCCTTTTGCCATGACTTTGCCAGCCCCTTTCTCATAATGCTCCTGGATGATCATTTCAATAAACTTGCTCATAGTGCTTTCCGTCTCCCGGATCTCCTCGCTGATCCTGTTGTGCAGGTCCAGCGGGATTTTACAGGTCACGCCCTTGGTTTCCAACGTCCATCGCTCCTTTGCTTGATTCTTTCCCTTTCGGGCAACACAAGCATATCCGAAGAGCGAAGAGAAAGCTATTACCAAGACCAACAACCTTTCAGCCAAAGCGGGGGCAACAAACGTCACAAGCAATAACGGCTATGTTGGGGACTTCTTTGGGGGATTTTACTCATCATCCATGAGGGTATTGAGGAAGCCGAGCATCTCCGGTGGGATGGCTTCCTCCGGCTGCTGTACTGGCTGGGAAGGGACAGCCTGAAGTTCTTCCCGCAGGATGCGGCGCAGGGTGGACTCCAAGGCGTCCTGCCTGGCGCTGTCCAGAATCGCTTTCACCAGAAAGGCGCTTTTCTGGCCTTCCGGCACAGCCTGCAGCAGCGCCCATGCCCGGCGGTGGTCCTCATTCTGGAGGTTTGGGCGGAACATAAAAAGGGGCCTGCTCATCCTTTGCCCACACCGCCCGACAAACGCCCCAAAATCCGCTCGAATCCTTCGGCGTTTACACGGTCGTCTAAAAGGGCAAAAACCCGACACAGGCCGTCCTGGGGGGCGACGTTCCGCTTGACCACCGCTGCGCCGCCGCCCAGCATCACCACCGGGATGGCCTTGAGGTCAAACCCTGCTTCCATGGCTGCCGAGAGAAGGCGCTCGGTGTAGAGGCGGCCCTGCTTCTGGATGATGCCGCGGGCGTCCTCGTCCATGCTGCAGGGCTTTCCCGCCAGCACTCGTTCCACCTGGGCGTCGGTAACGGACAGCCCCACATCCCGGCGAATCTGTTCTTTCACCTCGTCAATGCAGCGGATCATCCCCAGTTCCAGGCTCCGGCAGGTGGCGGCGTTGGGAACATTGTTGTCCAGCCGCATCAGATCCACCGTCCAGCCGCCGATGTCCATGAGCAGGACAGAGGGCTCGTTCTGGAGGAGTTCCGGGTGGATCATCAGGGCGGAATACCCCTGTGGGAACAGCTTCACATCCTCGATAGTCACTTTGTAGGGAATGCCTTCGAACTTGAAATTTACCGGCTGGGAAGAAGGGCAAAGGTACTCCCGGAAGGACTTCTTCTCCCGGCCAAACCCGGCCAGAGGAAGGCCGGCTGCGATGGTGACGGAACACTCCGTCTTGGCGCCCCGCTGCTGGATCTCTTTGGCGATGGCCGCAAGGGTCAGCAGGTAGTAGTTCTCGTTCTCCATCTTGTTTCGCAGGATCGGCTGTCTGCCGGTCCCGCACACGAAGAACTTTCCACCGTACTCCAGCGTGTTCTGAAGGGTGTAGGGCTCATGGGAATAGGCGGTGATACCGGCTGGGAAAGAAAAATGCCGGGTCTTGATGGCGTAGTAGCCATGGTCGATGCCGATGTTCATGGTTTTGCTCATCCTTTCTTGGCTGTTGTTGAAAACATAGTTTCCTGCTGGTTAAGAGCGAAGCGTATCTTGTTCTTTCCCAGCTGGTAAAGTATTTAGGGGGGAGAGTGTGAGAGGGGGGAAGCGCAAAAAACCGCCCTGGCCTGCCAGCCGGGGAGTTTCTGAAAAAGGGCGCACTACCCCCTTGTATTTTGAGGGCTTGAGTTGAGCCGTTTTTGACTTTCGTCAATCTATCTATGAACCTGCCGGAAACTTCTACACTTCCGACAACGGGGAAAAGGGACGCAGAACGAAAAAAAGCGGGGCCTCCGGCCTGAAAAATCAGGCGGAGGCCCCGCTTGTGGGGTTTCGCTGCGGATTTTGCCTTGGACATCCACGGTAAAACCGTTTTTCGGATTTTCTGTCCAAAAGCCCGCAAACCCGCATGAATACTAAGAAAAAAGGGTTGACATCTTTTTTGTCAACCCTTCATGGTGCCGGTGGCCGGACTCGAACCGGCATGGATCGCTCCGCCGCATTTTGAGTGCGGTGCGTCTGCCAATTTCGCCACACCGGCGTGGATTATAATTATAGCCTACGCCGCGCGGCTTTTCAAGTGCAGATTTTTTCGCCCTCCACGCGGATGAGGCGCTCGGGCAGGGGCTCCGCGTAGCTTGCGGCCGCGGCGGCGCAGCCGGGGATGTCGGCGTAAACTCGGCAGAACGCCCCCGCCTTCGGCGGGACGATGAGCCCGCCCCGGCGCTCGAAGCGCATGTCGCGCAGGCTGCCCTCCCCCGTCAGCTTGTAGAGGCTCTCCCGCAGGCTCCAGAGCTCGTAGAAGTCGAAGTCCTCCCGCTCCTTTTCCGACATGAGCCTCTCCGCAAGGCGTTCCCCTCTGCCGTCGCGCAGCTGCACGTCCGCGCCCACCGGCGAGGCCGACACCGCCGCGAGGACGAAGCCCCGCGTGTGGCTGAGCGAAAAGTGCCAGTCCGGACGCTCAGGAAAAAACGGCTTGCCGCGCGCATCGATCGCCGCCTCGGGCAGCTCCCGAGCCCCCTGCCACAGCTCCAGGGCGCGGAAAAGCAGCGAGTAGGCGAAGGCGCTGCCCGGCGCCCGGCTCCGCCCCCGGCAAAGCGCGCGCCCCTCGTCCAGCCCCCTCGTGTCCGAATAGAGAATTAACACGTCCACCGTTCCCCTCAATAGTGCATTTCTCCGAATTTTCACCGCTTCGCCACAAATTATACTACATTTTGTAATCTCATGCTACCACTATTGCAAATACTGTGCTATAATGTTGAGGCTAAATTTTTGAGAGGCAAACTGCTCACGAAAGGGGCGTGGACGACATCAAAAAGATACTGGTCCTCGAGGACGAAGCCGGCATCCGCAGCTTTGTCGTCATAAATCTCCGGCGCTCGGGCTACGAGCCTATAGAGGCGGCCACGGGCGAGGAGGCGCTGCGCCTGCTCGCGGAAAACGACGACATTGGCGTGGCGCTGCTGGACGTCATGCTCCCGGACATAGACGGCTTTGAGATCTGCCGCAGCATCCGGGCCTCCGGCTCGAAGATGGGCATAATCATGCTCACGGCGCTGGGGCAGGAGATGGACAAGGTCACGGGCCTCATGACGGGCGCGGACGACTACGTCACGAAGCCCTTCTCCCCCGCGGAGCTGCTGGCGCGCGTGGACGCGCTCTACCGCCGCGTGGGCGCGAACCAGGAGCCGGAGGAGCCGGAGCTGGAGAGCGGGCCCTTCCTGCTCAATCCCCGCAACCGCACTCTGGACAAGAACGGCCAGCGCGTGAAGCTGACGCAGACGGAGTATTCCATCATGAAGCTCTTCATGGAGAACCCGGGCAAGGCGCTCTCGCGCGAGGACATCCTGGAGAACGTCTGGGGCGCGGACTACAAGGGCGAGCTCAAGATAGTGGACGTGAACATCCGCCGCCTGCGCATCAAGATAGAGGACACGCCGACGGCGCCGGAATACATCACCACCATCTGGGGCTACGGCTACAAGTGGGGCTCCTGAGGCGATGGACGGAAAGGAAAGGCCCGGCCTGCCCGCGAGGGCGCTGGCCGCGGCGAAGCGCTTTGCAGGCGGAGAGCGGCCCGAGGCGCTCCGGGGCCTTAAGGGCGTGTGGCTCGTGCTCAGCTGTGCTGCCATCCTCTGCGTGCTGCTGACCCTGGCCTTCGCGCTCTGCGGGCTGGTGACCTGGGCGGGCATCTTCGCCGGGGGCGCGGTCGCGCTGCTGCTGCTGTCGAACCTCTGGTTCCGCGAGCGGGTAACGAACCCCATCCTCGGCCTGGGCGACACGGCCCGGCGCATAGCCGACGGCAGTTACGGCTCCCTGGCCGAGAAGCTCCGAGACGACGAGATAGGCCGCTTTGTGGACGCTTTCAACGACATGTCCGTGAAGATAGGCGAGGCGGGAAAGACGCAGTCTGAGTTCATCTCCTCCGTCTCGCACGAGCTGCGCACGCCGCTCACGGCCATCACCGGCTGGAGCGAGACGCTCATGTACGACGAGGCAATACAGGGAGACTCCCGCAGGGGCGTGGAGATAATCTCCTGCGAGGCTGGCCGGCTCACAGGCATGGTCGAGGAGCTTCTGGAGTTCACGCGCATACGCGACGGGCGCTTCACGCTGAATCTCCAGGAGGTGGACCTCGACTCCCTGCTGGAGGAGGTCGCCTTCACCTACGGCGAGCTTCTGAAGCACGACGGCATAGAGCTCGGCTACGAGCCCGCGGAGGAACCGCTCCCTCCCGTGACAGGCGATCCGGCCCGTATAAAGCAGGTGCTGCTGAACATCCTTGACAACGCCGCGAAATACGGCCGCCGGGGCAGGAAGATAGAGCTCACCTCCGGCGTGGAGGGCGAGTACGTGCGCGTGAGCGTGCGCGACCACGGCCCGGGCTTTGCGGACGAGGATCTGCCCCACGTAAAGGAGCGCTTTTACAAGGGCCGCGGCAAGGAGCGGGGCAGCGGCATAGGCCTCGCCGTCTGCGACGAGATAGTCACGCGGCACGGCGGGCGGCTCGTCATAGGCAACGCCGAGGGCGGCGGCGCGCAGGTCTGCGTCGATCTGCCCATAAAAACACAGTAATTTTAAGATTCAGAGGTCTGTAATGGCTAAAAACAACGAACAGGTCTGCTTCCGCACCACCATAGGCGGGCAGGCGCTAATAGAGGGTATCCTGATGCGCGGGCCGGACAAGCAGGCCATAGTCTGCCGCACGGCCGAGGGCATGACCGAGAAGGTGGAGCCCCTGAAGCTCGTGAAGGACAGGCACCCGGCCCTGGGCTGGCCCTTCATCCGCGGGCTCGTCATTTTTGTGGATTCCATGGTCAAGGGCATGAGGGCGCTGACCTATTCGGCGAGCCTTCTGCCCGAGGATGAGCAGGAGGAGCCGACGAAGTTCGACCTCTGGCTTGAGAAAAAGCTGGGCAGCGAGAAGGCGGAGAAGATAGTCATCGGCATAGCCGCCGTGCTGGGCGTGCTGCTGGCCGTGGGGCTTTTCCTCTTCCTGCCCACCTTCATCGCCGGGCTCATCCCGGGCGTGGACGGGCATTATACCCTGCGCAGCCTCCTCGAAGGCGCGCTGAAGATCGTCATCTTCCTCGTCTACCTCGGCCTCATCGCCCGGATGAAGGACATGAAGCGTCTCTTCTCCTACCACGGCGCGGAGCACAAGACCATCTTCTGCTACGAGAAGGGCCTGCCCCTGACGGTGGAGAACGTCCGGCCCCAGAGCCGCTTCCATCCCAGGTGCGGCACGAGCTTCCTGCTCGTGGTCATCGTGCTGGGCATCTTCGTGGGGCTCTTCATACAGGTGGACAGCACGCTGCTGCGCTTCGCGCTCCGGCTGCTGCTGCTGCCCGTCATCGTCTGCGCGGCCTACGAGCTCAACCGCTGGGCTGGCCGGCATGACACGAACATCGTCTCGCGCATCGTCACCTGGCCCGGCAAGCAGCTCCAGCACCTGACGACCAACGAGCCGGACGACGGCATGATAGAGTGCGCCATCCGCGCGCTTGAATTGGTTATTCCGGAAGAGAAAGGCAAGGACGCCTGGTGATCGCTTCGCACACTTGCGGGCTGAGCGGTGTTTTTTCCGAGGTACACGCCCCCGGAAAAAACCTATTGCAATCTTATGCAATATTCGGGCAAAACCTTTGCAGACAATTAGGGGGATGGGGATATGCCGCGGACATACAGCGAGCTTTATATATCCGTGCGCAACCGGCTGCGCGACGCCGGGATAGAGGCCGCGGAGCTTGAGGGCAAGCTCATAGTCGCGACCGCCGCCGGGAAGACGACTGAAAAACTGCTGCGGGACATGCGCTTTTATGCGACAGACGAGGTGGAGCGCCGCACGGAATCCATGCTGGGCCGGCGCCTTGCAGGGGAGCCTGTGGCCTATATAACGGGGGTCTGGGAGTTCCGGGGCCTGCCGATGGAAGTGAACCCTTCCGTGCTCATCCCGAGGGTGGACACGGAGGTCCTGGCGGAGACGGCGATACGCTGGCTGCACGGGCGGAAGATGGACGCGCGCGTCCTGGACCTGTGCAGCGGCAGCGGCTGCATAGGCTGCGCGATAGCGGACGCCCTGCCCCAGGCCCGCGTGGTGCTGGCGGACGTCAGCCCCGAGGCCGTGGAGGTCAGCCGCCGGAACGTGCGGCGCAACGGCCTGGACGGCCGCGTGGGCTTCCTGCTGGCGGACGTCATGAAGCAGCCCCCCATCATGACGGGCAGCTTCGACCTTGTCGTCTCGAACCCGCCCTACATTCCGACCTTCGACATTCTGACGCTGGAGCCCTCCGTGCGTGATTACGAGCCGGTCTGGGCGCTGGACGGCGGGGACGACGGTCTGGACTTCTACCGCGCCATCCTCAAAAACTGGCGCGGGGTCATCCGCCAGGGCGGCATGCTGATGTTCGAGGTCGGCGAGGAACAGGCGGGCAGCGTCAAGGACCTCATGCGCATGGCCGGCCTGCACGACGCGCAGTCGGTGCTCGACACGCGCGGCGTGGAGCGGGTCGTGACGGCCAAGGCATAGACTGAACCTTCAATCATTTCATTTTATCGAGGTGTGACATGGCAGAAAAGAAAAAGGCGGCGCCCTCCGCGGCGCCCAGCCCCGCGGGCGACAAGAAAAAGGCCCTGGAGACGGCCATCGCCCAGATAGAGAAGAACTACGGCAAGGGCGCCATCATGCGCCTGGGGGACGACATACCCGTGAATGTCGAGGCCATCTCGACGGGCTCGCTCTCCCTGGACCTCGCGCTCGGCATAGGCGGCGTGCCGCGCGGGCGCATAGTCGAGATCTACGGCCCCGAGAGCTGCGGCAAGACGACGCTGGCGCTGCACGTCGTGGCCTCCGCCCAGAAAGGCGGCGGCGAGGCGGCGTATATAGACGTCGAGCACGCGCTGGAGCCCGCCTACGCCCGCGCCCTGGGCGTGGACATAGACAACCTCCTCATCTCCCAGCCGGACACCGGCGAGCAGGCGCTGGAGATAACCGAGCAGCTGGTGCGCTCGGGCGCTCTGGACGTCGTCGTCATCGACTCGGTCGCGGCCCTGCTGCCGCGCAGCGAGCTGGAGGGCGAGATGGGCGAGAGCAGCGTCGGCGTCGTGGCGCGGCTCATGAGCCAGGCGCTGCGCAAACTCGCGGGCGTCGTGTCGAAGACCGGCTGCATAGTCATCTTCATAAACCAGCTGCGCGAGAAGATAGGCGTCATGTACGGCAACCCGGAGACGACGCCGGGCGGCCGCGCGCTCAAGTATTTCGCCAGCGTGCGCATAGACATGCGCCGCATCGAAACGCTCAAGAACGGCTCCGAGATGATAGGCAACCGCACCCGGGCCAAGGTCATAAAGAACAAGGTCGCGCCCCCCTTCAAGGAGGCGGAGTTCGACATCATCTACGGCCAGGGCATCTCGAAGGTCGGGGAGATAATAGACCTCGCCGTGAAGCTGGAGCTCATAGACAAGGCGGGCGCCTGGTTCACGGTGGGCGAGACCCGGCTGCAGGGCCGCGACAACGTGCGCGAGTATCTGGAGCAGAACCCTGAGGTCATGGACAGGCTGGAGCAGCAGATACGCGACAACGCGCACAAGCTCATGACCCCGCAGGCCCGCAAGGCGGCCATAGCCGCGGGCCGGGCCGTGGACATCTCGGCGGACGATTTCGATGGCTGAGACCCCCGCCGAGAGGGCGAAGGCCCGCGCGCTGCGCCTGCTGGAGAAGCGGGATTATTCCGAGGCCGAGCTCGCCGCGAAGCTCGTGGAAAAGGGCGATGACCCGGACTCAGCCCGCGCCGCGGCTGCGCGCATGGCCGAACTCGGCTTTGTGAACGACGAAAACTACGCGGCCATGGTCGTGCGGCACTACGCCGCGAAGGGCTACGGCCGCGCACGGATACGGGAGGAGCTGCGCCGCCGGAAGCTGCCGCGCGAGCTCTGGGACGCCGCGCTCGATGAGCTGCCGGAGCAGTCGGACACGGTTGAGCGCCTGCTCATGCAAAAGCTGCGCGGCCGCGCCCCGGAGGGGGACGAGCTGCGCCGCGCCTGCGCCGCGCTCATACGCCGGGGCTTCTCCTGGGAAGAGGTCTCCTCCGCGGCGAAGAGGCTCAGTCATGGATTGGAGTTGGACGAATGAAGGTAGGCATGATCTCCCTCGGCTGCCCGAAGAACCGGGTCGCCTCGGAGCAGATGCTCAAAAAGCTCGCGGACGCGGGCTATGAGCTCACGAACGACGAGACCGAGGCCGAGGCCATCGTCATAAACACCTGCGCCTTCATAGAGGACGCAAAGCAGGAGGCCATAAACACCATCCTCGAAACGGCCCGGCTCAAAGAGACGGGAAGGCTCAAAAAGCTCGTCGTCGCCGGCTGCCTCTCGGAGCTCTACAGGGACGAGATCATCTCCGAGATGCCGGAGGTGGACGCCGTCATCGGCGCGGGCAGCTACGACGAGGTGGCGGCGGCCCTGGAGGGCGCGCTGCGGGGCGAGAAGCCGGTCATAATAGGCGACAACTGCGCCGCCGTCTCGGAGACGGGGCGCGTCATCAGCACCGGCGGGGTCTGGGCCTACCTGCTCATAGCGGACGGCTGCGACAACCACTGCTCCTACTGCCTCATCCCGAAGATACGCGGGCGCTTCCGCTCCCGGCCCATGGAGAACATCCTGGCCGAGGCCCGACAGCTGGCAGAGCGCGGGTACAGGGAGCTCATCCTCGTCGCCCAGGACCTCACGCACTACGGTTTCGATCTCTTCGGCAGGCCGAGCCTCGCCGCGCTCCTGCGCGAGCTCGTGAAGATAGACGGCCTGCGCTGGATACGCCTGCACTATCTCTACCCCCACGAGCTCGACGACGAGCTCATAGAGCTCATCGCCTCGGAGCCGAAGATCGTCAAATACATCGACATCCCCATCCAGCACATAGACGACCGCATCCTCCGGCGCATGAACCGGCGCGACACGGGCGAGAGCATCCGCGCCCTGTTCAAGAAGCTGCGCGAGCGCATCCCAGGCCTCGTGCTGCGCACGAGCCTCATAACCGGCCTGCCCGGCGAGGGCGAGGCGGAGTTTGAGGAGCTGTGCGAGTTCCTGCGTGAGGCGAAGATCGAGCGCGCCGGGGTCTTCCCCTTCTCGCCCGAGGAGGGCACGCCCGCCGCGAGGATGGAGTATCCGCCGAAGGATGTCGCCATGGAGCGCGCCGCGCTGGTGGAGCGGCTCCAGGCCGAGGTCATGGACGTGTGGGAGGGCTCGCTCGTCGGCCGCGAGGTCGAGGCCATCTGCGACTGCATAGACGGCGAGACGGGCCTCGCCGTGGGCCGCAGCTGGTTCGATTCCCCCGGCATAGACGGCGGAGCAGTCATGGAGGGCGAATGTGAGCCCGGAGACATAGTCACTTTCCGCGTGGAGAGCGCCGAAGACGGCGTCCTCAGAGGGAGGATAATATGAAGCTAACGACAGCCAGCAAGATAACGATCGTCCGCGTGCTGCTCATCCCCGCCGTGCTGGTGCTCATGTACCTGGACTTCCCCGGTCACATGTACTGGGCGCTGGGCGTCTTCGTCCTCGCCTCCGTCTCCGACTTCGTGGACGGCTACATCGCAAGGCACTACAATCAGGTCTCGAACTTCGGCAAGTTCCTGGACCCCCTGGCGGACAAGCTGCTCGTCATCTCGGTCATGCTCGTGTATGTGGACACGGGCCTCTTCCCCGCCTGGGCGGCGATAGTCGTCGTGGCGCGGGAGCTGGCGGTGACGGGCCTGCGCCTCGTGGCCGTGGAGGGAGGCAAGGTCATCGCCGCCGCCTGGTCCGGCAAGATAAAGACCGCCTCCACCATGGTCTGCTTCATCCTGCTGATGCTGCCCGTCCCGGATTGGACGGTGACGGCCTGCTGGATAGTCGTCCTGGCCACGACCGTCTACTCCGGCATAGAGTATTTCGCAAAGAACGCCTCGGTGTTCAAATAAGCCACTGACCCGGCGCGGCGGAACCCCGCCGCGCCCCCTTTTAAACTGCCTATGGAAAAAACTGCTCACAAGAAAAATCTCCGCCGCCTGGCGCCGGTGCGCCTGGGTATAATGCTCCTGTGCCTTTTGGCCGTGGCGCTCATCTACGCCCTGCGCGGGGACGAGGGCGCGATGCTCTGGGTGTATGAGCACGTGACGCACCCCTACCATCTCTTCATGTCGAAGCTCTGCTCCCACTTTGCCTTCTCTGCGGCGGAGCTCGTCTACGCTGCTGCCATCCTGGGCCTCGCGGCCTACCTGCTCTGGTGCGTCTACCGGCTCATCCGCTTCCCGGAGAAGCTCTGGCAGCTCTACCGCCTGGTCCTCACCCTCGCCATGGCGGGCGCGGTATTCTGGGCGGGGCTCAGCGTCATGTGGACACCCTGCTACTACGCGCCCGGCTTTGCCGAGCAGTCCGGCGTGGACGACGGGCCGTTGGAGCTGGAGGAGCTTGAGACCGTCACCCGCTGGTTCGCCGCCCTGGCGAGCGAGTACGCCGACGAGGTGCCGCGCGACGAAAATGGCGCCTGCACGACGGACAGGGATTCCGTCCTCGACCGGGCCGCCGGGGTCTTCGAGGGCGCCGCAGAACTCTACCCCTTCCTCGACGGCGAGGCGCTCCGGCCGAAGCCCATCCACTTCTCCCGCATCATGAGCTACCTCGACTTCACAGGCTTCTTCTTCCCCATGACGGGGGAGGCCAACCTCAACATGGATTCGCCCGTCTTCCTCCTGCCCTCGACGAGCCAGCACGAGATATCCCACCAGCGCGGCGTGGCCATGGAGCAGGAGTGCAACTTCGTCGCCGTCCTCTCCTGCCTGGAGTCGGAATACGCGGACTTCCGCTACGCCGGCGCGGCCCTGGCCTACATCTACCTCGGCAACGCCCTGGCCGGCGCGGACTACGAGGCCTATACCGAGATCTACTACAGCCTCTCCGACACCGTGCGCGCGGACTTCAAGGCGCAGTCGGCCTATTGGGACGAGTTCCGCGACAGCGCGGCGCAGAAGGCCTCGAACACGGTGTACGACTCCTTCCTCAAATCCAACGGCCAGGAGCTGGGCATGCAGAGCTATGGGGCCTGCATGAACCTGCTGGTCCACTATTACATAGACGAGGCAAGGGAGGCGCTGGGATGAAGGACAGGGGCTTTTCCATCTGGTCTGCAGCCATAGACCTCATCGCGCTGGGCGCTATGACGCTCGTCATAAGCCTCGGCGTCGTGACGATATGCCCGGCCGCGACGGCGCTCTACTACTCCGTGGCCAAGTCTGTGAGACGCGGCCGCGGCGGGCCGTACAGGGAGTATTTCCGCTCCTTCAGGGAGAACTTCCGCCAGGGCGCGGCGCTCTCCGTCATACTGGCGCTTTTCTGCGCTGTTGGCTTTTTCGCGGCGGTGTACGTGGTGAATCTGCCGCAGAGCGCGGCCGTGGACTTCTTTTACAGGGCGACCTTTTTCTTTGCCCTCATCGTGGCCTTTCTCATCCTGGCCGTGGCCTGCCCGGTGCTGAGCCGCTTCAGGTTCAAGACGGCGCAGATACTGCTGTTCTCCCTGCGCGCGGCGCTGAGGTTCCCGCTCAGGACGCTTGGCCTTGCGGCGCTCTGGGCTGCGCTGGGCGCAGCCTTCCGCTTCTTCCCGCCCGCGCTCATCCTGGCCCCCGGGCTGGGCACATTTGCCGCGACCTTCCTGCTCGAACCCGCCTTCCGGCACTACATGCCGGAGCGCAGCGAGTTCGACGAGGGTACGGACACCTGGTATCTGGAATGATCGACATGAAAGCTAAAAGATTCATCTGCCTGCTGCTGGCCGCCTCCTGCCTGTGCGTCTGCTGTTCCGCCTCCGCGAGCTCGGAGGACGCGGGCTTCTGCGGCGTACCTTTCCTCGACAGCCGCACCGTGCTGGTGGGCGATTCGCTCACCTGCCACCTCGTGGACTATTTCCTGAAGCCCATGGATCTGCTCTGCGGCGCGAGCTACATGGCCGCGCCCAACAGCGCCGTCAACTACTACTTCGAGGACTGGTGGCCCCTCAAGCCCCTGGAACAGAACGCCTACGGCAGCACGACGAGCCCCGGACTTGAGGGCCTGACCTTCGCCGAGGCCGTGGAGGCCACGGCGGGCCGTTTTGAGCGCGTGCTTTTCCTCATGGGCTCGAACAGCAGCGAGTACTCCGTCGTGGAGGACTACACCGTCGTCATCGACCACATGCTCGAAAACTGGCCGGAGGCCACGATCTACGTCCAGACCGTGCCGGATTCCGTGACCGGTGTAGTGGCAACGGAGAGGATAAACGGCGTCATAGCCGACACAGTGGCCTATTACGAGGCTCTGGGCGAGACGCGGGTGGTCCTGCTGGATTCGCACTCCTGCTGGGGCAGCGGCTGCTATCTGCACGACGGGGCCCACCTGACGGACATCGGCATCCGCCGCTGGTACGATTTTTTGGCGCAGAATCTGCTCGCCAGGGGCTACCTGATGGACGACCTCGCGGCGAAGAGCCTGCCCGAGCTGCGCCGCGCCCGCGCCGAACAGCAGGCCCTCCGCCTGGCGGAGCGCAGCTTTGTCATAAGTCCCCTTGAACGCTGAGCTCACAAACACCTGTAAAAAGCGCCCTGTTGGGGGCGGTCCAATAAAACAGTATAATAATGTTTTCGGGAAGGCGGCATGAGTAATCATGCCGCCTTCCCGTTCATAACGTCATAGAGTAAATTGGCGGGGAGTATGCCGATATAGTTGTAGCTGATCGTCACATCCTGCACTCGGTGTCCGCTGGACTTGTCCGGTGCATGAACATATACGGCATTTACCATATCGTTCAGAATTTTAGGTGTCAGCTTCTCCAAGTACAGGTATTTCTTTGCCTGTCGGATAAACCTGTCAACATTCTCCGCTTGATTTTCTTGATTCTGTATTTCGTTTTCAAGCATTTCAATCTTGGCTCTCAAGTCTGCCTGCTCCTGCTCATAATCGTCAGACAACATCTGAAAACGAGCTTCGGACAGTTTACCATTGACCATATCCTCATAAATACGCTTAAACAATCTGTCCAGTTCCGCCAGACGGTTTTCAACTTTCTGCAAAGTTCTCTTCTTGGCAGAAAGCTCTTTCTTTACTTCCTCACTTCGCTTTGCACCTAATGCTCTGCGGAACGCATCCTCATAATCAGCAACACATTGGATTACCAACCTCATGTGTTGGAGTGTACCTTCTTCCAGTACCACGGCACGGATGAAGTGAGTGTCGCAAACTTCCTTGCCCTTTTTACGGGAAGTGGAGCATACAAAATGGTCTTGTCTGGTTTCAAAACTGTTGCTGGTGCAGTAGTACAATTTCTCACCACAATCGGCACAGCGGACGAGACCGGAGAACATATTGGTCTTGCCTGTTCTGGTAGGTCTGCGTTTGTTCTTGCGAAGTTCCTGTACACGGGCGAAGGTTTCTTCGTCAATAATGGCTTCATGGGTGTTCTCGAAAATCTTCCATTGATCGGGAGGGTTTTCGAGTTTCTTTTTGCTTCTGTACGACTGCTTACGGGTCTTAAAGTTGACCATGTGACCAAGGTATTCCATCTTTTCCAGTATGCCGGTGATAGTGCGTGGTGCCCAATCGTAAGGATTGTCCGGTGTCTTTGCAGGAGCATTTCGTCCCATCTTCATCCAATGAACGGTGGGGCAATCCACCTTTACTTCCTTCAGTTTCTTGGCGATTTGAGAGGGACCGAAGCCCTCCATACACCATGCGAAGATCTGACGGACAACGGCTGCGGCTTCATCGTCCACAATCCAATGTCGCTTTGGATTGTCGGGGTCTTTCATGTAGCCATAGGGCGGATTGGTGGTCAGATACTCACCGGATTCGCCTTTCTGCTTCATAACCGCCTTGACCTTTTTACTGCTGTCCTTGACATAGAACTCGTTGATGATATTCAAGAACGGAGTAAAGTCATTGTCCTGCTGGTTGGCGCTGTCCACACCGCTGTTCACGGCGATGAAACGGACATCGTGTTCGGGGAAAAGCATTTCCGTGTAGAAACCGACCTCCAGATAGTTTCTGCCGATACGGCTCATATCCTTGGCGATGATGACACCGACCTTATCGTTCTCGACCAACTCAATCATTCGTTTCCAATCGGGTCTGTTGAAGTTGGCACCAGAGTAACCATCGTCCACGAAAGATTGGATGTTGCGGAAACCTTGTTCTTGTGCGTATTTTTTGAGAATCGCCTTTTGGAAACAGATTTGTCAAGGGGGTTTTACTCTGAAAACACCCGAAATTACAATACTGCGACAAGAACCACAGCAATATGCCACATTCTCTATCGCCTCGTATATACTGCATGCAAAAATATTCACTTTTTTTGCTAATTATAATTATTGCAAACCTTATAGAATGATGTTATGATGATTTCGTAAATACTGTGGGCTGTCTGACACAATCGATATGATAGGAGGTAACATCATGATTCATTTTACTGCTAAGCAGTTTGACTTTTTGTGCGAACGATTTAGGTGTACCTTCCCGTTATGTAAAGGGCAAATTAAAATCATTCATTTATGCGCATAAGTTGGACTGCTGTTGGTCTGCTTATGCGCTTTTTTTCAGGAGGGAGGTAATTAAATGCGTTACAGAAGAAGTTTGCTGGCTTCATTTTTGGTCATTGTTCTAACAGCTTTGTTGCTTTCTGCCTGTTCCAACAATAACAAAGAAAACAAATTGTCAGAATTGGAGGATATCAAACTGAACCAATATATGACTGATTCTGGCATTACAATTCCAGAAAGTGTAGACATGGACACAATTCGTAGCATAATCATTGAATTGGAAGATAATCCCGAGCATCCAGCACCCATTGTAGGCGACACTTTGATTGCAGACTTGTACGAGGACATCCGCAATTTGGTCGTTGAATATGAAGCTGGCAAAAAATAGATTTGATTTACTTTCTGTGTATCTTGACGATTACAACAAGGAGGGTCAAAATGAAACGATTATTTGCTTTGGTACTTTCATTTTGTATGGCTTTGTCCAGTGGCGTTTGTGCAGCCGCCGCCGAAACCCCTCTTCGGTAAAATGAAAACGGCGTGTTATTATCTTCTCTTGATTATGAGGAGTGTAGAAATTTTCTTTTGAATCAGGGTGTTTCCATCCCAGAAGAATTAAGTGGTATTGATTTACCAAAGCTTTTTGCTGATCTTGAAAGCAATCCCGATATGGTAGTATCTTTAGGATGGACTACTTTGGCTGATTTTATTGAAGAGGTTCGTTTTGTAGTAAAATCACACTATGCCTGTGCCCGGTTCCAAAAGAACCTTGCCGCCTGTAACAGCACGTGGAGTTTCATAACAACCAATCTTACTAATCCACGGACACGCCATATCAATGGCCGTATGCCTTTCGACACACTCACAACGTTTAGACTCGTACATTCGGAAGTAGTCAGTGCGGTCGGTCGCACATTCTCACCATGAGTATCTGACACCCGGCATATAGGTGACGCCGCCCACCTCTGGGCAGGTTTCGTGCGGATTGCTCCGTTTACGGCCACTCTCTGCCGACTTCACCGAGCTTTTGACCATGAAGTGGTTGCACACTTCAAAGCCAATCGGAGTATCAGTGTGGGCGTTTCCGGACGTTACCCCTTCATTCCACCCATCGGATTGTCAGTTCTCCTAAGATTTCAGGCTATAAAGCCCTTCGACTTAGTGCCTAACCTTTTCAGTTAGGAACGTGTCGCACGATTGTCATTGCCATAGCCCTCCAAAAGGTTGATGACGCCCCACACGCCGAGACCGGCACCGAGAGCGATAACGAGGGTCTGGAGAACGGTGATTGCCTGATTGAAAAATTCCATAAATAAAGTTGGCCGGAATCATTTGAAAAAGATTGATTTAGTCATGGTTCATAGGCATACAAAAGCCGGACAATCTGCCGCCCAGTTTCCGGGCTGGCTGATTCCGGCCTTCCTCCTTTTTCATTATTTATACAGCGTCACGCCCGAGACGCTGGAGCTCTTCCGTGGCTACGCCTGGCCCGGGAACCTGCGCGAGCTGCGGAACATCATCGAGCGCAGCCTCGTGAATGCACGCAGCGGGAGCCCCCTTTCGGTCAGCGGGCCGCTTGGGGACTCGGAGCTGGGCGTGCCGCTGACGGCGGCCAGGGGCGAGCGCGCCCTGGACCTGCGCAGCGCGGAGGAAGAGCGGCTCGTTGAGACGCTCATCCGTTTCAACGGCAACAAGGCCAAGGCTGCGCGGCACCTGGGGATCTCCCGAGGAACTGTGTACAAACGGCTGAGAGAGCTGGAGAGCCGGGACACGGCCTCATGATAAAGGCCCCGCGCCGATCCTGCGGCGCGGGGCCTTGCTGTGTCAAACTTGTACGCGGCGGCATAGAGTGTCCCGCGGCGATTTGGACGCAGGGGAGGGGTCGTATGAGACGCTGTGATTGCCGGGCGGGGGGACCCAGAAGGCGGGTCCGCCTTGCGGACGGATGCCTGCTCGTATTTCTGGCCGTGCTGCTGGCTCAGTCGGCGTACAGCCTGTTCTCCGCCGGCTCGGCCGAGACGGAAGGCATCGACATCATTGTGCGCACCTCCGCTGCGGGCGTCTTCGGCCACCTGCTGAGCGGCGGCGGCCGCTGCCCGCAGGAGCCGCGCGACCCGGCTGAGAGCCGCGCCCTGCGCTTTCGCGCGCTGGCAGCCGCGGCCATCGGCATCTTCTGCCTGTTCACCCTGCTCGCCTACCGCGCGGTGCTGCTGCACCGCCCAGGTTTCGCCGCCCCGGATTCGGCTGCCGCCACGGTGGCTCAGTTCCGCGACTTCGTCTCCGGCTGCATCGGCTGCCTCATCGGGAGCCGCTCCGGGCCGCAGGAAAATTATGAGCCATAGCTTTCAGGAGGTTACCAACAAATGGCCGATATCATGCAGGATGTTCTCAACCTGAATTACAGCCCCAGTTTTGATATACAGGGGATGCAGGAAGCTGATATAAACCTCAGTCTCAGCCCCTCCGTAGCCGCCTCCGCCACGGTCTACGGCACCGTGACCGACGGCACGAATCCCCTGCCCAACGCCACGGTCAAACTCTTTGACAGCCTCGGCGTGCCTTATCGCCATGTAATGACCGACGTTGCGGGCGCCTATTCCTTCGACAACGTCCCCGCCGGGACCTACAGCATCGCCGCTGCTCTCGATGGCTATATCATGAGCCCCAGCTCTTTGCTGACGCTCTCCAGCGGCAGCAGCATCGAGGTGCCGCTGGTGTGCCGGAGCGAGGCCGCGCTTGCGCTCGGTGCCATAGCGGGTACGGCGACGACCATCGGTCTGGCTGGGAGCGCTCCGGTTGCCGGTGCCACCGTGACCCTGCGCAATCTGGCCGGGACTGCCGTTGCAACGACCCGCACTGCCGACGATGGAGAGTTCGTATTCTACGGCGTGGCCGACGGCATCTACAGCCTTGTCGCCACGGCGGACGGCTACCTCGCCACGGCTCCCATCGCCGTGACCATAGCCGAGGGTTCCATTGCAAACGTCGCCGTGAACATGGTCGTGGACAGCCGCACCTACAACGGCACGGTCAGCGGCATCATCCGCGACTCGAACGGAGCGCCCGTGTCCGGCTGCTTTGTGGGCCTGTACGCTGTGACCGGCCTTGGCACCTCGCAGATAGAGACGCTCGTTGCCACGACGAAGACAACGCCGAGGGCAAATATCTCTTCGGCGCCGTCTCCGGAGGGCAGTATCTCGTCAAAGCCAAGCTCTCCGCCTGAGGCGGGGGCGAGCGGGGCCGGGTCCGGCCCCGCTTTTTTTAAAAGCGGGAGAAATCTTGAAGTTCAGGGCGGCAAATAAAACCCGTCCGCGGAGCGGACGCCTGAGCGTTCAGGGGGAGAGAAGGGTCTCGACGGCAAGGCGGAGCGTATCGGGGCCGCCGGTGTTGCCGGGGAAGATGACATAGGGCGTGCCGGGAAAGCGGCTCTCGGGCCCGGTCCTCCAGACGGGTACGCCGGGCTGGAGCTGTCCAAGCACTCGCGCGCGGCGGACGCGCAGGGCCTTGGTTCCCACGTCGCTTGAGGTGATGCCGCCCTTCGCCAGCACGAAGGCGGGCGTCACGTCCAGGCCCGCGACCAGGCTCTGGACGCCGTCGCTTATTTTCACGCTGCGCAGCAGGGCGCTCTCCTGCGTGTCGCCGTCGAGAGCCAGCAGCCGCCGCTTCGTAAAGCACACCGCCGTCTTTCCCTCGCGGATGATGCGCGCGGCCTCGGCGCAGCAGCGGGACACCTCCGCGCCGAAGGCGGCGTCGCCCTCCAGGACGAGGTCGGAGTCGAACTCCACGGCAACGACGCCATCGAGCGTCAGCAGCCGCTCAAGCTGCTCCGTCGTCTTCCCCGTGTGGCTGCCGACGACGACTATCCCGCCGCCCGGGCGCGTGACCATCTCCTCCCGGCGGAGCAGGGGGCGGTCGCTCACGCCGCCCAGGGCCTTCACGAGGCTCGCGGCCGTGCGGAAGAGGAAGCGCCGCCCGCGCGCCGCCGCGCGGTAGAGGGCCACGGAGAAGACCTTTACGTCGCAGTAATCCACCGCGTCCACGCAGACCTTTCCGAAACCGCGCACCGAGCAGAGCTTCTCCGCGATGCCGTCGTAGTCGAGCGCGCGCAGCTGTTCTATGGGTATGAGCAGGACCTCCGAGGCCGGGCTCGCGCCGAGGGTCTTTTCCTCAATATAGTCCGGCAGATAGGAGCTGCGGTAGCCGAAGGTCTTGTCCGCGGCAAACTCCGTCTCCGCGGCCGGGATGAGTTCCCTGCCCTGGAGAACGTAGTGAACGCCGCCCAGCGTGAAGCGCCCGCCCTCCTTGAAGAAGGGGCAGAGCACCTCGCCGTCCACGGCAAGGCCCGCGGCCTCCAGCTCACGCCGGAGCACCTCGGTCTCCAGCGGATAGTGCCCGCGCAGGGTAGAATCACAGCGGGAGAGCAGCATGAAGCCCCGGCCGGACTCGCGCGAGGCGCGGAGCACGGCGCGGCCTATCTCCTCGTGCGCGCGGCTGCTCTCTGCGGCGGTCATGGCGCGGGAGTTCGTCAGGATGTAGAACAGCCTCTCGCGCTCCGCAAAGCCCTCGCGGATGGAGCCCTCCGTCCAGTCCGTGTAGACCGAGACGTCGTGCACCGTCTGAACGCCCGTGGGGTCGTCGTCCAGGACGACGAGCTTGTCGGCGTTTGCGGCCAGCTCCGCGGCGAGGGCAGAGTCCACGGCTGCCTCGTCCACGGGCGGGAGCTGCTTCAGTATTTCAATGCCGGGCATGTGTTTTCCTCCTCATTCAGTTATGTCCAGCCTCCGGAGCCCCAGGCCCCGGGCGGAGCAAAGACGCTCGGCCAGCTCTTTCAGACGGCGGAGCTCCGGCTCCGCGAGGGGCTCGAAGAGCTGCACGGTCAGCTCCGCCGCTCCGCGTGAAGTCTTTTGTCGCCACTGGCCCACGGCGCGGCCTCCGCGGAGCACGGCGCCGGGATTCCCGACGTAACGCCAGAGCTGCCGCTGTATCTTCACGTCGGGTGCGATTAGCTCCCTGTCGCGCGCGTCGAGATAGGGGTCGTGCGGGCCGAGCAGCAGCAGACTGGTCCCGGGCTCGCTGCCGCGGAACTCCTCCAGCTGGCAGGCGAGGGCGTATTTCTTTTTGTCGCCGCAGAGGACGGGGACAAGCTCCGGCTCCACGGCGCGCCAGAGCCTGCGGGCCTGCGCGGGCGAGCTTCCCAGCCAGGCGGCCAGCTCGCGCTCCGTCGCCGGGGCGTAGCAGCGCAGGAATTTACGCACTAGCCCGGCGCCAGCGTCCGGCGCGGCCTCAAGCCCCCGGCCCAGCCAGAGCTTGGGGGAGACAAATTCCGGGCTCGCGCCCTGCCGCCTGCCGAACACCACGAGCCCCGCAAAAGCGCAGGGCCTGAGCATGAAGGATACGACGGCTCCGCCGACCGACTGCTTTTCCGGGTCGCCGTACATCGTGCCGCCGCGCCAGAGCGGGAGCTTCTCCGAAGGGATGAGCGGCTCCGCCGCCTCGGCCAGGACGCGGTCGAGCTCCTCCTTGGAAAGGACGCTGCGGCGCTCCAGCAGGCGCGCGGCCTCCATGACGGCGGGCAGCAGCTCGTAAAAGCCGAGGCCCAGACAGTCCAGCGCCGCCGTGATGCCCTGCGTGTAGACCCAGGGCTCCTCGCCCGGCAGGGCGGCGAGAGGGGAGAGAAAGACCCCCGCCTCCGCCGTGGGGAAGACATAGGGCGCGCCGCGCAGGCTCCAGGCCTGGAGCAGCGTCTTCTCCTCCTCCAGCGCCGCGCGCAGCTCCCGTACGCCGAGACCCTCCACGCGGCAGAGCGCCGCGAGCTCCCAGGCCCCGGGCGGCGTGTTCTGAAAGCCGCAGGCCCCCGCGGCCTCGCACAGGCCCTCCGGTCCCAGCGGCCGGTCCAGGTGCTGGGCGCGCAGACGCAGGCCCAGGGCCTCGGCAGCGCTTATCTCCACCATGTGCAGCCGCCTCCAGTCGTTTTTCTGCCATTATACACCCGCCGCGTGACTTTGTCACGGACGGACGCGGGGGCTTGAGGTATAGTTAGGATACAATAACTCAATGCTTTTTCAGGAGGTCAAGACCAATGGAGAACAACATAAACCGCATGCCGCTCATCGGCGATATAGCCCCCAGCTTCAAGGCCGTCACCACGCAGGGGAACATAAGTTTCCCCGAGGACTACAAGGGCAAGTGGGTCATCCTCTTCAGCCACCCCGCCGACTTCACGCCGGTCTGCACGACGGAGTTCATGACCTTCGCCTCCATGGCGGAGGAGTTCAAGGCCATGAACACGGAGCTCGTGGGCCTCTCGGTGGACTCGCTCTACGCGCACATCGCCTGGCTGCGCAAGATTCAGGAGCTCAGCTGGAACGGCAAGGAGCACGTGGAGGTGAAGTTCCCCCTCATCGAGGACATCCGCATGGAGGTGGCGAACAAATACGGAATGATCCAGCCCGGGCAGAGCAACACGCAGGCGGTGCGCGCCGTCTTCGTCATCGACCCGGAGTCGAAGATCCGCCTCATCCTCTACTACCCGCTGAGCACCGGGCGCAACTTTGACGAGATAAAGCGCGTCATCCAGGCTCTGCAGAAGGCAGACGCCGAGAACGTGGCCACCCCCGCCGACTGGAGGCCCGGCGACGACGTCATCGTCCCCACCGCGGGCAGCTGCGGCACCGCCAAAGAGCGTATGGAGAGCCAGAACGACGACCAGTACTGCCTCGACTGGTTCATGTGCTTCCGCCGGGAGAAAAAGTGAGCAAAACCCCGCCCTCTCAGGAGGGCGGGGCCTTTTTTATTCCTTTGTGAGCTCTCTGCCGTGGCGGTCGAGGCCGCCGCCGTGCTCGCGTGTGTCGAAGAGCAGCCGGATAAAGCTGGCGTGGTAGGGGACGAAGCGGCCCTCGTCCAGCAGGCGGAGCACCTGCCCGGCCTCCGCCCAGCGGACGGCCTGCACCTCCTCCGGCTGGAGCCTCAGCGCCTCAGGCGCGCCGGCATAACCGGTAAAGAACACGTCGTCAAAGCCCGTCTCAAAGCCTATGCTCAGCGCGGGCCTCTGCCCCGCGAAGGAGGCGCGCAGGCCCAGCTCCTCATAGAGCTCCCGCTCCGCCGCCCTGCGGCTGTCCTCGCCCGCAAGGGCGCAGCCCCCGGCGCTCAGGTCCCAGAGGCCCGGCCAGCTGCGCTTGCTCTCCCGGCGCTGCTGTATGAGCATGCGCCCATCAGGCGAGAAGACACAGATGTGCACTACGAGGTGGAAGGCGCCCTCCGGTATCGGGTCGCCCCGGTACATGGTGCGGCCCGTCGGGCGGCGGTCGAAGCTGTAGACGTCCCAAAGCTCCCGCGACATTTTTATTTCCCCTCGCGGAGGTATTCGAGTATCTCCGCCGCGTTGGTGTCGGGCTTTACCTTGGGCATGACCTTCTCGACGAGGCCGTCCTCGTCTATTATATAGGTGGAGCGCACGACGCCCATGCTGACCTTGCCGTAATTCTTCTTCTCCTGCCAGACGCCGTAGGCCTCTATGGCCTGCCGTTCCGGGTCGGAGAGCAGGATGAAGGGCAGGCTGTTCTTCTCCGCGAACCTCCGGTGCGAGGCCTCGGAGTCCCGGCTGACGCCTATGACCACAACGCCCAGGGCCTCGAACTGGGAATACGCCCCCGCGAAGGCGCAGGCCTGCCGGGTGCAGCCCGGCGTGCTGTCCTTGGGGTAGAAATAGAGCACGACCTTCTTCCCCCGGAAATCCGAGAGCGAGACGGGCCTGCCGTCCTTGTCCGGGAGCGTGAACCCCGGGGCCTTTGCGCCGATTTCAAGCATATGCCTTACCTCCGATCATTTTATCCTCCCGCAGCCCTTTCCTCTTATTTTGCATGGCCCATCATATCACGCCGGGCGCGGGGCGTCAACGGCGGCGGGCGCGCCGTTTTTATTTACAGCAGCGGGCGGGTACAGGCGGGCAAAATACGTCAAAATCAACAATTGAGCCGTCTTGAACATTCTAAACGTTACGGACATTTTGTGCATTTCAGTCGAAAAAATCTAAAAAAATCAAGCATTTTTTGTACTTTTTATTTGATTTCTCTCTCTCCATGGTTTAGAATGATTTAAGGGCCGGTAAAACGGCCCGTCGAGTACTTTTTCTAGGAGTGATGGACGATATGGAGAATTTCTTCTGGATCGGCATAGTCGGGGCTCTGGTGGCCCTGCTCTTTGCCTACAGCCAGGCCAGGAAAGTAAAACAGTATTCCGAAGGCACGCCGACGATGCAGAAGATCGCGGCAGCCATACGCAAGGGCGCTAACGCCTATCTCAAGCGCCAATATAAGACCGTCGGCGTCATCTTCGCGATCATCGCGGCAGTGCTCGCCGTGCTCGCCTATGTGCCCTGGATAAACGGGCAGGGCCTCGTCTCGAAGTTCGTGCCCTTCGCTTTCATAACGGGCGGCTTCTACTCCTGCCTTGCGGGCTTCATCGGCATGAGGATAGCGACGTCCTCCAACGCCCGCACCGCCAACGCCGCCAGCGAGAGCCTCAACCGCGGCCTGCGCGTGGCCATCTCCTCCGGCTCCGTCATGGGCTTCACCGTCGTCGGTCTCGGTATCCTCGACGTGTCCGTCTGGTTCCTCATCCTGAAATACGGCTTCGGCTGCGACTCCACCACCATAGCCAACACCATGGTCATGTTCGGCATGGGCGCCTCCTGCGCGGCGCTCTTCGCCCGCGTGGGCGGCGGCATCTTCACCAAGGCCGCCGACGTCGGCGCGGACCTCGTCGGCAAGGTCGAGGCCGGCATACCCGAGGACGACCCGCGCAACCCCGCCACCATCGCGGACAACGTCGGCGACAACGTCGGCGACGTCGCGGGCATGGGCGCGGACCTCTACGAGAGCTACGTCGGCTCCATCCTCGCCACCTTTGCCATCGGCGCCTCCGCGGGCTACGGCTGGAACGGCATGTTCCTGCCCCTGGCCATCGCCGTCGTCGGCGTCATCTGCTCGCTCATAGGTTCCTTCATGATAAAGACGGGCGAGAAGGCCAGCCAGCGCGAGCTGCTCAAGAGCATGCGCACCGGCACCTACTTTGCCGCCGCGCTCTGCGCCGTGCTCTGCATCCCCCTCACCTGGTACGTCATGAAGGACGTGGAGGGCACCAGCTGGATTGGCATACTCATCTCCATCTTCTGCGGCCTTGCCGCGGGCTGCGCCATAGGCTACGTCACCGAGTACTATACCTCCGACACCTACAAGCCCACCCAGGCCCTCTCTGACGCCACCGAGACCGGCGCCGCCACCACCATCATCGGCGGCATCTCCCTCGGCATGGTCAGCACCGCCGCGCCCATCCTCATCGTCGGCGTCGCCGTCATCGTGAGCTTCATCGCCTCCGGCGGCTCCCTCGTCACGAACTCCGAGGCCTACACCCTCAGCTTCAACAACGGCCTGTACGGCATCGGCATCGCCGCCATCGGCATGCTGGCCACCCTGGGCATCACCCTCGCCACCGACGCCTACGGCCCCGTCGCGGACAACGCCGGCGGCATTGCGGAGATGTCGGGCCTCGGCGAGGAGGTCCGCGAGCGCACGGACGCGCTCGACTCCCTCGGCAACACCACCGCCGCCACCGGCAAAGGCTTCGCCATAGGCTCTGCCGCCCTCACGGCGCTGGCCCTGCTCGTCTCCTACGTCGAGGTCGCCGAGAGCGCCATGGGCGGCGCCCAGATAGACCTCTCCGTCACGAACCCCGCCGTCCTCGTCGGCCTCTTTGTCGGCGTGATGCTGGTCTTCGTCTTCGGCGCGCTCACGATGAGCGCGGTGCAGAAGGCCGCCCAGCACATAGTCATCGAGGTTCGCCGCCAGTTCCGCGAGATCGCGGGCATCATGGAGGGCGAGGCCGAGCCGGACTACGAGAGCTGCGTTGACCTGTGCACCTCCGGCGCGCTGCGCGCCATGGTCGTGCCTGCGCTCCTGGCAGTCATCGTGCCCATCATCACGGGCCTCATCCTCGGCGTCGAGGGCGTTGTGGGCCTGCTGGCCGGCACAACGGTCTGCGGCTTCGGCATGGCCGTGTTCATGTCCAACTCCGGCGGCGCCTGGGACAACGCGAAGAAGTACATAGAGGCCGGCCACCACGGCGGCAAGGGCAGCGAGTGCCACAAGGCCGGCGTCATTGGCGACACCGTGGGCGACCCCTTCAAGGACACCTCCGGCCCCAGCCTCAACATCCTCATCAAGCTCTGCTCCACCGTCTCCATCGTCTTCTCCGCCGTCATAGCCAACGTGCATCTCTTCTGACGATACCGGCGAAAGGGACCGCCCTTCGGGGCGGTCCCTTTTCGCTTTTGGCCCCTGTTTTTTGCAGTTTGGAGGTATATACTGGCTGGAGTGGCATATTTACTTGATTTTTTCATATTTTTAGTGTACAGTAGGCTTTCAGCGCGGCAAAGCGCCGCCGATTGGGGGTATATGCTTGGCTGAGCCCAAAAAGCAAAACTATCTGCACGGCGCGGCTATCCTGGCCGCAGGCGTCGTGATAATGAAGATCCTCGGCTTTATCTACAAGGTGCCGCTGGGGAACATCCTCGGGGACGAGGGCTACACGCACTTCCTCGTGGCTTACAATATCTACAGCGTGTTCCTCACCGTCGCGACGGCGGGCCTGCCTGTGGCGCTCTCGCGCATGATCAGCGAGGCGAACACGATGAACCGCCCGAACCAGGTCAAGCGCATCTTCTCCGTCGCCTGGCTCACTTTCTGCGTGCTGGGCGTCGTCTGCACGCTCATCATGTTCCTCTTCCCGACGGAGCTGGCGGACGCGCTCAACGACGTCGAGGCCTCGCAGAGCATCCTGGCGCTCTCCCCGGCGGTGCTGCTGGTCTGCCTGACCAGCGCCTACCGCGGCTATTGCCAGGGCCATGAGAACATGAAGCCCACCACCGTCGGGCAGGTGCTGGAGGTGCTTGTCAAGGTAGTGATCGGGCTTGTCCTGGCCTGGTACCTCAAGGACCTGGGCAAGAGTTTGCCTCTCGTCTCCGCCGGGGCCATATTCGGCGTGACGGCGGGTTCCCTGGCCGCGCTGGTCTACATGTTCGCCTACAAGCGGCGCAATTACGCCGCCCTGCCCGGAGGCGGGGACGAGCCGGAGAGCCGCGGGCAGATACTCTCCACCCTGCTCAAGGTGGGCATACCCATCACCCTGGGCTCCTCCGTGCTCTCGCTCATAAACCTCGTGGATTCCGGCCTGTGCATGGGCCGGCTCCAGGACGCGGCGGGCTTTTCCTACGCAGACGCCAAGGTGCTCTACGGCGTCTACGGCAAGGCGCAGACGCTCTACAACCTGCCTGCGGCTTTTATTACGCCGCTGACCATCTCCGTCGTCCCCGCGATTGCGGCCTGCCGCGTGACGCACCGCGGGCGCGAGAGCTCCCGCATAGCGGAAAACTCCCTGCGCATAGCCACGGTCATCTGCCTGCCTATGGGCGTGGGCCTCTCGGTGCTCGCGGAGCCCATCATGACCATCATCTACCCCGGCAGCCATGAGTCCGGGCCGGAGCTGCTGCTGCTCATGGGCGCGGCCAGCTTCTTCGTCTGCATGGCGCTCATGATGAATGCCATACTCCAGGCGGGCGGGAACGAGAAATACCCCATCTACTCCATGATAATAGGCGGCGTCGTGAAGATCGCCGTCAACTGGTTCCTGGTGGCGGACCCTGGCATCAACATCCTCGGCGCGCCCATAGGCACCCTCAGCTGCTACGCCGTAATGTGCGTCATGGACTACATTTTCCTGTGCCGGGTCATGCCCGACCGGCCGCGGCTGGGAAGCATCCTGGCTCGCCCGGTGCTCAGCTGTGCGGCCATGGGCCTCACAGCCTGGGCGGTCTATGGCCTTGCCATGCGCTTCCTCGGCGGCGGCGACGCGGGCCGGCTCATGATGGCGCTTTGCATGTGCCTTGCCATCGGCGCGGCCGTCATAGTCTACCTTGTCCTCACCGTGTTGACGCGCGCGGTAACCTACGAGGACATGAAGCTCATACCCAGGGGCGAGAAGCTGGCTCGGCTCCTGCGTATAAGGCCCTGACGGGTGACATAATAAAAAAGGTTGCAATTTCAGCTGTTTTTCAGCCGAAAACTACTTGCGGAAGGGGTTATTGTGTGGTAGATTTTGTTTGCAAAGAGAGCTATGACCTCCGGGACTTCATAGCCCTTATCGACTATCTGCGCTCCCCCAAGGGCTGCCCCTGGGACAGGGAGCAGACCCACGAGAGCATCCGGCGCAACGTGCTGGAGGAGGCCTACGAGGTCTGCGAGGCGATAGACGAGGGCAGCCCGGAGCACCTTTGCGAGGAGCTGGGCGACCTGCTGATGCAGGTCATTTTGCATGCCAGCATGGCGAAGGACGAGGGCGCTTTCGATATGGACGCCATAGCGGATATGGCCTGCAAGAAGCTGGTGCACCGGCATCCGCACGTCTTCGGCGCCGTCGCGGCGGACACGCCCGAGAAGGTGCTGGAGAACTGGGACGCGATAAAGAGGGCCGACAGGGCGCAGCAGACCGCCGCCTCGGCCATGGACGGCGTCTCGCACGGCCTGCCGGGGCTCATGCGCTCCGAGAAGATACAGAACAAGGCCGCGAAGCTCGGCTTCGACTGGCCCGCCGTCGGCGGCGCGATGGACAAGCTCCGCGAGGAAGTAGGCGAGCTCCAGGAGGGTATAGACGCGGGCGACGTGGAGAATATTAAGGAAGAGCTCGGGGACGTGCTCTTTTCCGCCGTGAACGTTGCGCGCTTTTACAAGCTTGACTCCGAGGAGCTCATGCACGCGGCCTGCGGGAAGTTCATAAGGCGCTTCCGCTACGTCGAGGAGGGCGCCGCAAAGCTTGGCCGCCGCCTTGAGGACATGAGCCTTGAGGAGATGGAGGAGATCTACCAGCAGGGCCGCCACGACCTGGAGGGCAAGGAGCCCGTGCCGGTCAGTCATCGTGAGTAATTTGCGCCGAATTGTGGAATAGGGGCAAATCTCTATATAGTCCAGCATTTTAACTTTTCAGGAGGAATACCAATGAATAAGGCAGAGCTTATCACCGCCGTGGCTGAGAAGGCCGGGCTGTCCAAGAAGGATACCGAAAGGGTCATCACCGCCACGATAGACGCCATCACCGCGGAGCTCATCGCGGGCGAGAAGGTCTCTCTCGTAGGCTTCGGCAGCTTCGATGTCAAGACCCGCGAGGGCCGCACGGGCCGCAACCCCAAGACCAAGGAGGAGATTTGGATCCCCGCCTCCCGCATCCCTCAGTTCAAGGCCGGCAAGGCCCTGAAGGACGCTGTGGCGAAATAACAAAGCCAAGACCCCCGCTCAAAGGAGCGGGGGTCTTGCTTTCCGTCGCCAGGCCCGCCCCGGGGCGGCGGCCCCGGGGCTTTCCTTATTCGTGGCTGTCCTTCCAGAGCTTGTCGGCCTCGGGGGCCCAGGCTTCGGCGTAGGGGGTGCATTTCCGCTTCAGCGCCTCGGCGTCCTCGGGGGACTGCATGTCCGTCGAGTGCGCGCCGGACTGCTTCACCATGGAGGCGAGCTTCTCCGGGTTCTCCAGCATGGGACAGGGGCGCAGGTGGTTGCAGTTGAAGGGCTGGTTGTCGTGGTAGGCCATGAAGAGCGGGGAGCGCAGGGCCTCCAGGATGGTCTTTTCGCGGATGTTCGAGTCCGAATAGTGGATGAAGGCGCAGGGCTCTATGTCGCCGCCGGCGCTGATGTGCAGGTAGCTCCTGCCGCCCGCCACGCAGCCGCCGACGTACTCGCCGTCGTTCTGGAAGTCGATGAGGAAGAGCTCCTTCGTCCGGCGGTACTCGCGCAGGGTGTGATACATGTGCTCGCGCTGCTCCGGGCTCGGCAGCAGCTCCGGCACGGCGTCCACGCCCACGGGCATGTAGTGGAAGAACCAGGCAAACTTCGCGCCGCAGTTTATGATGTGGTCTATGAACTCCTCGGAGCTCAGGGAGTCTATGTTCTGCGAGGTGTAGCAGCAGGAGACGCCGAAGGGCAGCTTGTAGGTCTTGAGCCTGGACATCGCCGCCATGACCGCCTGGTACGTGCCCTCGCCGCGGCGCGCGTCCGTCGCCGTCTCGAAGCCCTCCACGCTTATGGCCGGGATGAAGTTCTTCACCCGCAGCATCTCCCGGGCGAAGTCGGCGTCTATGAGCGTGCCGTTCGTGAAGGCGAGGAACTGGCAGTCGTCGTGCTCCTCGCAGAGCCTTATGATGTCCTTCTTCCTCGTCAGCGGCTCGCCGCCGGAGAAGAGGTACATGTACACGCCCAGCTCCTTGCCCTGGCGGACGATGTCGCTCAGCTCCTCATAGCTCATGGACAGGCTCTTGCCGTAGTCCGCCGCCCAGCAGCCTATGCAGCGCAGGTTGCAGGCCGTCGTCGGGTCCATGAGTATGGCCCAGGGGACGTTGCAGCCGTATTTCTCCGCGAGCTCCTTCTCGCGGGGGAAGCCGACCAGGTTCGCGTTCACGATGAAGTTCTCGAAGACCTTCTTGAGCACCTCGGTGTCGATGTCGCGGAAGATGCCCATGATGTACCTGTACATGCTGCTCTCGGGCTCGGAGAGCACCTTCCTGACGGCGTCGCGCTGGGCGGTGAGGCCGTCGGGGTCGTCCCCGGCGAAGCGGTCCACCCAGCTCATCAGCTTGTGCACGTTGCGCTCCGGGTCCTTGGCGATGTAGTCGAAGGCGGTGCCGAGCGCGGCCCTTTTCAGTTTGTTTTCCAGCTCCATATCTTTTCCTTTCCGTGCGCCCCGCCGCGCGTGCGGGGCCGCTTTTTTTAGAAAAGTCTACTATTTTCCCCACGGCGCCGCCATAGACAAAACCGCCCCCGTGACAAGTTTTTTGTCACAGGGGCGGTTTTGTAAAAAAAGCCTCAGTCCCGGCCGCGGCTGAAGTTGGCTATGGCGAGGCTGAACTGCCCGGCCAGCAGGCGGCTGAGCTTTTCCGTCAGAGCCTCCGGCGTCTCCTTCATGCCGCCGCCCAGCCAGTCCAGCGCCGCGCCCGCGAAGCCGTACTTGTAGAAGTCCGCTATGAGGCGCTTGTCCTCCTCGGCTATGTCCGCGCCGCGCGACTGCTCCTCCACCACGCGGTAGAGCAGGTCGTAGATGACGCTGTAAAGGTAGTTTTCTATCTGCTCCCGGCTTATCGAGTGGTAGACGCTCGCGAAGAAGCTGCGGTTTTCCAGCACGTAGCGGCACAGGCCGCAGAAGCCCTCCTGCCAGGTCTCCCTGTCCGTCCGGCCGGCTATGGCCCGGCTGCCCTCCTCGCGGCAGATCCAGTCTATGAGGTCGTAGATGTCCCGGAAGTGGTAGTAGAAGGTCATGCGGCTTATCCCGCAGCCGTCCGTGATGTCGGCGATGGTTATCTTCGAGAGCGGCCGCGCGCGCAGCAGGCTCTTCAGCGACTCCGCAAGGGCCCTCTTCGTGTTCAACGGCATGTTGGACTCCCCCTTTCTCAGGCTGCACTGACCCTGACTATATTCTACTACTTTCTGCGGATTTCTCAAGCGTGACGCGCGGCCCTTGACAGAGGCCGCGGGCTGTTATATACTCTTTCTCGCGCAAGGCGCAAAATTTTTGAAGGGAGGCGAACAGGATGACGAGGACCCGTGTCAGCTGCACCGGCGCAGCCGCATTTTCCGGCGGGCCGTCGCGTTCTGTCTGTCTCTAAGCGCGCTCATTCTGCGCTTTTTCGGGCTTTCATGACGTGTTCCGGTCTCCGCCGGGGCACGTTTTTTTGTTTGGGAGGACATATGAAAGAAGAAAAACTCACAGGGCGCGGGAAGGCGAAGCTCGTGGTCCGCTACCTCAGACCCGTGGCCTGGCTCTTTGCCCTTGGACTGCTGATGAGCCTTTTCAGCCAGGTCTTCAACGCGCTCATACCCCAGATAGTCCGCGTCACGGTGGACTCCGTACTCGGCACGGAGAAGCCGCAGCTGCCTGCGGCGCTGGCGGGCGCGCTGCCGATCGAGACCCTGCGCGCCGACCCGGCCATGGCCCTCGTCTGGGCGGCGGGGGCGGTCGTGCTCTTCGCTGTGCTGCGCGGCTTTGCCATCTTCGGACAGAGGCTCTTCCTCGCCAGAGGCTCAGAGGGCTTTGTAAAGGGCATACGCGACGAGCTATTTTCCCACATCCAGCGCCTGCCCTTCGCCTGGCACACCGCGCATCAGACGGGCGAGATGATCCAGCGCTGCACCTCCGACGTCGAGGTCGTGCGCACCTTCGTCTGCACCCAGCTGGTCGAGGTCATCCGCACGGTCATCCTCGTCGCCGTGTACCTCTACGCCATGTTCTCCATGAACGTGAAGCTCTCCCTGGTCTCCTTGGCCTTCATACCCGTCGTGGCCCTCAGCTCGGGCCTCTTCTACGGGCGCATCGCCGCGCGCTTCAAGGTCGCGGACGAGGCCGAGGGCGAGCTCACCACCATGGTGCAGGAAAACCTCACCGGCGTGCGCGTAGTGCGCGCCTTCGGCCGGGAGAGCTTTGAGCTGGGCAAATTCAACGAGAAGAACGACCGCTTCTCCGAGCTGTGGATAAAGCTCGGGCGCGTCCTCGCGGTCTACTGGGCCTCCGGCACGCTGCTGACCTGCCTGCAGGTCATGGTCATCCTCATCCTCGGCGTGGTCGAGGCGGTGAGGGGGGAGCTCACGCTCGGCGGCTTTCTCGCCTTCGTGAGCTACAACTCCACCCTCGCCTGGCCCGTGCGCAGCCTGGGGCGCGTGCTGGCCGACATGAGCAAGGCCGGCGTCTCGATGGACCGCGTGGCCTACATCCTGCGCGCCGAGGAGGAGCGCGAGCTGCCCGGCGCCGCCGAGGCGCCCATGGACGGGGACATCGTCTTTTCCCACGTCAGCTTCGGCTACGAGGGGCAGGAGGTGCTGCGGGACGTCAGCTTTACCGTGCCCGCGGGCTCCACCTTCGCCATCCTGGGCGGCACCGGCTCGGGCAAATCTACCCTCGTCCACCTGCTTGACAGGCTCTACGACCTCGGAGAGGGGCAGGGCGAGATCACGATAGGCGGCCGGGACATCCGGCTCATCGAGCGCGGGTACCTGCGCCGGAACATCGGCCTCGTGCTGCAGGAGCCCTTCCTCTTCTCGCGCACTATACGCGAGAACATCGCCGCGCCGAGGCCCGGGGCGGCGGAGGCGGAGATACGCAGGGCCGCCGCCATCGCCTGCGTGGACGAGGCCGTGTCCGAGTTTCCCGACGGCTACGACACGCTGGTGGGCGAGCGCGGCGTCACCCTCTCCGGAGGGCAGAAGCAGCGCGTCGCCATCGCCAGGATGCTCATATCCGGCGCGCCCGTCATGGTCTTTGACGACTCGCTCTCCGCCGTGGACTCGGAAACGGACGCAAAAATACGCGCCGCCCTGCGCGAGAGCCTCGGGCGCGCGACGGTCATCCTCATCTCGCACAGGATAACGACGCTCATGCAGGCCGAGCGCATACTCGTGCTCGAAAACGGGCAGGTCTCCGACATCGGCACGCACGAGGAGCTCATCTCCAGGCCCGGCATCTATCGCGAGATCTACGACATCCAGATGAGCAGCGACGACCGCAGGCTCATAGAGGAAGGAGGCGGGGCACATGCCGGCATATGACGAGCAGGAATACACAAAATCCTTTGACATAAAGATATGGAAGCGCCTCGGGCCATACCTGCGCCCGCGCCGCCGCGCCTTCGCGCTGCTCATCGCCATGAACCTGCCCATCGCAATGGTGGACGCGGCGCTGCCGCTCTTCCAGCGCTACGCCGTGGCGAATTTCATAGAGACTGGCTCCATCGCGGGGCTCTGGCCCTTCGGCCTTGCCTATTTTGCGGTGATACTGCTCCAGGCAGCCGCGGTCATGGGCTTCGGAAACGTCTCCATGGGCATCGAGATGTACCTGGGGCGCGATCTGCGGCGCAGGCTCTTCACGCATTTGCAGGAGCTGTCCTTCTCCTTTTACAACGTCACGCCCGTGGGCTACCTCATCAGCCGCGTCATGAACGACACCAACCGCATCGCCGGCATGCTCGCCTGGAACCTGGCCGACATGCTCTGGGCGCTGTGCTACCTCGTTTTCGTCTTCGTCTCCATGCTGCTGCTCAACTGGAAGCTGGCCCTCGTCGTCATCCTGGTCGTGCCGGCGGTGGCGCTGCTGACGGGGTATTTCCAGAACCGCATCCTGCACTGGAACCGCCGCGTGCGCAAGCTGAGTTCCCGCATCACCGGCGCCTTCAACGAGGGCATCACCGGGGCCAAGACCTCCAAGACCCTCGTCATCGAGGACTCGAACGACTCAGAGTTCCGCTCTCTCACCGGTCAGGCGCGGGACGCGGGCGTGAAGGCCGCAAAGCTCAGCGCAGTGTACATCCCCCTCGTCCTCTTCTGCTCCACGCTGGCCGTGGCCATCGTGCTCTACAGTGGCGGGCACATGAGCCTGGATGGGGTCCTGGGCCTGAGCACGCTCTCGGCCTTTGTCACCTACGCCGTCGGCATCTTCGAGCCGATGCAGATACTGGCCGAGGACCTTGCGGAATTCATCTCCCTCCAGGCGAACATAGAGCGCGTCACGGGCCTGCTCGACACCGAGCCCAACGTCCGTGACAGCCAGGCCGTCATCGAAAAATACGGCGACGCCTTCCACCCGAAGCGCGAGAACTGGGAGCCCATAAGGGGCGACATCGAGTTTCGCGACGTCACCTTCCGCTATCCCGACGGAGGCGAGGACGTGCTCTCGCACTTCGACCTCAAGATACCCGCCGGGACCACCGTGGCCATCGTCGGCGAGACGGGGGCGGGGAAATCGACCCTCGTGAACCTCGCCTGCCGCTTCTTCGAGCCGACGGAGGGGCAGATACTCATAGACGGCGTGGACTACCGCGAGCGCAGTCAGCTCTGGCTCCACTCGGCCATCGGCTACGTTCTGCAGAGCCCGCACCTCTTTTCAGGCTCCCTGCGCGAGAATATCCGCTACGGCAGGCTCGACGCCACGGACGAGGAGGTCGAGGCCGCCGCGCGCGCCGTCTCCGCAGACATCGTGGCCGAAAAGCTCGAAAACGGCTGGGACAGCGACGTCGGTGAGGGCGGCGACAAGCTCTCTACGGGCGAAAAGCAGCTCGTCTCCTTCGCCAGAGCTGTGCTAGCAGACCCGCGCATCTTCGTCCTCGACGAGGCCACGAGCTCCATCGACACGCAGACAGAACAGCTCATCCAGGACGCCATCGAGCACATACTCCGGGACCGGACCAGCTTCCTCATCGCCCACCGGCTCTCCACTATCCGCCGCGCCGACCTCATCCTCGTCGTGCGCGACGGCAGGATCGTCGAGCAGGGCACGCACCGCGAGCTGCTCTCCCGCCGCGGCTACTACCACGAGCTCTACAGCCGCCAGTTTGCAGAAGAAAACTCCGCCCGCGTGCTGCGGGCGGAGTGAGCTCCCCTTTCAGTCGAACACCGGCTCCGTTTCGGAGTGGAGCACCGCGCCCGTGGAGGCGTCTATGGTGTACTCATACTCCGTTGTGCCGCTTATGAATTTCACCTCGTAGAACACAAAGCCGTCGTCCCTCTCAAAGTCAGCTTTCAGCCTCTGTACATCCTGTGCGCTGAAGCCGGCGTCCGCGAGGGCGGCGGCTTTCGCCGCGTCCCGGCCTATATACGCGCTGTCGTTCCAGACGAAGTACCAGACGAGGCCGAGCGCCACGGCTGCGATAAGGACAAGCGCGACTATGACGATTATTATAGTTTTTTTCAATTTCCTTCCTCCTTGCACACTTTGGCTTCGTCCCTATTCTCCCAGGCCGTCATTAAGCTTTCATTAAAAACGGCGGGCTTTTCAAAAGACTTTTTTTGCGATATCATTTTAATGCGGTTCTAATGCCGGCGTGAGAAAATACGGTAAACACACTGTGGGGGGATATGCCATGCGCATACTGGTCGTTGAGGACGAGAGGGACCTCAACCGGATCATCTGCAAACGGCTCGCGGCGGCGGGCTATTCTACGGACGCCTGCTACGACGGGCGCGAGGCGCTCGATTATCTCGAAGGCACGGACTACGACGCCGCCATCTTCGACGTGATGATGCCGCGCATGGACGGCTTCACCGCCGTGCGCAGGCTGCGCGAGCGCGGGGACGCCACGCCCGTACTCTTCCTGACGGCGCGCGACGCCGTGGGCGACAGGGTGGAGGGCCTTGACCTCGGCGCCAACGACTACCTCGTGAAGCCCTTTTCCTTTGACGAGCTGCTAGCGCGCATCCGGGCCATGACCCGCAAGTCCACGGGGAGCGTCACAAACGTCTTCACCTGCGGCGACCTCTCGCTGGACGCGGCTTCGCACCGCGTGACCCGCGCAGGGAAGAGCATCGACCTCTCCGCCAAGGAGTTCGCCGTCCTGGAGTTCATGATACGCAACAAGGGCAGCGTCCTCTCCCGCGAGGCTATCGAGAACAACGTCTGGAGCTACGACTGGGAGGGCGGCACCAACGTCGTGGACGTCTACATGAGCTACCTGCGCCGGAAGCTGGACGCCGACTTCGACAAAAAGCTCATCCACACCGTCCGCGGCGTGGGCTGGGTGCTGAGGGACGAGGCATGAGATTCATAACCATCAAGACCCGCGTCACCATCTACTTCACGCTCATGATGGTCCTCGTCGTGGCGCTGGTGCTCATTTTCATGCTCATCGTGGGCAACCGCGTGCTCACGAACAACGCCGAGGCCACGCTGCTCGATGTCGTGCACGACAACATCGACGACGTGGAGTATAAGGGCGGCTACCTCGACCTGGATGAGCTGAACCTCTACCGCCACAACGTCTACATCCTCGTCTACGACGAGCAGGAGCAGCTCATAGGCGGCGCGGGCCTGCGCCACTTCGACGGGGACGAGGAGTTTATGAACGGACAGACCAGGGATGTCACGATAGACGGTGAAAAATACCTCGTCTACGACCTCTACGTCCAGAACCCTGGCGGGAATGTCTGGCTGCGGGGCATCACCTCGACGGACAACTCCTTTTCCGCCGTGCGCGTCATCGTCATCCTCTCTCTCGTGCTCTTTCCCGTCCTGGTGCTGCTGACGGCGGTGGTGGGCTGGCTCATCGCGCGCCGGGCCTTCAGACCCGTCCGGCAGATAACCGACACCGTGGACGCCATCTCCGACGGCTCCGACCTCACGGCCCGTATCGGCCTCAAGCGAGGCCGCGACGAGATACACCGCCTCGCCGCTACCTTCGACCGGATGTTCGACAGGCTGGAGCACTCCTTCAACGCCGAAAAGCGCTTCGCCTCCGACGCCTCGCACGAGCTGCGCACGCCTATCGCCGTTATCATCGCGGAGTGTGAGTACGCAAGGCAGAACGCCAAGACCGTCGAGGACTATGAGGAGTCCATGGAGGTCGTCGAGCGGCAGTCCCGAAAGATGTCCGCCCTCGTGAACCAGCTGCTGAACATCACCCGCATGGACCAGGGTACGCACAAGATAAGCCTCGAACGCGCGAACTTCTCCGAGCTCGTCGAGGTCGTCTGCGACGAGGCCGCCGTGGCCTCCGGGCGGGACATAGAGCTCGAAAAGGACATCGCCCCCGGTGTATACGCCGACATGGACGTCGGCCTCATGGCCCGGCTCGTCCAGAACCTGGTCGAGAACGCCTTCAAATACACCGCCGAGGGTGGACATGTCAGCGTCCGCCTTGCCTCCGACGGGCATAAACTCACGCTCTCCGTCTCCGACAACGGCATAGGAATAGACAAAAAGGACCTGCCCCACATCTGGGAGCGCTTCTGGCAGGCCGACAGCTCCCGCGGCGTGGACCGCGGCTCCGGCCTCGGCCTCGCTATGGTGAAGCAGATAGCCGATGCCCACGGCGGCAAGCTCGGCGTAGAGAGCAGCCCCGGCGAGGGAAGCACCTTTTCCTACTCCATGGATTGCAGTAACTAAAAATTCTTTTGTTCTTATAGTTTCTTTTGTGTTGACAAAGCGGGTTGGAGGTCATATAATGCAGACAGTGAAGCTGAGGAAAGCGAGGTTTGCAACATGGCTGAACCCATCTGCATAATAGGCGACTCCATCACCGGCGGAGTTGTGTATCTCTCCGACAGCGCCAAGTACACGCACTGGAAGGACTCCTTTGTGAACCTGCTGGGCGCCTCGCTGGACACGGAGATGAAGAACCACTCCAAGTTCGGCTGCACCTCCGGCGCTGCGCTCAAAAGGCTGGAGCGCTACTCCAAGGACATTGCCGCCTGTCCCAACACCCTCGTCATGCTGGGCGGGAACGACTCGGATTTCAACTGGCCGGCTGTTGCCGCGGAGCCGGAGGCGCCCCACGACTGCAACACGCCCATGGCCCGCTTCACAGAGTACTACAACAAGGTCCTGGACGGCATCCAGGCCCTCGGCAGCAAGCCCGTGGTCATAAACCTCATCCCCGTCTACGGGCGGCGCTATTTCGAATGGTTCTCGCGAAAGCTGGACCCCAAGGCGCTCATGCGCTTTCTCGGCACTACGAACAGCATAGAGCACTGGAACGAGATGTACAACCTCGCCGTCATGCGCATAGCCGCCAAGCGCGGCGTCCCGATGCTGGACGTGCGCAGCGCCTTCCTCGAAAAGCGCGATTTTGAGGGCCTCTTCAGCGAGGACGGCATCCACCCAAGCCCTGAGGGGCACAGGCGAATGTTCGACTACGTCCTGCCCCAGGCGAAGGGGATACTGGCCTGACGTAAACAGTAAAGAGCCTCCGTATGCAAGGCATACGGAGGCTCTTTTTGCGCCCTCAGTCGGGGCGGCGCCATTTTTTGCGGCCCGTCAGGACCCAGAGGCCCCAGCCGAGGGCGCTGGCAAGGGCCATCAGAGCGGCAAAGATGGCGAGCACTGAAAGGCCGAGACGCGCCTGAGCCGACTCCGCGAGCGCCGCCGCGGCAAGGCCCGCCGCCAGCGCGGCAAAGAGGCAGAGCGGCAGCAGTCGCAGGGCCAGGCTCCGGACCCTCAGGCAGAGCAGCAGCTGCCCCGGCAGGATGAGGGACAGGCAGAGGGCGAGAAAGAGCGTCGTGAGCTCCACATCGCCTATCCAGACGTCGAACATGGCAGCACCTCAAAGTTCCAACGTCTCGCCCGCGTGGAGGTAGGCCACGCGCTGGCCCATCTTCTCCTTCAGGCGCGCGTAGGAGGCCAGGCCCGTGCAGTGACCGGTGTAGTACCTCGTGCCGGGCAGCGCCAGCAGCCTGGCCGCCACGCCGTCCACGAGGGCCTCGTCCAGCTCGCCCGTGCCGGGCACGGCGAGGTGGAAGCCGCCTATGACGGCGTCCGGCGGCTCAGGCTCAAGCTCCGCGAGCCGCGCCAGAATATTGACTATGCCGCAGTGGCAGCAGCCCGCGATGAGCACGCGGCGCCCGCCCTCCCGGATGAGCAGGTGCTGCTCGTGCGAGAAGCTGTCCGGCGTCTCGCCGTCCGGGCCGAGCAGCAGGCGGTTCGCGCCCGAGAAGAGCTCCCGCCCGCGCACGCCGGAAAAGAGCGTCAGCCCCGGCGCGAGCTCGCTCAGCTCCTCCGTCTCCACCGCCCGGCCGCTCGATTTCACGGCTGGTTCAAGGCCGATATACTCCCGTTCCCCGCCCGGGCGGAGGGCGTAGCGGCCCTCAAAGGCCCCGCGGCGCACATAGGCCCGGGCGCGGCGGTTCGCGGCGAAGAAGGCGGGCAGGCCCCCGCCGTGGTCGTAATGCCCGTGGGAGAGCACGGCGAAGTCCGCCTGCCCCACGTCTATGCCCAGGCGCGCGGCGTTCTCCAAAAACAGCCCGTCCGCGCCGCTGTCGAAGAGGAGCTTCTTCCCGCAGGCCTCTATCCACAGGCTCAGCCCGTGCTCGGCCCCGAAGCCGGGCAGGGCGCAGTTGTCCACAAGGCAGCTGATCTTCACAGCGCCGCCCCCCTCAGCGGATGATGTCCCGCACGAAGGGCGGGCGCTCCGGGCGCTCCGGGCCTATCTCGTAGGCCGCGGCCAGCTGCTCCGCCGCGCGGCGGGCGCTCTCCTCGTCCCGCGCGTGGATGGTGGCGAGGCTCTCGCCCGCCTCGACGGCGTCGGCCAGCTTCCTGTGCAGCACGAGGCCGACGGAAAGGTCTATTTCGCTCTCCTTCGTCGCGCGGCCGCCGCCCAGGTGCATGCTCACTAGGCCGACACCCATGGCGTCGATGTGGTTTACATAACCAGAAGAGGGTGCGGGCACCTCAAGCCGCACCGGGGCCTGGGGCAGGAGGGAGGGCTCGTAGACCTCGCGGGCGTCGCCGCCCTGGGAGCGGACGAAGTCCGCGAATTTCTCCAGCGCCGCGCCGCTTTTTATGCTGTCCAGGAGCTTCTCCCGCGCCTCGGCCTCGCCTGAGGCGGCGCCGGCCTCGGTGAGGATACAGCTGCCCAGCGTGAGGCAGAGCTCCAGCAGGTCCCCGCCGTACTCCCCGCGCAGCAGCGCAAGCGCCTCCGCGACCTCCAGGGCGTTGCCCACGGCGTTGCCCAGGGGCTGGTCCATGTCCGTGATGCAGGCGACGGTGCGGCGGCCGTTCAGCTTGCCTATCTCCACCATCTCCCGCGCGAGCTCGCGCGCCTCGGCCTCGGTCTTCATGAAGGCCCCGCCGCCGCACTTGACGTCCAGGATGATGACGTCCGCGCCCGCGGCGAGCTTCTTGGACATGATGCTGCTCACGATGAGCGGCATGGAGCGCACGGTGCCGGTCACGTCCCGCAGGGCGTAGAGCTTCTTGTCCGCGGGGTCGAGGTTCGCGGTCTGGCCCGCGATGGCAAAGCCCGTCTCCTCCACCTGGCGGAAAAAGCCCTCCAGCGTCAGGCCGCACTTGAAGCCCGCGAAGCTCTCCAGCTTGTCCAGCGTGCCGCCCGTGTGGCCGAGGCCGCGGCCCGACATCTTGGCCATGCGCACGCCCTGCGTCGCCACCATTGGCAACAGGCAGAGCGAGGTCTTGTCGCCCACGCCGCCCGTCGAGTGCTTGTCGGCCTTCACGCCGCTTATGGAGGAGAGATCCAGCACGTCGCCGCTGCGCACCATGGCCATGGTGAGGTCATAGGTCTCGCGCCGGGTCATGCCCCGCCAGACTATGGCCATGAGCAGGGCCGAGACCTGGTAATCCGGCACCTCGCCCCGGGTGTAGCCGTCTATGACGAAGCCTATCTCCTCCGCCGTCAGCTCCCCGCCGTCGCGCTTTTTTGCGATTATATCGGTCATCAGCATGGCTATCTGCTCCTTTATCTTTTGAATACCGTCATTTTACCATTTTCACCACGGAAACACAACGTATTTGCGCCCATTTATCGAGCGCACGACGTCCCCGGCCCAGGCTGGTACGCGCGCGTCGTCCGCGGGCAGGGCCACGAGCAGGCGCCGCCCGTCGTGCGCCGAGAGCGTCCCGTCCGGCGAGCTGTACCAGATGAGGCCGCCCTCCGGCCCCTCGTCCTGCCCGGGCTCCGGCTCCGGGGCGCTCTCGGGCTCAGGCCCGGGCTCCGGCTCCGTCACGGCGGGCGCGGCCCCGGCAGGAGCGGCGTACTCGATCTGCTCCGGGAAGTCCCTGAGCGCCGCGCGCGAGAGCTGCCGCCGCAGCGCTACGCGCCCCTCTCCCGATGGCGACATGACCCCCAGATAGCCCTCGCGCCCGCCGCCATAGACCGAAAGGCGCAGTATGCCCCCGCCGTCCTCCGCCTCAGCCTCGAAGAGCGTCAGCGCCCCGCGCCGCGTCACCCTCAGCTCGCCGCTCTCGCGCCCGTCGATGAGCAGCGGATATTTTCCCTCCATCTCAGCGCCCCCTCGCCTGATATCCTCGTGTCAGCCTATGCCACGCAGGCGTATCTTATGCCCGGTGGAAGAAAATAATTATTGACAAACGATAATTTGACTGCTAGAGTGAAAGCAGGTGATTATTGTTTTGCGATAATTTCAGGGGGTGCTTATCTTGACTGAGAGCAGGTTCAAAAAGCTGGCCGTCCTCGCGGCGCTGCTGGGTGCGGCGGCCTGTGCGGCCGCGGCCGTGGAGCCGGAGCTGACGGGGCTCATCTTCTGGCTGCCCTGCGGCCTCGTGGCCGATGTGCTCTGGGAGCTGGCCATGACGGGGGAGGGCTGGAGGATATTCGCCATCGTCATCTACGTGCTCATCTGTCTCCTGCCGGCGCTCGGGCTGCTGCTCATCCGTCGGCGCAGGCGGCCATGGCGCGAGGACTGGCTGCTGCTCGTGCTCTCCGCGGCGCTCTTCCTGCTGCTCGGCCGGGCGCTGGACTCGCGGCGGGATATGTACTCCGTCTTTGCGCAGATGGGGCTCTTTTCCGTGCTGACGGCCTGGCTGGTGCTGCGGCTGCTGCGCTGCATCGGCGCCTCGGACGACGCGCGGCTGGTGAAGCTCTCGCGCATCGCCGTGGCGCTGCTGGGGCTCATCTACGGCTTTACGGCGGGCTGGACGCTCGTCAGCGCGGCGGCGGGGCTCTTTTCCGACTTCCAGCTCTCGGTGCTGGCGGACGGCGTCTCCGCCTGCGCGACGGCGGTCATCCTCGTCCTGGGCTGCCTGCGGGCGCTCAGGCTCGTCAACACCCTCGGCCCCACCGGGGAGCTCACGGACGAGTCCGTGGCCGAGGCCGGCGGCTTCTACCGCTTCAGCGCCAAGGCGCTGGCGGCCATCGTGCTCGTGAACATGTGCGCCGACCTTGCCAAGCTGCTGTTAATAGATCTCTCCAGCAACAGCAGCGTGAACGTCAGCCTGCCCATCCTCCCGCTGCTCTTCTGCCTGGCCGCGCTCATCGTCTCCCGCTTCATGGCCGCGCACAAGCGGCTCCGGGACGACAACGACCTCTTTGTCTGATGGCCATACGGGTGCATTTGGAGGAGGTCCTGCGCGAGCGGGGCATGACCTCGAAGGAGCTTTGCGCCAAGGTGGGCATAACGGAGGCGAACCTCTCCATCCTCCGCTCCGGCAAGGCCAAGGGCGTGAGGTTCGGGACCATCAACCGCATCTGCTACTACCTCGGCTGCGACGTGGGCGACATCCTCAAATTCGACGGGATTTTGGAGGAGGACGAAGAATGAACGGAAACGTCAAATTAGGCCTGACGCCGGGCCGCTGCCTCATTCTCTGCGCGCTATCGGCGCTCATAGGCTGCGCGCTCTTCCTGTTTTCGGCCTCAGGGGCTGAGGCGACGCTGGCGCTCGGCTGGTTCCCCTTTACCCAGCTCCAGGGCCTGACCGCGGACGCCGCCGGGCGTCTGCCTCGCCTTCGCGGCGCTGCCCGCCGTGGGCTTCCTGCTGCTGCTCATCAGGCGCTGCTTTCGGGCGGAGGATCTGCTGCTCCTGGTCTGCGTGGGGCTGCTGTATCATGTCATGCGCGGAAAACTCAGCCTGGAGGGCCTCATGGCAGGGGAAGCGGCAGTGCAGCCGGCGGAGTTCTGGACGGTGCTGCTGGCCTGGGCGGGCCTGCGCATCCTGCGCGCCTGCTATGAGGCGCAGGGCGCGCCGCTCCTGCGGCGCGGCGGCGTGGTCCAGGCTGGGGCTTAACTTCGTCTCGGCCTGCCTGGGCGTCGGGGCCTGCGCCCTGACGCTGCACGCCCTGCGCCGCTTCGCCCTGGACGGAGGGCTGACGGAGGCCGCGCTCGGCGCCCTGCGGGCGCTGGCAAGGTACTGCGCCGGGGCGCTTATGGCGATGCTGCTGCTCTCGGCGGCGCTGGCGGTGCTGAATATGCTGCTGGCCCGCTCGGGCCTGGGGCTCGGCTCCGTGAGCTTCCCTGTGAGCGCGCTCATCTTCTGCTTTGCCGCGCTGCTCGGCGCGCGGTTTGCCGCGGCGCACAAGCGCCTGCGGGACGAAAACGACATGTTTATTTAGGAGAAAGGCCATGAAAAAGCTCTCTATTCTGCTTTCCCTCTGCCTCGCCCTGGCGCTCGGCGGCTGCTCCATGCTGCGCGAGGAGGCCGCCCCGGCGGAGGAGGACCGGCTGGTCGGCATCTACGTCACGCCGGAGTACATCGACACTTTTGACTTCGAGGCCTATTTTGAGGACAACGCCTCGCAGCTGCTCTCCGGCGGCGGGGATGAGATCTCCGCCGAGGACGCGGAGGAATACTCCCAGCGCATCTACGCCACGAACAACGGGGGCCGGGAGGGCGAGCTGGAGTTCCCCATCTGGGGCGTGCCCCTCGTCTGCGCGCGCTACGGCGAGGGCGAGGAGAGTTACGTCGCCGGCACGTCCAGCCCCTGCCTGGAGGGCGGCAGCTTTAACATGAAATACGCGGACGAGCTTGAAAGCTGCACGCTCTCCGGCACCATATACTGCCCCGCGGGCGAAAATGTACAGGCCTACTGCAACCCCGTCTACCAGCAGGCGGACGGGCGGCTCTACTTCACCACGGGCCAGGGCATGAGCTCCGACGGGGCGGGGACGATGAGCTTCACGCTCTCGAACGAGACGTCGGGCCGGGAGGGCGAGCGCGGCTGGGCCGTGGACATCACGCTCGATATCACGCCTAAATACCCCACGGAGCGCGTCTGCGTCCTGCTCTACGGCGAGGACGGGGAGCTCCTGGGCAGGGAGGAGTTCGCGCCCGAGGCCGCTCCGGAGAAGATACCGGCCGGGGACGCCGCCTACGCCGTCGTCGAGGACCACACGCGGGACGACAGCGGCGAGAAAGCCGTGGAGCGGCTGTTCATCCAGCCCGGCGAGAGCTTCCTCGTCCGCACCCTGCCCGAGGGCTCCGCCTTCTACGAGCTGCGGAGCGTGGAGTTTTCCTGAGCACGGGAAAAATCGCGGCCAGGGCTTGACAGGGCTGGTCTACTTGATGTAGACTAAAGGTGGTCTACAGAGAGTAGAATGGAGGTGCTCACATGGCCGTATACAAGCTCGGGGCTGTGGAGGCCCGCTTTGCGGAGCTCATATGGGAAAACGAGCCCCTGCCCTCCAACCGGCTGGCAAAGCTGGCGGAGCAGGAGCTCGGCTGGAAGAAATCGACCACATACACCATCCTCAAGCGCCTGTGCGAGCGCGGGCTCTTCCAAAACGAGGGCGGGCAGGTCTCGTCCCTCGTCTCGCGGGAGGAGTTCCAGGCCGCGCAGAGCGAGCAGTTCGTGGAGGAGGCCTTCGGCGGCTCCCTGCCCGCCTTCGTCGCCGCCTTCGGCAGCCGCAGGCGGCTCACGGACTCGGAGCTCGACGAGCTGGAACGCCTCGTCGAGAGCATGAGGGGGTGAGGGCATGGAGGCGCTGTTCCTGAGGTTCTTCAACATGGGCCTCACCGGCTCCGCCGTCATACTCGCCGTGTGCCTGGCGCGGCTGGCGCTCCGGCGCGCGCCGAAGGCCATGGCCTGCGCGCTCTGGGCCGTCGTGCTCTTCCGGCTGCTCTGCCCTGTGTCGTTCAGCTCGGGCTTTTCCGCCCTCGGCCTCGTGGGCGCGCCCGTGCGGGAGCTGCGGGGTGCGGCCAGCGCGGTGGAGTTCGTTGCCCCGCGGGAGGAGGTCCTGTCCCCGGCGCCCGCGCCGGTTTCGGATATCCAGGCGGCGGAGGCCCCGGCCGCCGCTGTGACTGAACCTGCGCGGGGGCCGGATATCACAGCCCTCCTCACCGGCCTCTGGGTCGCAGGCGCGCTGGGCATGGCCGCCTGGGGGCTTTGGGACTACCTCAGGCTCCGGCGGAGGCTCGTCGGAGCGGCGGAGCTGGAGAAGGGGGTCTATGTCTCAGACTACATAGACTCGGCCTTCGTCCTGGGACCGTTCAGGCCGCGGATATATCTGCCATCGGCCCTGGAGGGCGAGGAGCGCGGCTTCGTCCTGCTGCACGAGCGGCAGCACGCCCGCCGGCGCGACGCGCTCTGGCGCCTGCTGGGTTATACCGCCCTCTGCCTGCACTGGTATAATCCCCTCGTCTGGCTGGCCTTCGAGCTCTCGGGCCGCGACATGGAGATGAGCTGCGACGAGGCCGTGCTGCAAAGGCTGGGCGACGGGGTGCGGGCGGACTACTCCGCATGCCTGCTGCGTATGGCCTCCGGCCGGGGCCTCTCGCCCGCCTTTGCCGGCGGGGACACGAAGGGGCGCATCAAAAACCTCGGCCGCTGGAAAAAGCCCAGGCTCTGGGCGGTGATCGCCGCCGCCGCTGCCTGCGTGCTCGCCGCGGTCTGCCTGCTCACAAACCCGGGGGCGCAGGATAAAACGCCTGAAACGGACCCCGCGCTCGACGCGGCCATAATAAAGGCCGTGGAGGAGGGGAGCTTTGAGTACGCGCAGGACGGGGAGCACCTTATCCGCGCGGCCTACGAGCCCTTTTGCGTGGAGGAGCTGGATAACGGCGGCTACACGGTCTGGGCCGCCCTCGCGGCGGTGCGGCTGCCGATCGACGGCGAGGGCCGAGTCTGCGGCGCGCCGGAATACACGTACCACTGCGCGGAGCTGAGCTTCCGCCCCGACGGCAACGGCGGACTGCGCCTGACGGGATATTGGAGGCCCGAAGGGGAAAACTTTACCGAGGCCATAGCGGAGCGCTTCCCGGACGAGGCGCTGGTGCGCTATTATAACGCCATGGGCGTCGAAAACATTTACACCCTCGCTGCCCGCTGTGTGGAGCGGGCGCTGGAGGAGACCGGCACTGAGGCGGACCCGCTCCTGGAGGCCCTCTTCGCCCAGCTTGAGGCCGGGTGGGACGAGGACGCGCAGGTGGAGGACGTCATTGCCGGCACGCAGGAGAACTATGAAAACTACAGGCTCTACGGCGGCATACTCTCCTTCGGCGAGAGCGCGCTGGACTACTGCGGGCGAGAGCTGCGCGGCGCGCAGGGCCTGCACGCCAGGCTGCTGGGGCAGGCGAAGGCCGACCTTGAGAGCATTGCGCAGTTCGAGGCCCGCCGCCTGGCGGACCCGCTGGACACCGGGATAAAGCTCCGCCTTGAGCGTGTGGAGGACAGGTTGGTAGTCGAGACGCTGGAGATAACGGAGCCCGCGCAGCAGGTGCGCTTCCTGCTGCACGGCCTTGGCATCGAAAACAGGGACCCGGCCTTCCGCGGCTCGGCGGAGATGGAGGACGGCATCGTGGTCTACGAGAGCCGCGAGGGCCCCTCGGGCGGGTATGAATATGTCCGCAGCTTCAGCCTCGTGGGCGGGGAGTGCCTCGCCGTCATCGAGGGCGAAGAGGGCATCGTCTCCGGGACGGCGCCCAGGGAGACCTACGATTTCGTGGCCTCGTATTTCGAGGGATAAAAGAAGGCTTTGCCTTCTTCGACAAGCTGAGGCCCGGCGCGAAGAGCGCCGGGCCAAAATACTGCAAAAAAGCCGGCGGCTATTGCCGCCGGCTTCCCCGCCTCTGCCGTGGGGACCCTGTTATAACCTGCACGTCTCCGGCAGGTGGGTCGCCTCTCCTGTGCTTCCACGCTTCCAACTTCCAACGCCCCGCTCTAGGGGGGAGCCGGGAGGCCTGCAATTCACGCAGGAATGTGGCATCCCTTATTAGTGATGTGGGTTTAAGAGGGCCCTAAAATATCCGCAAACAGGGCAGGATACAGCTCACCTGAAAATGCGGCCGGCTTTACAGCCTATGCCGCCGGGAGGGAACTTATTCCCCCTCCTCCTCGTCTGTCTCATCGCCGAAGAGCTCTTCCATGAACTTGTCGTAAACCGCGACGAGCTCTTCTTCATCGTCCACAGAGCAGAACAGCTCCTCGCCGTTCTCCTCCTCGATGCGGAGGATGATATAGCCGTAGTCGGGGTCGTCCTCGCTCATGTCGGCGGGGAGGAAGGCCGAATATTCCTGGCCGTTATACTCCATGGTGGCAAGCTGTTCGAGCTCGAACTCGTTGCCGTCCTCGTCCTCGATGGTGATGTAGCTGCTGCCGAGATCTTCGTCCATTGCTGCTCCTCCGTCTGTCTTTCTGGATTTATTGTAACTCATACCTTACAATAAATCAATCGTATTTTTTACGCAGGCGGATGGAAAACTGCACTTATGAGCCCAGGTCTTCCAGCAGGGTCAGCAGCTCCTCCCGGTCCGCCACGGCGAGGCCGGTATTCAGTATCTGCCTGTCGGCCTCGCGCAGGGTGCCGACCTCGATATCAGTCAGCGTCATGGGCGAGGTGTCGCCTACCGAGGAGAAAACGGCGACGCAGCCCTCGTATTCGCGCAGGACGTATTCCGCCTCAGCAAGAGAGCAGCTCGGCACATAGCTGAACTCGGCCTGCTCGCTCTCGCGGGGCCGCGCCTGCTCGGCTATGCCGCCCACAGCCGCCCAGGCGCAGACCGCCGCCGTCCCGGCCAGCAGCGCCGTTCCGGCAAGTTTTATCCAGTGCTTCATCTTTTGCCCCCCTTTCGGCTAAATTATGCCGCAAAAGGGCAAAAATAATACGCCGCGCAAAAGTTTACAAAGCATCTACTCCTTTTTGACATAATGTGATATACTCTTAATTTAGAATGGTGTGAGCACCGGCGTGGGCCGCGGCTCGCGCCCGTGCACGGAGGTGCAGGCTTACCTATGGACAAGGAACCCAGGAACAAAAAACTAGAGACCGCCGGAAAGGCCGCGGATACTGCGGTCAGCACCGTCGTGGGCGCCGTCGGCCTCGCGGCGAAGATAGTCGTCACGGTGCTGCTCGTCATACTTACGACGACGCTGCTGCTTGCCTGCGTCTTCGCTTTCTATGTCAAGACCTGCCTCACGGAGGACATTGACATCTCCCTTTCCGATTACCAGCTCTCGGAGTCGAGCATCATCTACTGCGAGACAGAGCCGGGAGTGTATAAGGAACTGGCCACCCTGCACGGCGTCGAAAACCGCATCTGGGTGGACCTTGAGGATATACCCGATTACCTCGTCAAGGCCCTCGTCGCCATCGAGGACCACCGCTTCTACACCCACAAGGGCGTGGACTGGTACCGCACCGTAGGCGCCATGTTCACCCTGCTCACCGGCGGGGACGACTCATTCGGCGGCTCAACCATCACTCAGCAGCTTATAAAGAACGTCACCGGCAACAAGGAAGTCACCGTCCAGCGAAAGCTCATAGAGATATTCCAGGCCCTCGAATTCGAGAAGAAATACGACAAGGACGAGATACTGGAGTGGTATCTCAACGCCGTCTACTTCGGCGAGGGCTGCGACGGCATCTACACCGCCGCTGAAAAATACTTCGGCAAGGAGCCCTCCGAGCTCACCCTGGCGGAGAGCGCCTCCATCGTCGGCATAGTCAACCTGCCCACCTATTACAGCCCCTTCTACAGCGAGGAGAACAACAAGGAGCGGCAGGAGACCGTCCTGCGCCGCATGTACGAGCTCGGTTTCATCAGCTATGATGAGTACAAGCAGGCCAAGGACGAGGAGCTGGTCTTCACCCGCTCTGAAAACGAGGTAGCCACGCAGGAGATCTACAGCTACTATGTCGAGGCCGTCATCGCAGACGTGACCGAGGACCTCATGGAGCAGAAGGGCATCAGCGAGTCCGCCGCAAGGCAGCTGCTCTATAACGGCGGCTACCGCGTCTACTCCTGCCTCGACCCCTACATCCAGGAGTGCGTGGACAACGTCTACCTCGACGTCGAGAACTTCCCCAAGCCGAGCTACACCTCGCAGCAGCTCCAGAGCGCCATGGTCATCATGGACCCCTACACCGGCGAGGTGAAGGCCATGAGCGGCGGCGTGGGCGAAAAGACGGGCAACCTCGTCCTCAACCGCGCCACGGACGCCCTGCGCGCCCCCGGCTCTTCATTCAAGCCCCTGGCGGTCTACGCCCCGGCCATTGAGTTCGGACTCATCACCCCCTCCACGCTCGTCAACGACGCGCCGCGGGAGGAGGTCGAGATGTCTCAGGACCAGTGGTACCCCAAGAACTCCGACTGGAAATATCGCGGCTACATGGACATCGCCACGGCCGTGCGCCTTTCCATCAACACCGTCGCCGCCCAGGTGCTCGACAAGCTCGGGCTTGATGCCTCCACGAACTTCCTCAAGAACAAGCTCGGCATCACGAGCCTTGTGGCTGACGACTACAACTATGCCTCCCTCGCCCTGGGCGAGCTCACGAACGGCATAAGCGTCCTGGAGATGACGCAGGCCTACTGCGCCTTCGACAATGCCGGTATCTTCACCGAGGCCAGGACCTATACCAAGGTCACGGACGCCGCCGGCAACCTCATCCTTGACAACCAGGCCAAGACCCACGTCGCCATGAAGTCCAGCACCGCGACGAACATTACCTCCATGCTGTACAGCGCCGCCAACTACGGCACGGGCTCGGAGGCGGTGTTCTCCGGCCAGGCCATAGCGGGCAAGACCGGCACCTCCTCCTACAACTGGAACCGCTGGTTCGCCGGCTACACGCCCTACTACGTCGGCGTCGTCTGGACCGGCTTCGACCAGCCGGAGCAGATAAACATCTACGGCAACCCCGCCGCCCAGGTGTGGAGGCGCGTCATGCAGCAGGTCCACGCGGGCCTGGAGTACAAGAGCTTCCCCGCGGCCGACTGGATAGGCGGCGACACCCAGATCTTCGGCGACCTCACCGAGGAAAAAGAGCAGCAGGACAACCCCACGCCCAGCCCCTCGCCCAGCGAGGAGCCCGAGGTCGAGGAGAGCCCGGAGGTCCAGGTCACGGACAGCCCCGTGGTCACGGACAGCCCGGAGCTCCCGGAACAGCCGGCGGAGCCCTCGTCCCCCGGTATCTTCGACCTCTGGGGTTAGAGAAAAACAGCGCAGATGTGGGCCGGTATTTTTTACCGGCCTACATTTTCGTGAATAAAGGTTGACAAAACGGAAATAACGAGTTACAATTCGGTTACAACGTTGGGAGGTTTATTAAAATGGCAGCATCCAAAGAGCTTGAATACAAGGGACATCCTCTGCGCCGCAAGGACAACATCATCTACTTCGGCAGCATGGCCGACAAATACATCATCATGATGCAGATCCTTGAGACGAAAAAGGTAGAGGACATGGACGTTGCCACCAAGGTCTCGGTCCAGCTCCAGCTCACGGACCCCGAGCTCAAGAGCCGGGACAGGGTTGTGAAGAAGAGCGAGAAGGACAGCCTTTACGCCGCGATGGACGTGGCGTCCGTCTGGCTTGAGAGGGCCTTGGCCTCCAAGTAACTTCAGCAAAGGTCAGGTATTTCCGCATGAGAGAGAGAATCTTGCGCCCGCTGGCAGCAGGGGCGCTGTGTATCTGTGCGCTTGTTGTGGGCGCGAAGGCCGACTGTATAGGCGGCGCCGAGACTACGACGGCGGTGAACCTCCGCACGGGGGCCGGGACAGACAGCTCCATCGTCACCACCGTGCAGCAGGGCGAGGCCCTCATAGTCCATGCCGACACGGGCAGCGGCTGGTACAAGGTCAGCCTGGATGGGCAGACCGGCTACATGTCCGCCGACTATCTGAGCTTCTCCGAGACGATGGCGCTCTCCGAGACGGGCTGGGTGGACGGCACGGGAGTGCGGATGCGTTCCGCCGCCGGAACGGACAGCAGCGTCGTGCGCGTCACCTCCGCGGGCGAACAGGTGGAGATCACGGGCGTCGAGGGCGAGTGGTACAAAGTCACGGCCGGCGGCGTCACGGGCTACATCAGGGGCGACTACATCTCCATGACGGAGATAGAGGCTCCGGCCTCCACAGCCGCTTCCGCCTCCGTCGGCGAGCAGATCGTCGAGTTTGCAGAGCAGTATCTCGGCACGCCCTATGTCTGGGGCGGCGCCAGCCCCTCGGGCTTTGACTGCTCCGGTTTCGTGAGCTACGTCATGAAAAACTTCGGCTACAGCGTGAACCGCACCGCGGCTTCCATGTACTCGAACGGCACTGCGGTCGATAAGAGCGAGCTGCAGATAGGCGACGCGGTGTTCTTTGCCAGCTCCTCCGAGAGCATAGGCCACGTGGGCATCTACATAGGCGACGGCGAGTTCATCCACAGCAGCTCCGGCTGCGGCTACGTCACCATCTCCGGCCTGGACGAGGATTACTACTCCCGCATGTACGTCGGCGCAAGGCGCATAGCTGTATAAACGAAAAGCTCCCCTCACGAGAGGGGAGCTTTTTTATGCCCTTTACCGCTCCTGAGCCCAGCCGGTGCAGCCGTCGGTGAAGACGAGGTTGCGCTCGTCGGCGGGGTAGGCGGTGTTCACTACGGGAGGCGCGGTAAAGCCGCACTCGCCGCCCGTGGCGCAGCCCTTGACGTACTGGAAGACGCGCTCCCAGACAGAGTCCTTGCTGCGCACGGCCACAGAGCTGGTGCGTACGGCGCGCCCGCCGGCGGCCTCGCAGAGGTCGGCGCACTCGTGCAGGTACTGCGCGCCGCGGGTCAGGGAGGTGGTCACCTTGTAGCCGCCGCCCTCGCGGAGCTTCCGCGCCAGGGCGCGGAGCGTGCCAAGGGCCAGGATGAAGCCAGGGAAGTAGTCCAGCGGCACGCCGTTGAGGTTTACGGGCGCCTCCAGCGAGCCGTTGCGCACAGACAGGCCCGTGATGTCCTCGGCGCAGGGCGCCCAGCCCGGGCGGTCCTTCCACACGGTGTCGGAGAAGCAGTTGAGGTTCGAGTAGATGACGTTGGGGTTCAGCGCACGGATGTCCGCCTCGGAGAGGCCGAACTTGTCCATGCAGCCGTTCTGGTAGGAATAGGTCACGACGTCCGCCTCGCGGATGAGCTGCTTTGCGCGCTCAAGCTGCTCGGGGATGTTGAAGTCGAGCTGGATGGAGTGCTTGCCTGCCCAGCCGTCGAACTCGAGCATGGCCTGCTCCTGGTGCCTGAAGTCGCCGCGGCGCACGAGCAGGACGTCCGCGCCGTACTCGGCCAGGATGCGCGAGCAGGCGGGACCGGCGATGATGTGCGTGAGGTCCAGCACGCGGATGCCGGAGAGAGGGCCGCGGCTGTTCGGGCGGCCCCAAGCCGGGGCCTCGGACTCCGCCAGCTTCTCCGTGCGGATGAGCGGCATGGAGATGACAGCCTTGCCGACCTCGCTGGCCTCCCACTCTTCGCGGCTGCGTATCATACAGCCGCAGGCGCCGCAGTCAAAGCTGAGGTCCTCAAGCTCCATCGCGTCCTTCGCAGCCACGGCGGCGGCTATCTCCTTCATGTCCTTCTTCAGGGAGAAAAAGCCGTATTCGGAGGAGGGCTTCCTGAGGCCCAGGGCCTTCACCAGCCGCTCCTGCTGGCTCTGGTAGTAGACGTGGAAGGAGACGTCCCGCCCGTCGCGCGCGCGGAACTTGTGCATGGAGCCGTTGAGCGCGTTGTTCACGCGGATGGCCGACTGCACGCGGGAACGGGTGAACTCCTTGCAGTGCTTGTGGTCAGACATGTAGAGCCTGACGGCCTGCAGGCCGGCGAAGACCAGGTCGCAGCGCTGCTGCGCGCCGGATACGTCGTCCCCGCGCAGGGCGCCTATCTCCGTTGCGGCGGCGCTGCAGGCGCAGAGCACGGCCGCTATTGCGCTGGTCTGGGGTATGGTTTCAGGCTCGAATAGCTTGCGCACCGCCGGTATCCTCAGCTTGGTGAGCACGAGGCTGAGCGGGGCAGGGAAGGGGTTGGATGAGAAACAGGCCCGCGAAAGCATGGCGCGGCGCCCCTCGTCCGCGACGAAGGTGGTCGGTATGCCCTCCATTCCAAGCCTGTCGAGCAGGTCTTCATATATGAGCTGCGTGTTGTATGCCTTGCGCCTGAGTACGCCGTTATCTGCCATTTTCAGCTCTCCTCCCGCGATGTTTCCGCAACTATTAGGCAGGCGGCACCGCCTGCCAACCTTAATTTTAGACCTTTGTCAGCCGATTGACAATTGGGAGCTTCTCCAAATCACAGGGCTGTGGTCTGGCCAGATTGACGGGTATCCGAATCAGGTCAGACCAAAGACAAGGCGCCGCGCCGCAAGGAGGTCCCGCCGGAGGAGTGTGGCTGAACTGACCAGGCGGCGCGGGCCTATTTGGTGGTGGCAGTGACTTTGCCGCTGCCGCCGCCGGAGGCAGGCTTTGTGATTGAGACCGAGGGCAGGCCGTACTTCGCGCGGAGCAGGCCGGCCTCGTAGGAGCTTATGCTCCCGGCGCTGAGGGCGTTCTGGATGAGCGCCAGCTTAGAGGAGGTGGTTTTTGCGGCGCCGAGCTGGGCGCTGAGCTTGTCATAGCCGCTGAGGGCGGCGGTCGAGGAGGAGGGAACGTAGGATGAGGATGAGGAGGACGTCTGGGCCGCGGCTTTCGGGGTCGTCAGCAGCTCCAGGGTCTCGGAGTCGAGGACGGCGAAGCTGTTGTCCACGCGGACGGCCTCCTGATAGAGGGCGTTGGCGCGCTCTATCTCGTTCTGGGCGATGGCCTGGGCCACGGCGTTCTGATACTGCGCCTTCACCTGGGCGCGCCGGCTTTCCAGCTCGGCCAGGCTCCGGGCCTCTTCGGCGTCCAGGGCGGCCATGGAGCCCTGAGCCGCGATGCCGAGGGCCAGAGCCGCCTGGCCCTGCGCGCCGCTGTTAAGGCCCGAGGCAGTGAAGCGCTCGTTCATGCTCTGCTGGGTGACGGCGGCGTCGGCTGCGGCGCGGTTTTTGGCCTCGCGGTAGGTCCCGGGAAGGGCGGCGGCCTCGCTGTCGAAGGCGGCCAGCTGTTCCGTGTAGGCCCCCTCCAGGGCGGCCAGAGCCTGGCGCTCCGCCGCGGCGTAGATCTCGTTTATGTAGTCGCTGTGGTCCTCGGCGGTGTAGTAGTGCGGGGGAGAGGAAAACTCCTGGGTGTAGACGTTCGTCTGCGCGTAGTCCAGGCCCTCGCCCGCGATCTTGGCGTTGCGCGCGGCTTCGAGCTCGGCGAGCAGCGCCCGGTCGGCGTTTACGCCCTTCGCGGCCTCGGCGGCTATGAGGTCGGAATAGTCCAGATTCTTGTCGTATGCGGCCATGCTGTTGCCTCCTGTTTTTCATGATGAGCATGAAATATAGCGGCTTTCACAGCTTTCGCAAGGGCGCGGGAGATTTTTTTCGCGCGCCGCTGCCTGTTGACTTGGGGCCGGGCGTAGACTATTATAAAAGCAGGGTAAATTTGCCGCGCGGCGCGCGGTTTTTTGGGAGGCGAAACGGTTTGGAACTTTCACTCAGGGACTTTGAGCGGGCCGCGCGGCGGCTCGAGGGCATCATACACAAGACGGAGCTCGACTACAGCTCCACTTTCTCCGCCATGGCGGGCGGCGAGGTCTGGATGAAGTGCGAGAACAGGCAGAAGACCGGCTCCTTCAAAATAAGGGGCGCGGCAAACAAGATAGGCGCCCTCATAGAGCGGGGCGAGAGCGGCCCCGTCGTGGCCTCCTCCGCCGGCAACCACGCCCAGGGCGTGGCCTTCGCCGCGCACAGCCATGGCATCCCCGCCACGATCGTCATGCCCAAGGCCGCGCCCATAGCCAAGGTGCAGGCCACGGAGGGCTACGGCGCGCGCGTCGTTCTCTGCGGCGACTGCTATGACGACGCCTACGAAAAGGCCATGGAGATCTGCCGCGAAGAGGGAGCGACCTTCCTGCACCCCTTCGACGACTACGAGGTGATGGCCGGGCAGGGGACAGTCGGCCTTGAGATACTCAGCGTCCTGCCCACGGTGGACACCGTCGCCGTCCCCGTCGGGGGCGGCGGGCTGCTGGCGGGCATGTCCGCCTGCATCAAGCAGGCCAACCCCCGCGTGCGCGTCGTCGGCGTCCAGGCCGAGGGCGCAAACGCCGTCTTCCGCAGCTTCCACGAGGGCAAGCGCGTCGAGAGCGAGCGCGTCTCCACCATTGCGGACGGCATAGCCGTCAAATGCCCCGGCGAAAAGACTGTGGCCGAGATCATGAAATACGCCGACGACCTCGTCACCGTCTCGGACAACGACATCTCCGCCGCGATACTGCTGCTCATGGAGCGCACGAAGCAGATAGTAGAGCCCTCGGGCGCGAGCTCCCTTGCCGCCGTCCTCGCCGGGAAGATCGAAACGGCTGACCGCAAGACCGTCTGCCTGCTCTCCGGCGGCAACATCGACGTCAGCTTCATCCACAGGGTCATAGAGCTCGGCCTCGTCTCGCGGCACAGGCGCATCAAATTCGCCACCCGCCTGCCGGACTCGCCGGGCAGCCTCATGCGCCTGCTCCACATTATAGCAGACACCGGCGCGAACATTATGACGATAAACCACGACAGGCTCTGCCCCAGCCTCTCCCCGAGCGAGATACTCGTCCACATCGCCTGCGAGGTGGGCGGACAGGAGCATGGGGACGCGCTGCTCGCGCGCCTTGCCGCCGAGGGCTACGACGCCGCGACGGAATGAGGCCCCGGAAAACCGAATATTTGAGCTTTCCCCGGACGCTTCGGCGCCCGGGGAAATTTTTTTTGCAAACGCCCTTTCGCTTTTTTTGAAAGCCTGTATATTGGCGCCTCGTCGGGAGGTGAGGATTTGGCAAGGCCGAAGAAGGAGACGGCGCAGCAGCTCCGCGAACGGATAGAGCGCTATTTCTCGCGCCGGGAGGCCGAGGGGCGCTTCCCCACGGAGGCGGGCATGCTGCTGGAGCTCGGGATGAGCGAGGCGGAATACGCCGAGCGCATGGAGGACGGGCGCTACCGTCCCGAGCTTGAGCGCGCGAGGCTCCGGCGCATGGACTGGCTCGAAAACCAGATGGTCACCGAGTCGGGCCGCGCTACGGGCTGCATGAACGCGCTCAAGCAGGAGAAAAACGGCGGGTATGCCGACAAGGCGGGCGCCGGCTCGGAGAAAAGGCTTGTCATAAGGCTCGAAGGCGTTGGAAGCGGGGCCGCAGAATGACGGGAGAATATGTCTGGGACCCCGGCGAGGCCAACCCCAAGCAAAAGCTGTTCTTCGCCTCCCGCAGTCTTTACACGGCCTACGGGGGCGCGAAGGGCGGCGGCAAGACCTGGGCCGTGCGCACCAAGGCCCTGCTCGGCGCCTACAACTACGCCGGCATCCGCATCCTCATTCTCCGGCGCACCTACCCGGAGCTGCAGTCGAACCACATAGAGCCCATGCTCAAGATGATAAACCCCGAGTTTTGCAGCTACAACGGCTCCCTGCGCTCCATCTATTTCGCCAACGGCAGCCTCATCCATTTCGGCCACTGGGCCGGCGAGCCCTCGGAGCTGGAGTACAACGGCCAGGAGTACGACTGGATCTTCCTCGACGAGGCGACGCAGTTCACCTGGCGCAGCTTTCAGTTCCTGGGCGGCCTGCTGCGCGGAGTGAACGACTTCCCCAAGCGCATGTACATCACCTGCAACCCCGGGGGCGTGGGACACCGCTGGGTGAAGCGCCTCTTCATCGACCGCGACTTCATCACCGACCCGGACGACCCCGAGGCGAGCGAAAACCCGGACGACTACGTCTTCATCCCCGCCACGGTGGAGGACAACACGGCGCTGCTGCGCTCATCGCCAGCCTACCTGCGCATGCTCGCCTCCATGCCGGAGAACCTGCGCCGGGCCTACCGCTACGGTGAATGGGATTCGCTGGGCGGGAACTATTTCCCCGAGTTTTCCGAGGCGGCGCATGTGGCGGAGCCCTTTGCCCTGCCCACGTCCTGGAAGCGCTACCGCGCCTTCGACTACGGGCTCGACATGTTCGCCTGCGCGTGGTTTGCCGTGGATGGGGAGGGGCGCAGCTGGATGTACCGCGAGTTTTCCGCCCCCGGCCTCATCGTCCGCGAGGCGGCGGAGGCCATGCTCTCCCACACCCTGCCCGGCGAGCGCATCGAGATAAGCTTCGCGCCGCCGGACATGTGGAACCGGCAGAAGGACACGGGCCGCACCATGGCCGAGATCTTCATGGAAAACGGAGTGCCCATCGTGAAGGCCGACAACAACCGCGTGCAGGGACATCTGCTCATAAAGGAGGCCCTGGCCCGCCGGGACGACGGACGGCCCATGCTGGTCTTTTTCAAAAACTGCAAGCGGACCATCGAGGACCTGCGCGACATCCAGGCGGACGAGGAAAACCCCAACGACTGCGCCCGCGAGCCCCACGACGTCACCCACCGCGTGGACGCCGTGCGCTATTTCTGCATCAGCCGAACCCTCGCCGCCGAGGCCGCAGGGCCGGCCCCCTCGCGCGAGGACGAGGGCGAGCCGCTGGAGGAATATGACGACTTCATGACCGGCGGCAGCCCGATGAGAGGATATCTGCAATTTTGAATATTTCAGGAGGTCTGGAAATGGAAATTTTTCTGCTCATCGCCGCGCTCTGCTGCGCGGCGGCCAGCGTGGCTGCGGCGCTCTCCCTGGCGCGCTGCCTGAGGGCGCTTGAGGCCATGGAAGCCCAGCGCGCGCCGGTCCCGCCCGCCGCGCAGGAGGAGCTGCGCGAGCGCGCGCTCCGGGAGCAGCGCCGCTTTGAGGAGGCGCTCTCCGGCATACTCGCCTACGGCCTGGACGACATGCGCCGCAGGCCCGGAGAGGAGGCCTGAGCATGAAGCCAAAGGAGCTTACAGCCGACGCCGTCTGGCGCGAGTACGAGAAGATGCTCGCCTACAACGACAGCATACAGCTCGACGACACTGTGAGGGTGAACGAAAACTTCTTCATAGGCAAACAGTGGGAGGGCGTCGAGTCCAACGGCCTGCCCACGCCGGTCTTCAACTTCCTCAAGCGCGTCACCCTCTTCACCGTGGCCTCGATAACGAGCGACCAGCTGAAGCTGAAGTGCTCGCCCCTGCCCTCCGGCGCGGGGGACAGGGGACTGCGCCGGGCCTGCGATGTCATAAACGCCGAGTTTGAGGCCCTATTCGAGCGCAACAAGCTGACCTGGCTGCTCAAGGAGTATATGCGCAACGCCGCCGTGGACGGCGACGGGGCCACCTACACCTGGTGGGACGCCGAGGCCGACGCCGGCGACGGCCGCCGGGGCGCGCTCGTCACAGAGATAGTCCAGAACACGCGCATAGGCTTCGGCAACCCCGCGGACAGGCAGGTCCAGAGCCAGCCCTACATACTCATAAAGCGCCGCGAGATGACGGAGAGCCTGCGAGAGCGGGCGAGAAGGCTCGGATGCGCCGACTGGGAGTCTATCAAGGAGGACACGGACGAGCAGCTCATGGACGCCTACAAGGACACGGGCGAAAAGACCACCGTCATCCTCCGCCTCTGGAAGGACGAGAGGACCGGAAGCGTCTGGGGCTGCGAGTGCGCCCGCGGCGTAATGGTGCGCAAACCCTGGGACCTGGGCCTCAGGCTCTACCCCGTCACCTGGCTGTGCTGGGACTACGTCCAGGACAGCTACCACGGCCAGGCCATGATAACGGGCCTCATCCCGAACCAGATCTACATCAACAAGCTCTTTGCCATGAGCATGATATCCCTCATGGCCACGGCATATCCGAAGATCGTCTACGACAAGACCCGCATCCCGCGCTGGGACAACGGCATAGGCCGGGCCATAGGCGTGAACGGCGGGGGCGTGGACAGCGTGGCCCGCGTGCTCGGTCCGGCGCAGATCTCGCCGCAGATAGCGCAGTTTATCGAGCTGACGCAGAGCCTTACGCAGACGAACCTCGGCGCGACCAGCGTCGCCCTAGGCGAGGCGAAGCCGGACAACACCTCCGCTATCATCGCCCTCCAGCGCGCCGCCTCCACGCCCAACGAGATAACGAAGCAGAACCTATACCAGAGCATCGAGGACCTGGGGGCCATCTACCTCGACTTCATGGCCGGCTACTACGGCCTGCGGCCGGCGGAGATTGACCCCGTGGCTGAGGTATCCGAGGAGCTGCTGGACTTTGTGGGCGAGGCCCTGCCCCGGGGCGAGAACGGGAAGATATCCGTTCTCTACGATTTCTCCGGCCTGCGCTCCCTGCCGCTCCGGCTGAAGCTCGACGTCGGCGCGGCGGCCTACTGGAGCGAGATAGCCTCCACGCAGACGATGGACAACCTCCTCGCGCAGGGACACATTGATGTGCTGGAATACCTTGAGCGCGTGCCCGACGGCTACATTACGGACCGCCAGGGCCTCATAAACGCCATCACCGCCCGCCGGGCCGCCCAGGGCGCACCGCAGGATGCGGCGGCAATCTGAGAAAGGAACTGAGACATGGAAGAGAACATGGTACAGAGCCCGGCGGCCGAGGCCGGGGAGTGGCAGGTGGACGTGGCCGAGATGATGCAGGGCGTGACGGACGAGGCCGAGCCCGCGGCGAACCCCGCGCCAGAGCCGCCCGCGCCTGAGAGCTTCACGCTCCGGCACCTGGGCGAGACGAAGAACGTGGGGAGGGAGGAGGTCATCGCCCTCGCGCAGAAGGGAATGGATTACGACCGCATCCGCTCGAAGCTGGGCGATGCGAGCCGGGAGCTGGAGGCCCTGCGCTCGGGCGAGAGCTACGACCCCGACCCCGCGGAGCGCCGCCGCCGCGACTGTGAGAGCTTTGTGAAGGCCTTCCCCGAGGCGGCGGAGCAGCTCCGGCGCGACAAGGGCGCGATCCCGGCGGAGGTCTGGGACGAAGTGCGCCGCGGGGCGAGCCTGACTGACGCCTACGCCGAGCACCTGCGCCGCCGCGAGGCGGCTGAGAAGGAGACGGAGCTGGAGAAGCTCCGCTCGGAGCTCGACCGCGAGCGGCGCGACCGCGAGAATGCCCGCCGCAGCGCCGGCAGCGCCGTCTCCGCCGGCGGCGACCCGCCGTATGACCCGATAAAGGCGGGGTGGAACTCTATCTGAGGCGAAAACGCCCGCTGGCCCCGTCTGTAGGGGCGGGGTTGGGTTTTGGCTGGGCGGAACTCGCCGTTTTGCTGTTGGTTGTCTTTACGTT
>OHNO01000052.1_pt1 | contig 67959 bp, 48 predicted proteins | sample 1569521 | NCBI WGS metagenome assembly OHNO01 (sample SAMEA3879604, study PRJEB24766) | human gut metagenome | biome: human-associated habitat; feature: feces | place: USA | collected 1985/1987
CTTCGACTGGGGGCTATGATTCGTCCGACCGCAAGCGGTCGCTTCCTCCGTCACCGGCACTCGTCTTATTGCACAAGAACGGAACGAGTAATCCGCTGTAGGGATGCTCGGCTCGAGACGTGTAGCGAAATGTAGGGACGCACGATCTGTGCGTCCGTCCCCGTTAAAGGCTCCTGCGTCAAGCTGGTTCGACAACGGACGCTCAGATCGAGCGTCCCTACAGAAGTCGTATCCGTGCGTCCCTACAGCGGGTTACACGTCTCGCTTTGATGGAGACGGACGCACGGCTCGTCTTCCTATATTCTGGGTTCAGTCGAAGGGGCACAACAAAAGGAAGGCTCGCCTCATGAGGTCGTGTGGACCTGTGAGGCGAGCCTTCCTTTTCGTTGCTTATATCTATGAGGAGACTACATAGGGTGCTCCTGAGATAATCTTTACTTTAGAGCTGCTATACGAGCTGCTCTGTGAGGCGGGTGTTACTTAGCGGGAGCGGTCTCGGAGACTTTCTCCTCGTCGAGCTTCTTGGCGCGGTAGCTGGCATCAGATCCTGTCTGACGGCTCTGCGCCTCGATCTCGTCATGCTCCTTTTGCGACATTACGAGGAGCTTGTCATACTCGGGTAGACCTGTACCGGCAGGGATGAGGTGACCGCAGATGACATTCTCCTTGATACCCTCGAGCTTGTCTACCTTGCCCGATATGGCAGCATCGTTGAGTACCTTAGAGGTCTCCTGGAAGGAAGCTGCCGAGATGAAGCCTCTCGTCTGTAGCGCTGCCTTTGTGATACCCTGTAGGATCTGGTTGGTCGTAGCAGGCATCGCATCACGTGCTATAGCGGGCTTGAGATCACGACGCTTGAGGGAGCTATTCTCATCTCGTAGCTTACGGCTCGAGATGATCTGTCCAGGCTTCATAGTGGTGGAGTCACCGGCATCGGTGATCACCTTCATACCCCAGAGCTTGTCGTTCTCCTCAGTAGCATCGTTTTTGTCCACAATCTGCTGTGGCATCAGGAGGGTATCTCCTGGATCGATGACCTGTACCTTGCGCATCATCTGACGGACGATCACCTCAAAGTGCTTATCATTGATCTTCACACCTTGTAGACGATAGACGTCCTGAACCTCGTTGACGATGTACTCCTGTACGGCCGTGGGGCCCTTGATGGCGAGGATGTCAGCGGGCGTGATAGCGCCCTCGGAGAGGGGCATACCAGCACGTACATAGTCGCCAGGCTGTACGAGGATCTGCTTGGTAAGCGGTACGAAGTACTTACGTATCTCGCCTAGGCGGGAGGTGATAGAGATCTCCTGGTTGCCACGCTTGATGCCACCGAAGTCGATGGTACCATCGATCTCTGCTACAACAGCGGGACTCGATGGATTGCGTGCCTCAAAGAGCTCCTGAACACGAGGTAGACCACCCGTGATATCGCCAGCGCCAGAGATAGCGCGCGGTGTCTTGGTGATGATGTCTCCCTGAGTGATCATATCGCCATCATCCTTGACTAGGTGCGCACCGACAGGGAGGTTGTACGAGCGAAGCACATTGCCCTGCTCGTCTAGTATCTGAGCCGTCGGGATGAGGTTGTTCTTGACACCCTGCTTGCGGATGATGACCATCTCCTTGTGCGAAGCGCTTTCGTCGGTTTCGTACTCGAAGGTGACCTTCTCGACAAGATTCTCGAAGACAAGACGACCTGAGAACTCGGAGACGAGTGCCGTATTGTGTGGATCGAAGTTGAGCAGCGTATCGTCCTTGCTGACGGTAGCTCCGTTTGCAAAGAAGATGGTGCTGGCATAGGGTACCAGCTCGTGCTGCAGTATGACACCTGTCTTGGGGTCTAGGATGCGCAGCTCGGCAGTACGATTGACCACGATGTGTGCGGGGCGCAGATTGCCATCTCGTCCAGCACGCTCTACGTCTACGTAGCGTATGTCTGAGTACTCGATGGTACCAGAGAATCGTGCACGTACGGTGGCGTCTGTCTCTTGGTTGCTTGCAGTACCACCAGCGTGGAAGGTTCGTAGCGTCAGCTGTGTACCCGGCTCACCGATGGCTTGCGCAGCGATGACACCGACCACCTCACCGCGCTGTACGAGCTTGTTGGTGGCGAGGTTGCGGCCATAGCACTTGGCGCAGACTCCGTTTTTCGTTTCGCAGGTGAGCACCGAGCGTACCTCGACGGTCTCGATGCCAGCAGCGTTGATGGCAGCTACGGCTACTTCGTTGATCTCCTCACCAGCACGTACGATGTACTCGCCAGTCTCGGGGTGCTTGATATCATGGACGGATGTGCGACCGAGGATACGCTCGCCTAGGGTGGCGACGACGGTACTATTCTTCATCACGTCAGCCATTTCGATGCCTCGCAGTGTGCCACAGTCCTCCTCAGAGATGACGACATCGTGCGAAACGTCTACGAGACGACGTGTCAGATAACCAGCATCTGCCGTCTTAAGTGCGGTATCGGCTAGACCCTTACGAGCACCGTGAGAGGAGATAAAGTACTCTAGCACGGAGAGTCCCTCCTTAAAGTTGGAGAGAATCGGGTTCTCAATGACCTGTCCACCGCCTGAACCACTCTTCTGAGGCTTAGCCATCAGACCACGGATACCAGCGAGCTGACGAATCTGCTCCTTCGAACCACGAGCTCCTGAGTCCATCATCATGAAGATGTTGTTGAAGCCCTCATCGTCCTGAGCTAGCTGTCTCATCAGTGAAGCGGTGATCTTGTTTGACACATTACTCCACGTATCGATGATCTGGTTGTATCGCTCTGTATTGGTGATAAAGCCCTCGTTGTACTGTGCGAAGATCTCCTCGACACGCTCATTGCCCTCGGCGACGAGTCGCTCTTTGTCCTTAGGAATGACGACGTCTTGCAGACGGAAGGAGAGACCTCCCTTGAATGCCATGCGGTATCCGAGGTTCTTGATCTTGTCTAGGAACTGAGCGGTCTTGGCAAAGCCACACACCTTGATCACATTAGAGATGATGGAGCGTAGTGCGCCCTTACCTAAGGTCTCATTGATGTAGCCAACCTCGGTGGGTACGTTTTCATTGACCATGATACGTCCCATGGAGGTCTCGATGATCTTGCTGACGAGCTGATCGCCCTCAACGACGTTATGGATCAGGACATTGATCGGTGCGTGAATGTCTAGCTTGCCCTCGTTGTATGCAATCTGGGCCTCCTCGACACCATAGAAGGTGAGTCCGCTACCCTTGACCCCCTTGCGGATCTTGGTGATGTAGTAGAGTCCCAAGACCATATCCTGCGAAGGAACGGTGATAGGAGCACCATTGGCGGGGTTGAGGATATTGTGCGAGGCGAGCATGAGTAGCTGAGCCTCTAGGATAGCTTCGTTGCCTAGTGGTAGGTGTACAGCCATCTGGTCACCGTCGAAGTCGGCATTGAAAGCGGTACAAGCCAAGGGGTGTAGCTGGATAGCCTTGCCCTCGATCATCTTAGGCTGGAAGGCTTGTATACCTAGACGGTGTAGCGTCGGAGCACGGTTGAGCAGTACGGGGTGTCCCTTCATGACGTTCTCTAGGATCTCCCAGATGACGTTGTCACGACGGTCTACGATACGCTTAGCGCTCTTGACTGTCTTGACGACTCCACGCTCGATGAGCTTGCGAATGATAAAGGGCTTGTAGAGCTCTGCTGCCATATCCTTGGGCAGACCGCACTCATGCATCTGTAGCTCAGGGCCGACGACGATGACGGAACGTGCCGAGTAGTCTACACGCTTACCGAGTAGGTTCTGACGGAAGCGCCCAGGCTTACCTTTGAGGCTGTCTGAGAGAGACTTGAGGGGACGATTGTTTTCACCCTTGAAGGCACTAGACTTACGTGAGTTGTCGAGGAGTGAGTCGACAGCCTCCTGGAGCATGCGCTTCTCATTGCGAATGATCACCTCGGGGACGCTCTGCTCTAGGAGTCGCTTGAGACGATTATTGCGCAGTATGACACGACGATAGAGCTCGTTGAGATCACTTGTGGCAAAGCGACCACCATCGAGCGGTACGAGTGGACGTAGATCGGGTGGTATGACTGGTACCACCTTGAGGATCATCCACTCGGGGCGGTTGATATCCTTAGATGCACGGAAGGACTCGACGACGTTGAGTCGCTTGAGTGCGTCTAGACGACGCTGTTGTGAGGTCTCGGTCTGAGCCTTGTCACGGAGCTCATAGGAGAGGCTATCTAGATCTAGGTTGGAGAGCATCTCATAGAGTGCCTCGGCACCGATCTTTGCGACAAACTTGTCAGGGTCGCTCTCTGGTAGGTCGTAGTTGTCTGGATGGCTCTGATCGAGCTCGTCTAGCTTGGCTTGATACTCCTCTTCGGTAAGGATCGTATTGACCTCTAGATCAGAGACGCCACTCTGCAGTACGATATACTTCTCGTAGTAGATGATCGCCTCAAGATCTTTTGACTTGAGATTGAGCAGCGAGGCGAGCTTGTTAGGGAGACTACGGAAGTACCAAATGTGCGCAACGGGTACGGCGAGCTTGATATGTCCTGTACGCTCACGACGCACTTTCTTCTCCGTAACCTCTACACCACAACGGTCGCAGATGGTACCACGAAAGCGTATGCGCTTGAACTTACCACAGTTACACTCGTAATCTTTGACTGGACCGAAGATTCTCTCGCAAAAGAGTCCGTCACGTACTGGCTTGTATGTTTTATAGTCAAGAGTATTCGGATTCGTAACCTCTCCATGTGATGCCGCTAGGATCTCCTCGGGAGATGCCAAGGAGAGCCTAATGGATGAAAAGGTGGTCTTGCTCTTAGGGGCTGTCTTGTATGCCATAACTAAAGTCTGACTATATATAGTGTGTAAGGATAGGGGAGGGGATTACTCAATATGTACGCTGAGGGCTAGACCCTTGAGCTCATTGAGTAGCACGTTGAGAGACTCGGGGAGACCTGGCGTGGGCATATTGTCACCACGTACGATCGCCTCGTAAGCCTTAGAGCGACCTACGACGTCATCACTCTTGATGGTGAGGATTTCCTGCAGGACGTGTGCCGCACCGAAGGCCTCAAGTGCCCACACCTCCATCTCTCCGAAGCGCTGACCTCCGAAGTTGGACTTACCACCGAGAGGTTGCTGCGTGATCAGTGAGTACGGACCGATCGAGCGGGCGTGCATCTTGTCATCGACCATGTGACCTAGCTTGAGGAAGTAGGTGACACCTACAGTCGCCTCCTGGTCAAAGGGCTCGCCTGTGCCACCATCGTAGAGCTTCATCTGACCTCCTCGTGGTAGACCAGCCTTGTCGGTCCATGCATTGAGGTCATCGAGTGTGGCTCCATCGAAGATAGGGGTCGCAAACTTGACGCCGAGCTTCTTTCCTGCCCACGCTAGGACGGCCTCAAAGATCTGTCCTAGGTTCATACGTGAAGGCACACCTAGCGGGTTAAGACATATGTCTACTGGCGTACCATCTGGCAGATAAGGCATATCCTCACGACGTACGATCTTGGAGACGATACCCTTGTTACCATGTCGTCCTGCCATCTTGTCGCCGACCTGTATCTTGCGCTTCTTAGCGATTAGGATCTTAGCGGTCTGGATGATGCCTGAAGGTAACTCATCACCGAGAGTCTCATCGAGCTTGCGCCTATTGACCTCTGCGATCGTGATCTTGTCCTTCTTGATATAGTTAGCGATCGTCTGCTTGACAAGGTCGTTAGTATGCTCGTCATTGGTCCAGTCTGACATTCTCAGATCATTGTAGTCTAGATCGAAGAGCAGAGACTTGGTGATGCGTGTACCAGCCTTGACCTTGACGACTCCGATGTAGTCGACGAAGTCTGTTGCTGTGGTCTTGTGTTTCTTCAGTATGATCTGAAGCTTGGAGACTAGCTCCTCTTTGAGAGTTGCCTGTAGCTTGGAGAGCTCCTCCTCGTAGCGTTGGTTGATCTTACGTGTAGCTGCTATACCTCCCTTACGATTGGCTCGTGAGTAGAGCTTCGTGTCGATGACCACACCCTTGAGCGAGGGCGAAGCCTTGAGCGAAGCGTCCTTGACATCACCAGCTTTGTCGCCAAAGATGGCTAAGAGTAGCTTTTCCTCAGGGGTGGGGTCGGACTCGCCCTTTGGCGTAATCTTACCTACTAGGATGTCGCCTGGCACGATGCGAGCACCGACACGGACGATACCATTAGCGTCGAGATCTTTGGTAGCCTCCTCACTGACGTTGGGGATGTCTGCCGTAAACTCCTCCATACCGCGCTTCGTCTCACGTACGTCGAGCGAGTACTCATCGACATGTACAGAGGTGAAGAGATCCTCTGCGACGACACGCTCGCTGAGCACGATAGCATCCTCGTAGTTGTACCCCTTCCAAGGCATGTAAGCGGCCAAGATGTTGCGTCCGAGTGCTAACTCGCCATCTTGTGTGGAGAAGCCCTCGGTAAGTATCTGACCCTTGGTGACTCGGTCTCCCTTACGGCAGATAGGACTTAGATCTATCGTGGTAGATTGATTGGTCTTGCGATACTTGGGTAGCTTGTAGGTCACCTCTGAAGGCTCGAAGCTGACTAGCTCCTCCTCCTCTGTACGATCATAGTCGACCACGATCTTGGTGGCGTCGACATAGACGACCACACCATCGCCCGTAGCCTCTACCTGGGTACGAGAGTCTGAGACTAGTCTGCGCTCGATACCTGTACCTACGATAGGAGCCTCGGGAGTGAGTAGAGGTACTGCCTGACGCATCATGTTAGATCCCATAAGGGCACGGTTAGCATCGTCGTGCTCGAGGAATGGAATGAGCGAAGCTGCAATCGAAGCAATCTGCGTCGGAGAGACATCCATCAGGTCTACCTCCTCAGGCTCTACTACAGGGAAGTCTGCACCATAGCGCGCCTTAACACGAGAGCGGATGAAGTGTCCGTCGTCGTCTAGGGGGGCGTTACCCTGAGCTACGGTCTTGTCCTCTTCTTCCTCAGCGGTAAAGTAAGCAAGCTCTGAGTCGTCAAAGTCTACGGTACCTTCCTTGACATTACGATAAGGAGTCGTGATGAAGCCTAGTTCGTTGATCTTAGCATAGACGCAGAGAGAGGAGATGAGTCCGATGTTTGGACCCTCAGGTGTCTCGATAGGACAGAGACGACCATAATGAGTGTAGTGTACGTCTCGCACCTCGAAGCCAGCACGATCTCGAGTCAGACCGCCTGGACCTAGTGCCGACAGACGACGCTTGTGCGTGATCTCAGAGAGTGGATTCTGCTGATCCATAAACTGTGAGAGCGCATTGGTCCCAAAGAAGCTGTTGACAACCGAAGCGATCGTCTTGGAGTTGACTAGATCGACGGGGGTAAAGACCTCGCTGTCACGTACGTTCATACGCTCCTTGACCGTACGCGCCATACGACTCAGTCCTATACTAAACTGGTTGTATAGCTGCTCACCGACAGTTCTGACACGACGGTTAGAAAGGTGGTCGATGTCATCGACAGGAGCCTTACCATTGACGAGCTTGATCAGATGACGTATGATCGCAACGATGTCCTCAGCCGTGAGGATCTTGACGTCGGGATCTATATCCAGTCCTAACTTGCTATTGATCTTGTAGCGCCCTACATCGCCTAGATCATAGCGCTTCTCTGAGAAGAAGATGTTGTTGAAGATCTCCTTGGCACTCTGATCATCGGGTGGAGTAGAGTTGCGTAGGAGGTTGTAGATGAAATTGTAGGCAGCCTGCTCAGAATTGGCTGAGTCACGCTTGAGCGTGTTGAAGATGATCGAGTAGTCCATGATCTCTTGGTCTGTAGACTCCTGATCGGATGTGGCTAAGTCACGACGTAGCAGGATGGTCTCGATACCATTCTCTAGGATGACCTGAGCATTGTCTTCGTCTAAGATAGCATTTTGCTCTACGAGCGTGTTGTATCGGGCGAAGGTCTCAGTCTCTCCTGTCTCCTCCTCGCTCTCCTCATCGTAATACTTCAGTATGACGGAGGCCGCTAACTGTCGTCCATAGTTAGCTTGTAGCGACTCTAACGTGACCGGGATCTCCTCAGCGATGCCAAAGAGGTCGAGGATGTCTTTATCCGTCTCATAGCCGATGGCACGTAGGAGGGTCGTGATGGGGAGCTTCTTCTTACGATCGATGTAAGCGTAGAGTTCGTTGTTCGTATCGGTAGCAAACTCAATCCAAGAACCCTTGAATGGGATAATACGAGCCGAGTATAGTCTCGTCCCGTTGTTGTGCAAGCTGGATCCAAAGAAGACTCCTGGTGAGCGGTGTAGCTGAGATACGACTACTCTCTCTGCACCATTGATGACAAAGGTCCCCGCAGGTGTCATATAGGGGATAGAACCTAGGAAGACGTCCTGTACGGTGGACTCAAAGTCTTCGTGCTCGGGGTCTTCGCAGGTGAGCTTGAGCTTAGCCCTCAAGGGGACACTATAGGTCAAGCCACGACGCAAGCACTCCTCTATCGAATACTTAGGAGGATCGACGAAGTAGTCTTCAAATAGAAGCTTGAAGTTGTTGCGAGTGTCTTCGATGGGGAAGTTCTCAGAGAAGACTTTAAATAATCCCTCTTTCTTTCTACTCTCGGCAGGAGTATTGAGCTGAAAGAAGTCCTGAAAAGATTTGAGCTGCACCTCCAAGAAGTCAGGGTACTCCATTGGATGAGCAATAGATGCGAAGCTCTTTCTAGTATTAGTTGGTTTGGATGCCATCGTATGCTTCAGAGAGAAATGGTAATTGTAGGGGAGAGGAGCTGCTCTCACAGGGAGAGACGGGGGGAGCAGGTACTCACTAAGAGCTGTGAGCTACTACTCGAGAGTTAGAGCTATAGGTGTCTAGCTCTAGAGACTTGTGTCTAAACCTATCTGACAACCCAAGACACCTCCTCAACGTATAGAAAGTGTCACATAGCCTTGTGACAGCTTCGTCCGTGAGTGGTGCCTCCAGAGAGCAAAAGATGCGAAAAGGCTAAGAACTCCCCCCATACGTATCAAGGGGGGAATCCTTAACCAATATGACCTGTGTCAGACAGGTGTCAAGCGGGTTTACTTTAGTTCAACCTCAGCACCAGCCTCCTCAAGTGCAGCCTTGAGAGCCTCAGCTGTAGCCTTGTCGACACCCTCCTTGATGTTGGTAGGTGCACCGTCGACTAGCTCCTTAGCCTCCTTGAGACCAAGACCAGCGTGCTCCTTAACAGCCTTAACGACTGCAAGCTTAGCAGCACCAAAGCTCTTGAGGAATACGTCGAAAGAGGATTTCTCCTCAGCCTCTGCTGCAGCACCAGCTGCAGGACCAGCGACAGCAACAGCTGCAGCTGCTGGCTCGATACCATACTCCTCCTTGAGGAGCTCCTTGAGCTCGCTTACTTCTTTTACTGTGAGATTAACAAGAGTCTCTGCAATAGCCTTTATATCTGCCATGTCTGTATTGATGTTATGTTTGTTTCTGATTGAAGTGATTTCTTAGATGTTTATTGCCTCTCGGCTAGGGTATCTAAGACCCCATGGATAGTGCCAGCTGCTGAATCAAGCTGCCCGAGTACGCCCTGGATTGGTCCCTCCAGCATAGCTACAATGTCAGCAATGAGCTCCTCGCGACTCTTGATGTTGACCAGAGTCTCGAGTTGGTCAGCTCCGATGTAAAAGCCCTCCTGAACGTACGCAGCCTTTAAGTCGGGACGTCCGAGTTCCTTATTGTCAGAGCGGAAAGCCTTGATCGCTTTAGCAGGAGCATTAGCAACCTCTGAAAACATGACGGCCGTGTTGCCCTTGAGAGACTCGTAGAGCTCAGCGAAATCGACAGAGTCGATTTCGCTGAGGGCACGACGCATCAGTGTATTCTTGACTACGACCAGCTTGACGCCACTCTTATTGCAGAGACGACGTAGCTCGCTTGTCTTCTCAGCATTGAGTGCCTCAATGTTGGTCAAGTAGAAGTTGGGGTAGCTCTCTATATAAGAGTGTAACTGCTCGATGACAGTTGACTTCGTTTCCTTTTTCATAGAATCGTGTTTCTTAATTGGTGAGACGTTATTCTACTACGGATACGACTGACTTGGGATCGACCTTGATCCCTGCACTCATTGTTGTAGAGAGGTAGATACTCTTGATATAGGTTCCCTTAGCAGAGGCCGGCTTCAGGCGTACCACCGTATCGATGAACTCCTTAGCGTTTTCTCTAATTTGCTTAGGCTCGAAAGAGATCTTACCCACTGAGGTATGTATGATACCTGCCTTGTCGACCTTGAAGTCGATCTTACCAGCCTTTACCTCCTTGATTGCAGCACCGAGATCATTTGTTACGGTACCGCTCTTGGGGTTAGGCATCAGACCACGCGGTCCTAGTACACGACCCAAAGCTCCGATCTTGCCCATGACGCTAGGCATAGTGATGATCACATCAATGTCAGTCCATCCAGACTTGATTTTGTTGATGTACTCATCGAGACCGACATAGTCAGCCCCAGCCTCTTGCGCCTCTGCCTCCTTGTCTGGAGTACAGAGTGCTAGGACACGTACCTCCTTACCGATACCATGAGGCAGTGAGACAGTGCCACGCACCATCTGATTAGCCTTGCGAGGATCGACACCCAGACGAATGTCTATGTCTACTGAAGCATCAAACTTCGTGAAGGTGATCTCCTTCAGGAGCTTGGAAGCCTCATCTAGTGAATAGGACTTGCCTGCTTCGACCTTACTCGCTGCTATCTTCTGATTTTTTGTTAGTTTACTCATTTCAGTTGATTGCGATTAGAGATTCTCAGGTTTCGTACCCGTTACACTAATCCCCATACTACGAGCTGTACCAGCGACCATCTTCATGGCCGACTCGACAGTAAAGCAGTTGAGGTCAGACATCTTATCTTCTGCTATAGTCTTAACTTGATCCCAAGTGACTTTAGCTACTTTGATTCGGTTGGGTTCTGCTGAGCCACCCTTAGCCTTACTAGCCTCTAGCAGCTGTACAGCTACGGGAGGTGTCTTGACGATGAAGTCAAAGGACTTGTCAGCATAGTAGGTTATCACGACTGGCAGTACCTTGCCAGCGCGATCCTGAGTCCTGGCATTAAATTGCTTACAAAACTCCATGATGTTGATACCCTTAGCACCAAGTGCTGGGCCTACAGGAGGCGAGGGGTTAGCGGCCCCTCCTTTGATTTGCAGCTTAAGCTGCCCTGCAACTTCTTTTGCCATTTTGTTATTCGATTATATTGTAAACAGATACACACGGAGGTCATCACTGCATTTAGGGTAGTATCCACGTGACGCAAGTAGGGGCCTTTAAGTTGGAAGCTAGACCACTTCTCGAAGCTGTCTGAGAGGAGTTAGCACTACGCCTATGTGAGCAACTATGAGTCGGTATGCTCGATCCGTAACAATCTCCTATTCCTTCTCGACCTGTGTGTAATCAAGCTCCAGTGGAGTCTTCCTACCGAAGATCTTCACCATCACCTTGAGCTTTCTCTTATCACTCTTGACCTCATCGATTGTTGCTGAGAAGTCTGAGAATGGGCCATCGATGATCCGTACAGACTCGCCGACGCTGTACTCGACGTCAAAGCGTCCAGCGCCCTCAGCATCGCGATCTGCTTGTCCCAAGAGATCCTGTACTTCTTGAGTACGTAGGGGCTCGGGCGATAGCTGACCATCAGTCATACGAGAGTTCAAGAAACCTATTACATTAGGTATCGTACAGAGCGTGTGTTCGGTGTCTCCAACGAGTGCAGCCTCCACCAGCACATAGCCAGGCATATAGGGGCGCTCTTTGACCACCTTCTTGCCATTGCGCTGCGAGACCACCTGCTCGGTGGGTACTAGTACACGACGTACGTACGAACCTAAAGTTCCATTGGACTTAGCCGCTTCTATATACTCACAGACTTTCTTTTCCTGTCCGCTGAGGACACGAAGAACGTAAAATCTCATGGGTTGTGAATCTTGACTCATGTCTTTAGTTTAGATTAGATTCGATGATAGAATACGGTTGATCCGTTTGTGACTACTTGGTAAAGCCTTTACTAAGATGTAGATAAGCGATATCGCTACGGGAGCTTCAAAGCCCTGTCTAGAGGTCGCTGAGCTTGTGTCGCATGCTCGCTTCTAGACTCTGTCTATCTACTGAGGCTATATATCAATGCTCTATACTAGGTGTACAATCTATACTAGACCATACACAAACTGCATGAGCTGCTGGAAAACAAAGTCTACGGCAGCAACAAAGATGGCAATAATCACCGAAGCGATCATAACGACCACTGTGCTATTGATCAGTTCGTTACGAGTGGGCCAGCTAACTTTGTGTACCAACTCATTATAGCAGTTCTTGGTGTAGGTACCTATACGCTTGAAAAAGTTCATAAGAGCATCTTATAGTTTGCACGGGTTGAGAGGCTCGAACTCCCGACACCAGGTTTTGGAGACCTGTGCTCTACCAACTGAGCTAAACCCGTATGTTAGCATCATCTCGTACACGTCTGACTGCCTAATTAGCGTAGGGGTAGTCTTGTGCCGTGTATGAGTCCTGACAAGCAGGACGATCTGCTAGAGATGATGACTGTGGAGGTGAAAAACTCCTCGTAACTCCCCCTCCCACTATGAGCATTGCTCCAATGGGAGCGAGTCTATGTTTAGTGGGGGAGGGAGTTGGGAGAAGTAAGGTTGCTGTCTAGCCTTAGGGTGGACTCTAGATGAGCCCCAGGCTAAGTCAGCTGAGAGTTATTAGTCCTCTAGAGCTGTGATCTGACCAGCACCGACTGTACGACCACCCTCACGGATAGCAAAGCGTAGACCTACGCTACAAGCTACTGGAGAGATGAGCTTAACATCGATGGTGACGTTATCACCAGGCATAACCATCTCTACACCCTCTGGGAGAGTAATCTCGCCCGTTACGTCTAGCGTACGGATGTAGAACTGAGGACGGTACTTGTTGTGGAATGGCGTGTGACGACCACCCTCTTCCTTCTTCAGGATATAGACCTCAGCCTTGAAGTGATCGTGAGGCTTAACCTGTCCTGGGTGTGCTAGAACCATACCGCGCTTGATCTCGTCCTTGTCGATACCACGGAGTAGGAGACCTACGTTATCACCAGCCTCACCCTCATCAAGGATCTTGCGGAACATTTCCACGCCTGTTACGACGCTCTTCTTACCCTCAGCGCCTAGACCGATGATCTGAACCTCGTCGTTGACCTTAACGACACCAGTCTCGATACGACCCGTAGCGACAGTACCACGACCTGTGATAGAGAATACGTCCTCTACAGGCATTAGGAAAGGCTTGTCGATATCACGCTCAGGTAGTGGGATCCAAGTATCTACAGCCTCCATAAGCTCCAGCACCTTCTCTACCCACTGTGGCTCACCATTGAGCGCACCTAGAGCAGAGCCACGGATGATAGGAGTGTTGTCTCCATCGAAGTTGTAGAAGCTCAGAAGCTCACGCATATCCATCTCTACGAGCTCGAGCATCTCCTCGTCATCAACAAGGTCGCACTTGTTCATAAAGACAACTAGACGAGGTACGTTGACCTGACGTGCTAGTAGGATGTGCTCACGTGTCTGAGGCATAGGACCATCAGTAGCAGCTACTACGATGATAGCACCGTCCATCTGAGCAGCACCAGTAACCATGTTCTTGACATAGTCAGCGTGGCCCGGGCAGTCTACGTGTGCGTAGTGACGATTAGCTGTCTCGTACTCAACGTGTGAAGAGTTGATGGTGATACCACGCTCCTTCTCCTCAGGTGCGTTGTCGATAGAGTCAAATGAGCGAGCCTCTGTGAAGCCTGCGTCAGATAGTACCTTGGTGATTGCTGCGGTGAGTGTAGTCTTACCGTGATCTACGTGACCGATGGTACCGATGTTGACGTGTGGTTTCGTCCTTTGAAAATGTTCTTTAGCCATAACCTTGTTCTTATGTTTGTCTTAATCTTGTTCGTTGCAAAGGCTAACCACCCTCCACAGTCTCATCGATCTGTGTCTTAGGTGCTGCCATGTCTAGAGCCGATGCCGGGATTTGAACCCGGGACCTCTTCCTTACCAAGGAAGTGCTCTACCACTGAGCTACATAGGCATATTGTCTGTGGGCAGTGATGGATTCGAACCACCGTAGGCTTGCGCCAGCTGAGTTACAGTCAGCTCCATTTGGCCACTCTGGTAACTGCCCGATTGCGATTTTGTCTGTTTCACCGAGTCACTTTTTAGACTTGAGAAAGATGAATGGCGTCACAAACTGAGTGCAAATGTACGAACTATTTTGGAAACACCAAAACTTTCGGGCGACTTTCTTTTCAAAAAGTGCATATCAAGCGTGTGGCGATGCGTAGTAGATAGTGGATAGAGGGGCTTTTCACTAGGTTTGGGTCAAGTCTGGTCGCTAGCGACGACCCGCTACTCACTATCTACTATGTATTAAAACTACTTATTTGCTTTAGCGCGATCTATCTGACGCTTGAGCGCATCGATGGTTTCATCGATAGCCTCTTCAAAGGAAGCAGCTCCCTTCTCAGCGTAGTGATCATATCCTGGCACTATGAGGCGGATGGCAGCAATCTTACCTTGGGTAGCGTTCGACTTGTCTAGTCGCAGGGTGACCTCAGCCTTGCTAATAGTGTCGTCGAAACGTGCGAGACGATCGATCTTCTTTTTTGCAAATTCTTGTAGAGCCTCACTGGCATCAAACTGTAGAGACTGGATGTGTACGTTAATCATAGGTGATACTTGACTTTGTGCTCTAGGGTGAGCGTGATACAATTGTTTGAGCTGCTCGAAGGAGGTGTGAGTGTATCGTGTGGTCGTCTCTAAGTTGCTGTGCCCTAGTAGCTCTTTGATGGAGGTGATCGGAGCTCCAGCATTGAGCATCTCAGTAGCAAAGGAGTGTCTCAGCGTGTGCGCTCCTCTGCGGGGCAATCCTGGCACTACATCGAGTGCTTTGTGTACCACTTGATAGACGTCAGCTCCTGAGAGCGGTCTGCACTTCAAAGTAACAAAAAAATAACGAGACTGACCCACTTTTCGCTCCTTTAATGTGAGATAATTTCTCATTTGCTCCTTGAGAGTCTCTCCGAAGGGGATTATACGCTCCTTGCGCCCCTTACCTACCACACGTAGCGACATAGAGTTCAGGTCGACTTGCTGCGTCTCTATGCTAGCCACTTCAGCACGGCGCAGTCCCGTCTGATAGATAGTCTCTATGATGAGTCGATTGCGTACTGCGAGAAAGTCCTCGGGGTCGGGCGATATTGTTTCGAGAGCTTCCTCGACCTGAGCTTGTGTGAGGAAGGAGGGGAGTGTGTGCTCACGCTTGGGGCCTCGCAAATAGCGGGTCGGATTATTGTCGATCAGACCTCGTAGCTGAAGATACTTGTAGAAGGACTTGACGGCGCTCAGATTCTTATTGACTGTCGTACTAGTCAGCTCGTCGTCCATCTGCTGCATGATCCAATTGCGTACGAGGTCACGATCGGCATCACTGGGCTGCCACTCATCGCTTGCCAGCTCTAGGGCACACTCCATATAGGAGACGATGGCGGGGCGGTAGGTGGTGAGTGTGAGCGGGGAGGCGTTTCGCTCTAGTCGTAGGTACTCCATAAAGGCCTCCAGCGTCCGCTGTAGCTCTTCGGTCAGCATGATGTGATCCATACGATCGTGGCTAGTCACTTGTGTGTAATATCGAGAGCGAAACGCTCAGATTACGTATCTCTACGAAACGCTACAGCATAGGGAGTGGTCGCCTCTTGCCCTGACGCATGAAGTAGATCTCGAGGTTGGGGTTTTGCCCACGAAGGCCTGTCACTCGCTCATTGAAGGCGTCATACAGGATCTCTATATTGCCCACACCTTTGATGAGGTTAGAGAAGGTGTTGTAGCGGATTTCGTACCCTCCGATCCGTCTGACACGGTCGGAAAGCATTTCGTACTCTATCTCGCAGGTACCGACACGCTCCAGTCGCTCCGAGAGAAGCTGGTATTTAAACTGGTAGGGACCGAATTGTATTATGCGTTCGGAGAAGGGTTCGTACTTCACTTGCCACCCATAGGGAAGCTGATAGATCCCCTCGCGATAGGAGTAGGCGGGCTGACCTTTTGAGTCATAGATGATTACATCCTCTAGTATCCCATCACGGAGTACGAAAAGCATCTGCCTGCGCACTATGATGCCGATATGCCGACCTGAGATGTCTGCTCCGACAGCTGTCGGGGGCTCCTGATAGTCATATGGGTTGGGCTGTCTGCTGATATACTCCCACGTGCCGTTGGGGTAGAGCATCACCTCATCGCCGTTGCTCGTGATGGCGCGCACCTGCGCCATAGTATAGGTTGCTCCTAGGAGTAGGAGGAGCTGTAAGAGTAGGGCCTTTATAGTCAAGTGCTGCATAGTCGTAGAGCCTAGATGATATACGCAAAGGTAGTAAAATAGAGAGAATGGCCTGTGCAAAGATCTTACCATACGAAGTGGAGGGTTAGGAGCTTTTTTGTATCTTTACGGAGCAATCGAAAGTCAAGAAAACATTACTATGGCAAATATCAAAGAGTATATAGCGGAGCACGAGAGCCGCTTTCACGAGGATCTATATGGTCTCGTGCGTATTCCATCGATCAGCGCACAGAGCGAGCACAAAGCTGACATGCAGCGTGCCGCCGAGTATCTGCGTGATCACCTGCTCTCACTAGGCGTACAGGAGGCGGAGGTGATGCCCTCGGAGGGTAATCCCATCGTCTTCGGACACTATAAGCAGCCAGGAGCAACGAAGACCATCCTCGTCTACGGTCACTACGATGTGATGCCCGTAGAGCCTCTGGAGCTATGGGAGAGCCAGCCGTTCGAGCCTGAGATACGTGATGGACGCATCTACGCTCGTGGCGCCAACGACGATAAGGGACAAATTATGATCCAGCTCAAAGGCTTTGAGACCGCTAAGGCCCTAGGCTTGGTTGGGGTCAATGTGAAGTTTATCTTCGAGGGTGAGGAGGAGATCGGCTCAGGGAGCTTGTCGCCTTTCTGCCGTGAGCATAAGGATCTGCTAGCAGCTGACGTGATCCTGGTCTCTGACACGACAATGCTGAGCGAGGAGATCCCGAGCATCACGGCGGGGCTGCGTGGTCTCGCCTACTGGCAGGTGGAGGTGACGGGCCCCAATAGAGATCTGCACTCAGGTCACTTCGGAGGTGCTGTCGCCAATCCGATCAATGAGCTGTGCAAGATCATTGCTCAGATCGTAGATGACAAGGGGCGTATCACGGTGCCAGGCTTCTATGATAAGGTGCTGCCACTCTCCGACGAGGAGCGTGCGATGATTCGCAAGGCGCCCTTCTCCGAGGAGGCTTACTGCCGTGCGCTGGATATTCGAGAGACGCAGGGCGAGGAGGGTTACATCACGCTAGAGCGCAATAGCTGTCGTCCCTCCTTTGACGTGTGTGGTATCTGGGGCGGTTATCAGGGTGAAGGTGCCAAGACGGTGCTACCCTCCAAGGCTTATGCCAAGCTCTCCTGTCGTCTGGTGGCTAATCAGGATCACGAGGAGATCTCTCGCCTGATGAAAGAGTATATCGAGCAGATAGCGCCTAAGTCTGTCCATGTGAAGGTGACACCGATGCATGGTGGTGCTGGCTACTACTGTCCGCTAGACCTACCCGCTTACCAAGCAGCTGCTCAGGCGGTCGAGAAGGCCTATGGGGTGGCTCCGCTAGCGATCCGTAGTGGTGGTAGCATCCCGATCATTGCCGCTTTTGAGGAGATCCTCGGACTCAAGACGGTATTGATGGGCTTTGGACTAGAGGAGGATGCGATCCACTCGCCCAATGAGAGTTTTTCGGTAGGTGTCTTCCGCAAAGGTGTCGAGGCGGTAGCTGAGTTTTACCGACTATTTAACTAAGCTGGCATGAGTAGTATACTAATTAAAGAGTCGCTCATCGGAGGAGCGACGCAAGACCTCCTGATCGTGGACAACCGTATCGACAAGATCGGTACGGACTTGCTCCCGATCGATGAAGATACGATCATCCTCGATGGCCGTGACAAGGCGGTCGTGCCAGGACTCTGCAATGGACACACACACTGTGCTATGACGCTCTTCAGAGGGTATGGCGATGACTTGCCGTTGCAGACTTGGCTGGAGGATTACATCTGGCCAGTGGAGGCACATATGACTGAGGAGGACATCTATGTCGGAGCTTTGCTCGGCTGTGTGGAGATGATCCAGAGCGGTACGACCTGCTTCCTCGATATGTACACAGCGCCTGAGGCGACCGCTCGTGCGGTGCTGGAGACTGGCATAAGAGCGAACCTGAGCTATACGCTCTTCGACCGTGGCGATGCGGAGCGGGCGCAGCTAGATCGGGACAATTGCTACCGCTATGAGCAGCTCTTTGCAGAGCTGCCTGAGCGGATCGGATGGAGTGTGGGGCCACACGCTATCTACACCGTTTCGGGCGATCAGCTGCACTTTGCCAAGGAGTTTGCCGAGGAGCATGAGATCCCCATTCACCTGCATCTCTCCGAGACAGAGCGTGAGGTGAAGGATTGCATCGCCGAGCATGGCACGACGCCTGTTCGCTACCTAGAGCAGATCGATGCGCTCTCGTCACGCTGCATTATGGCGCACAGCTTATGGCTGGACGATGAGGAGCTAGACATCTTATCACGTCACGGATGTACGTTAGTTCACAACCCTGCGAGCAATATGAAGCTGGCTAGTGGGGGGCGCTTCCGCTATGAGGATATGAAGGAGCGGGGTATCCCTGTGGCTATCGGTACCGATGGATGCTCCTCAAGCAACGACCTAGACATGTACATCGCTATGCGTATGGCTTCGCTCCTGGGCAAGGTGTGGCGCTACGACCCGACAGCGGTCTGTGCGACCGACATCTACCGCTCGGCGACGGAGGTGGGCTACGCTATGCTGGGACTCAAGGGCGGACGCATCGAGGAGGGCTATCTGGCCGACCTTTGTCTCATAGATCTCAAGGCTCCGAGCATGGTGCCTTGCCACAATCTTACTTCGAACCTCGTCTATGCAGGCTCCTCGACGATCGTCTCGACGACCATCGTGGACGGTGCTATCCTCATGCGTGACCGTGAGATCGTTGGTATGGAGCGCATCATCGAGATGGCACGTCGCACGGCTCACGATCTACTACATCGTAAGGGATAATTTCTCTTTTCACTACCAAAAGCAATACACTACATTATGGACTTTCAAAAATATCAGCAAGCAGCCGACTATATCAAGAGCAAAATATCGGCACAGCCCCGCGTGGGCATCATACTAGGTAGCGGTCTAGGCGGACTAGCCGACGAGATCGCTGACCCGATCGTTATACCATATAGCGAGATCCCCAACTTCGCACACTCGACCGCTATCGGTCACAAGGGCAACTTTATCTCTGGTACGCTGGGCGGTGTCCCCGTGGTGGCGATGCAGGGACGCTTCCACTACTATGAGGGCTACCCGATGGAGGTGGTCACACTGCCAGTGCGGGTGATGAAGCTCCTCGGCATCGAGATTCTGATCGTCTCCAATGCTGCGGGCGGTATCAACTCGAACTTCCACGTAGGTGACCTGATGATCATTAGGGATCATATCAATATGCTGCCCAACCCGCTCATTGGTCCTAATGATGAGAACTTTGGTGTCCGCTTCCCCGATATGACACGTGCCTATGATCGTGAACTGATCGCTCTCGCTGAGACCATCGCTCAGGAGCAAAAGCTAGCACTCCAAAAGGGTGTCTACGTAAGCCTCACGGGACCCTCCTATGAGACCCCCGCAGAGTATAAGTATTGGCAGACGGTCGGCGCTGATGCTGTCGGTATGAGCACGACGCCAGAGGTGATTGTGGCTCGCCATGCGGGTATCCGCGTCTTTGGTATGTCGGTCATCACCAACGAGGGGTGGCACTTCGAGGGAGACTACACGAACGATGGCGACGAGGTGGTCGCTGCCGCCAATGCCGCCTCCAAGCGTATGGGTGGTCTCATCGCAGAGCTGATCTCACGTGCCTAACTCGATAGACGACGAGACGATCGCCTCACAGCTTGCCTCCATACGTGCTGCACTCCGCACACGTATGGACGGCTCTGTGGCGCAGTCGATGCGGGCGTCAGGACTGGATTACCGCTATAACTGGGGCTGGACACGAGGCTACCTCCTAGAGCTTGCTGCGCAGTACCAGCCCTCACGAGAGCTTGCAGAGGCGCTTAGAGAGAGTGCCGTGCGGGAGCTGCTGATCCTCTCCACGATGCTCTTCCCCCGTGAGGAGCTTACGGAGCAAGACGTAGAGGCTTTTCTAGAGAAGGTTACCAATGTGGAGCTGCAAGAGCAACTAGCCTTTAACCTCCTAGCGTACGTACCACTGGCCATTCGCTGGGCGGAGGTAGTGGTCTTAAGCAACGCTACTGATGAGTCGAAGCTTTACGTGGCGCTCCTCACCATCGCAAACTATACGAAGCGACAGCCCGACAAGCCTTTGCCAGAGAAACTGATGGAGGCGCTAGAGCTGTATGTTTCCACCGAAGAGCTACCGATGCACTGTCGTCGTGTAGCGTATGACCTGTTGATTACATTAGAAGAGCGCACAGCAAGCAATGATTGACACATACTTTATTACAGAGGTGTCGTGGGAAGTCGCCAATAAGGTGGGCGGCATCTACACCGTCCTCTCGTCACGGGCGGGCGAGATGATGCATCGCCACGGGGCGGAGCAGGTTCTTTTTGTAGGGCCTCGTCTGCGACCGATGGAGGAGATGGTAGACTTTCGTGCGGAGACCTTTTGCATCACCTTGCCGAGTCATATCTCGCTACTAGGGGTGGAGCTGCCGATCACGCAGGGCTACTGGATCACGCCTGGGGGTGAAGCGCAAACGATCCTCGTAGACTATAAGCCACTCGCCACAGTCCGTGATCAGCTCTACTACCTTATGTGGCAGCAGTACGGCATCCAGTCCGACCTTGGCTATGGCGATTACGATGACTCCTGTCTCTTTGCTGTTGCTGCAGCAGCGACACTGCTCGCTGTGACACCGCAGCTCGCTCCGCCTAGTAGTCAGCCGATAGCTATTTATAATGAGTGGATCACCGGTATGGGCTTGCTCTATCATCACCTGCAGCAACCTGACCTGCGCTCGCTCTTTATCACCCACGCCACAACCGTGGGCCGCTCTATCTGTAGCAATGGCAAGGATCTTTACCGCTACTTCACGGGCTACTACGGAGACCAGATGGCGAGCGAACTGAATGTCGAGGCAAAGCATGCGCTAGAGAAGGCAGCTGCCCATACCGCGACTATCTTTGCGACGGTCAGCGGGGTGACCGCTCTGGAGTGTACACAGCTCTTGGAGCGTACGCCAGTGGTCTTGCCCAATGGCTTCCACGCATTGGCTACAAGCCGACTCAAGTCAAAGGCTCGCCAGCGATTACTAAACGTTGCCAGCGCACTCTATGGCAAGAGCTTTGACCCTGAGAGCACGACGCTAGTCGCTACCTCAGGACGCTACGAGTATCGCAATAAAGGGATCGACCTCATTGCCTCCTCTCTCGAGAGCCTCCTCCAGCAGCAGGCTAAGCTGTCGTCTGACCTGATCCTTTACTTCTTCATCCCTGCGTGGGTTGCTGAGCCTAGAGCTGATCTTGCTTACCAGCTCAGTCATACTGACCTAGAGACTAGCAAAGCCCCGCTGCAGTATCCTTACTTAACGCACTGGCTACACAACCTGCGGGAGGATGCCCTCGCTCATCGTCTGGGGGAGCTACTCCGCAGTGGTGCGACAGCGCACCGCATCTATCCGATCTTCGTGCCCACCTACCTCGATGGTCACGATGGTATCCTAGACCTCCCTTATTATGATCTGTTGAGTGCTCTTGACTTGACGCTCTTCCCCTCTTACTATGAGCCGTGGGGCTACACGCCACTGGAGAGTATCGCCTATGGCGTGCCGACAGTGACGACCGACTTGTCTGGCTTCGGTCAGGCGATCCTCGAGCTCTATGGCGAGTCCGCTACGGAGAGCCTGTGTCATGGTGTGCAGGTTATCCCGCGTCGTGATTACGACGATGCGTCTGTGACGAATGCTCTAGCGACGATCCTAGAGAAAACTGCAAAACGGCTCCCGAAGTCGTATTACACGCAAGCTCGGAAGACCGCCTCTCATGCGCTATGGGCACACTACTACGACTATTATATAGAGGCTTATCGTCAGATGACCACTTTAGGTTAGTTAACCAGCTGCGTGCGACTATCCTGATCGGCGATGGTAGGCTCCATCTCGGAGCGTGGCACCATACTCTGGGCGAGATAGTCGGGACGATTGGCATAGATGTATAGGACGCTGCCCCCCTTGATGGCATCGATGATCGGACGCGCCAGCGCACGAGGCACTGCAGGGCAACCGTAGCTACGCCCGAGACGACCTTGTCGTATGATCTGATCATTGACATAGGCAGCGCCATGTACGACGATAGCGCGAGCCCGCGCCTGATCATTGTATCCACGCTCTAGCCCATCGAGACGTAGCGAGTAGCCGTTGCTCCCACTGTAAGTCTCATTGGTTAGGTAGAAGCCCAGTGAGCTCTGATGTGAGTTAGGTTGGTTGGAAAAAGAGGTGGCATAGTTCTCCCCGCTGCCACGTCCGTGCGCGCAGAGCGTAGCATAGAGTAGCTTACCCTGCTCCATATCAATGACAAACATACGCTCCTGTGTCGAGGGTTTGGAGAAGTCCACAATGGTGAGCCGTGAGCGATGCTTGTTTGAGATCTGATTGTACCCCCGCACACCTAGGCTGAAGGCCTCAAACGAGAGTCTCCCCTCTAGTCCCATCTGCTGGTAGAGCTGACTGATCTGCTGTCGCTCAGCTGAGGTGGGTACGACCGTCACACGGTGTCCCGTGGGTGGTATATCCCACAGAGAGACGTCAGACCCCGCTACGTAGCTAGGCACGAGTATCATCAAGAGTATCAACCATCTAAGTGAAGAGCTGTGAGGTGTATGCATATCTAGTAAAAAGCTCATTGTCCTGCCAAAGGTACGAAAAAGAGATTAGATTTTAGAGGTTAGAAATTAGAGGGGGCTCTTCTAGTGTTACTAGGAGGACTAGTGCCACTAGTGTCTCTAGCCAACAGCTAACAGCCAAGCGCCAGCCACTTCTCCACGTGGAAAATCCAAAATCGCCACGTGGAAAAAGATAATTCTCCACGTGGGCGAGAAATAAAACTTCGGAGGAATCAAATGAAACTTCGGAGCAAATGTTTCTCTCCTACGTGGAGAATTTTTATTTTCTCGGTGAAGAATCTTAATTATCCACGTGGAGATTCTTAATTTCCTCCGTATCGTTATCAGAAGAGTTTATCTATAAAGATACAGAAGTGTAAGTTAACGTCCTCTAATAGTGAGACATCGGTGCTTGTGTGTGGCTTGTTCATGACTATTTTTCTGTACCTTTGTGATGCTATCTTGGTCGGATTGACAGAGATTAGGACTAGATCCGACCAACACTTATACTAGAGAGCGCCGTATATGCGGTGCCTCAATGCACTGATGTGTACTACTACGAAATGTATCAATAACAGATTACTTTATGAATCGAATAACAAACTTACTACTCCTCCTCGTCCTCTCAGCGACGGCTCTCGTCGCACAGGATGTGACGAATGGCGTATTACTCTCTTGGGGTGATGCAACTGGAGCTATCCGGATCCCTGACGGGGTGACGGAGATAGCGGAAAACTGCTTCTACACGCCTGGAGAGGATGATCCTGACGGATGGGGCTCTTCAGACCCTGTCAGCAATACCTATATCACCAGCGTAGATCTCAACGGAGTGACAAAGATCGGTGACAACGCCTTCAGGGGCTGCACGGGTCTCAAGACCATCAAGGCTCCTAAGCTAGAGAGCGTGGGAAGCCACAGCTTCGAGGGTTGTACAGCTCTGGAAGCACTAGATCTACCGATGATCAAAACGATAGGAGAGAAGGCCTTTGAGAATGCGAATGCGCTGACATCACTCTCACTGGGCAAGTCGCTCGAGTCTATCGTGGGCAACCCCTTTCAAAACAGTACCAGCCTCACCTCGCTAACGCTCGAGGAGGGTTGCGCTAACTACCTCGCAGCCGAGGGGGCGCTCATCTCTCGTGCTGATGGTGTGCTACGTGTACTGGCAGGAGGTGTCCAGAAGGTGACTCTTGGCGAGGAATGCAAGGCTATCGGCGACAACGCTATCTATGGCTGTGGAGCTTTGGAGCGCCTAGAGCTACCTTACGCTCAGGAGATAGGTGAGGGTGCTTTTGTCAACTGCACTAAGCTCACCGAGCTTTATCTGCCACGCTTGGAGCGTATCAAGTGGCATTATCTATCTTTTAGCGGGGTGGGCTCGCTACGTGTCGTAGACCTGCACCTGAGCAATTCGATCTCTGGTCTAGAGTCGCTCTGGCCTGACAAGGAGACGACAACTGTTTATGTCGCTAGCGAGGAGATCAAGACGGAGCTAGCGCAGAAGCTAAAGAAGTGCGAGATCGTCGTCGGTACTCCCTCAGGGACACAGCAACGCTATAAGGTAAATTTCAGCTTCACAGGAGATGGTCAGCTAGAGGCCTGGACGACTGGAGCTCAGGATGTCAATGATGGTGATATGCTCCTAGAGCACTCCCCTGTTAGCTTTAAGGCGATCCCCCGGGCTGAGCAGCAGATCAAGGAGTGGCGTGTCAATGGAGATGTCGTGACCGTAGAGGGTGATCCGAAGTTCCCTCAAATCTATGAGGTCAAGGATCTAACTAGTAATCTAAATGTCGAGGTAACCTTTGAGGCTCGTCCAGAGGGTGCTGACGTTTACTTCCATAGCCGTGACCTTCAGATGGGTACACTGACCTGCGCTCTAGATGATGGTACAGAGGTGAAGTCTGGCGATCGTGTGCCTACAGGTACGATGCTGAATTTTACTGCTACTCCTAAGGAGGGCTACCGCATCGGAGACTGGTTCGAGCAGATTGAGATAGGTGGCGACTTTGAGCCAATAGCTGGACAGAATGGTAAGTCCACCTATCGTTGCGAAGCCCCCGATTCACGAGAGATACAGGTAGACTTTGACCGTATCGAGGGACACTTTAGAGTGAAGTTTGCCTCTTTCAACGAGAAGACTGGCACGCTTACCGCTACTGCTGATGGTGAGCCGATCGAGACGGGTCAGTCCGTCAAGGCTGGTAGCAAGCTTGTCTTTACGGCACACCCTGCTGAGGGCTACGCCGTCGATGAGTGGCAGGTCAATCGTGAGACGGTGCCTAACTACCGTGAGCTGACCTATACGATCGAGAGCCTCAAGGAGGATGTCGAGGTGAATATGGTCTGTAGTCCATCTTCTAGCGCAGATAATAAGCCTGAGATCGTCGATGGTGTACTCTACAAGTGGCAGGCTGAGGGTGATGCAGTCCTACCTGATGAGGTTACTTATATCGCTCCGCTAGCCTTCGAGGGTGCTAATCAGATGACTTCGCTGACGCTCAATAGTAAGGTCAAGGGCATCGGTGATCGTGCATTCCTCTTCTGCACGGCTATGACGAAGTTTGTCGTGCCAGAGGCTAATGAGTCGTTCTCAACGATAGAGGGAGTCCTCTACAGCAAAGATCAGACGAAGCTCATCGCCTACCCAGCAGGTCTTAAGGCTGACAGCTATACTCTAGGGGCTAAGGTCTCTTCGATACAGCCTGGAGCCTTCTTGACTCCTATGCACTTGCAGGCTGTTGAGGTCGCCACGGGCAATACGGCGCTCAAGAGTGTCGAGGGTATCCTCTACACGGCAGATGGCTCGAAGCTACTCTACCTACCTATAGGTAGTCAAACGATCGGGATAGAGGGTCAGTTAGCTCTATCAGATGGACTCAAGGAGATCACGCGTCTTGCCCTCGCTTACAATCCTAGGATCAAGGAGCTGATGCTCCCTGCATCGCTAGAGCGCATCGATGCGATGGCGCTTGCTTATAATGCCACTATGAAGTCTTTCGCATGGGCAGAGGGGGTCACACCTCAGGTTGTCTCGGTCGGCGACTCAGCATTTTACTATGATCGTTCGCTAGAGACGGTTCCCTATATGCCTAGCTGTACTTCATTTGGCAAGGCAGCCTTCGGGCTAGCTTCAGCACTCAAGGAGGTGCATATCCCAGCAGATTGCTCGATAGAGGCTAACACGTTCACTGGCTGTCAGATTATCAGCAATGTCTACGCTTATAGTGTAGAGCCTCCTGTCATCAACGAGGCGACCTTTGGGGATATTTATAGTCCCGAGGAGGCTACGCTCCATGTACAGAAGGGCGCTAAGGAGGCTTACAGCAAGGCTAAGGGGTGGAGTATCTTTGGTAAGATAGTTGAGGAGGACAACCTCGCTGTCGCTACCATCGATGAGCTCGCCATACAGCTCTATCCGAATCCGACGCAGGAGCTACTCAACGTGGCAGGTGCAGTCGCTGACAGTGACATCCTGCTCTACGATATGACGGGAACGCTCGTCGGTACGGCCCGCACAGATGCTATGGGTAGTGCTGTGGTAGACCTCACGAGCTATCCCGCTGGTACCTACGTGGTGCGCGTAGCAGGAGCTGACCGACTCGTGGTCAAGCAGTAAGATCCGAGCGTAGCGCCTGTTGCTCTGGTGGCAGGCGCTACTGCGCTGGTGAGAAGCTCTCGAGCTATCATACGGAGGGACTCTATCGTGTGAACTAGTAGAGCTCTATCCGAAAGAGAAAAAAGGTGGCGAGGATCTCGACGTGAGGTCCTCGCCACCTTTTTTACGTCATCATCTCTAGATGCTGAGACACACACCGATCAAGACGGGGACAAGATAGGGCTTCAACACAGCAGGTCAGGAAACACAACGGACGCACAAGATACGACTTCTGTAGGGACGCACGATCTGTGCGTCCGTCTCCTTTACCCCCCCCCGACGCGCTAACCTTTGACGTAACGGACGCCCTCTCGATTTGATGCAACGGACGCACAGATCGTGCGTCCCTACGCTTGTTACTCGTTTCGCTTGGACGCAACGGACACTGTAACGTTTGACGGGGACGGACGCCATCCGACTCGACACTTTCGTGCGACCCCTACAGCTGGCTACCCCTGAGATCCGTTTGATCTGAACACAAAAAGCGAGCAGACTGCTAAGCTTAGCAATCTGCTCGTCAACTGTGGATATAGTCTCTAAGACTAGTCTTGAAGAGAGCCTCTTGTCGGACTCGAACCAACGACCCCGAGATTACAAATCACGTGCTCTACCAACTGAGCTAAAGAGGCAAAAGGGCGAGCAATCCACATCGCGCCGCTACGACCCGCTACCCTTGCTGCGATCAAGCCCTGGGGGATTCACAGGGAGCTGGCCGTGTGGCACTCGCCCGGATCACAAAGGTACGACAATTTTCTTAATATGCAAGTCTTATCGGACTCTTTTGAATAAGAAATTGCTGTCTACTTGTATATCTCACTGAGTATCTGATCGATCTGATCTCCGCGAAGATCGCGCTGCATGATGACTCCGTCTGGTCCTATGAGCATAATCTGAGGAATGCCCATGATACCGTACAGTGAGGTGGCGTGGCTGTTCTGCTCATCGTAGATCTGTGGGTAGGGGATCTGGAGTTCCTTGACAGCTTGTAGATGGGTGTCGTGGCTCTCCTCCCATACACCGATGCCGAGGACGAGTAGTCCCTTGTCCTTGTACTTCTTGTGCATCTGGATGAGTGTAGGGATCTCGCGACGGCAAGGACCACACCAAGAGGCCCAGAAGTCAACGAGCGCATACTGCCCCTGACCTACGTAGTCTGAGAGCTTGACCTGCTCACCCTCTGTGGTGATGCCCGCAAAGTCTACAAAAGTCTTGCCTGCTTTCGTGTTGATCATGCCTTGGATCAACTCTCTTAGCGTAGTATAGCTGGGGAGTCGCTTGACGTTTTCGCCCATCTCCTCTAGAGGCTTTTGAAACTCCGTGAGATCGTCAAAGAGGTACATAGCATACTGCATAGCACGCAGTACGAGGGGGTTGTCCTTTTGCTCTGCAACATACTTACGGACGATCTCCTGACCAGCAGCTTGGTCGATGGAGTCAGCCTGCATGATGACCATAATGTCTTGCTCGAAGGCGTTGCAAGCATCGTTGGCGGGAGAACCGCTGACGCGCCCATCGTTGAGATTATAGTCTAGCGAGGTCTCCTCGTAGACAAACTGAGCGTTGAGTGGCGTACCCTCGCAAGAGAGGAGGTAGAGGTACCCTTTCTGTAGGTCGTCTAGGGATAGGCTGGCGATGGTGTCGTGGATGACGATACTGTCGATCGGCGTCTTAGGATCAGCCTCATCGTAAAGGTAAGCTGTCAGACCAGACAGGTTGTCCCCGAGCCCATGGAGCTGTAGCGTCGTCTTCTGATCGTTGCGATTACAGCTACTAAGCACTAAGAGCGAGCCTAGTACGATCAGCAGAGAGGATAGGGATAGAGTTCGTTTCATACTATAGGATGTTTGTTGATGATGATATAAACTGGATGGAAGGTGAGTGTGACTCGACCCAACTCATCTGCAAAGTTAGTAATATATTTTTTTGTAAAGTCTCTGAGCTGCCTTGGGGTGTGTATCTGCTGGGGGGCATTGGGTAGCTGCGCTGTGCCTGTATGGCGGAGATGCTCTAGTACAGCAAGTGGATCGGCAAAAGGGATGACGAGTCGCTCCGTGTGGATCTCATAGGAGTAGCCAAGCTCCTGCAGGGTGCTGTGCCATGTAGCTAGCGAGGGGTAGTGTAGTCCTTGTCCCGTGAGCTGTCGTAGCTCGAGGAGGTTGTCTAACCCGAAGGTGCTGACCGCTACCGTCGCCTCGGTTGCGAGCTCTCGGACCGTGCGCTGTAGGTAGGCGCATGGGTCGGCGAGCCACTGTATGGCACTGCTGGAGATAAAGAGATCAATGCCAAGACCCTCTAGAGAGAGCTCGGAAGCATCTCCCACACGTAGCTCAGGGTGCGAATCCCTCAGTCTAGGAACCTGCGCCAAAAGTGCTGGGGATAGGTCGGCAAGAGTCCAATGGTCGACCTCGAGGAGCTGATCTACACGCTCCGTCAGCAGACCAGATCCCGTCCCCATCTCGAAGGCGTGAGCAAAGTGGCGCTCCGTCTTAGGTAGATGCTCCTCAAGCAGCTGAACGAGCCGATCGATCACTAGTCGCTGAGGCTCGGCAGCCTCGTTGTAATGCGCTGCTGCACGGTCGAACTGATGGGCGAGAGATGCTGTCATAATACTTTATCGGGTTAGGTATGGATCGTAGGCCTCTTTAGCGTTACTCTATGGACTCCCATAGCTCACTCCACGAGTGCCATAGGTCGAAGAGGTAGTGGTAGCCGTCGGGGAGTAGTAGCGTTGGGACATTTACCGCCTCCCATAGCGTGGCGAGGTTTTTTGCGGGGAAGATTTGATCACGCTCTCCGATGATCGCCAGACTCCACGCTAAGCAAGTGTGGGGTGTTGTCTCGGGCGCTTCAAGAGTAGCCAAGCTGTCGTAGACCGCTTGCAGTTCGTCGCGAAGCTCTGTGGTGGGTCGCTCGGATAGGATGTCGTAGAGCTGCTTGTATCGCTTGCCACCACACATACGGCGGTTGAAGCGCTGACGATTTTCTTCGGTTAGCCCCTCCAGTGTCCCTACGAATATTTGGCTCGGGATGCCCCAATGGTCGTGCATCGGATAGGGCGAGCCACCGACCGCTATCAGACGCTGTGTACTGGGTAGTATAGACCAGTGTGGCACGACCTGCTCAGCAGCCCAGACACCTAGTGACCAAGCTACGATGGTGACCGTCTCGTAGGAGTCCCAGGGTAAGTCTGCGAGGCCGTCGCTCAGCTCGAGGGTGCGATAGTCGTACAGTGCGAGTAAGTCACACCGATCAGGTAAGGTCAGGTGTGAGGTCGTAGCGGGCGTCATACCCCATCCGCAGAAGTATATAATGAGTTGGTGGGGGGAAGCCTGATCTCTGTTTCTCTGAAAAGTGTACTGCATAAGCTCTAGGCAAGGTGTGTTAGGATGACTTGGCAGAGCCGCTTGACATCTGACGAGGTTAGTCCAGCAGTGAGTGAGATCCTCAGACGCTCGGAGCCGACAGGTACGGTCGGGGACATGATGGGGCGGATGAAGTAACCCTCCTCGTGTAGGGCTTGCGCTACGGCTCTAGCTCGCTCACGACTCCCGCAGAGGAGTGGTATGATATGGCTGTGAGGCGTGGGCAGGAGTTGCTTTGGGAGTGAAGCTAGCTCATCGGTCAGCAGTTGCTGCAGCGTAGCTAGGTGCGCTCTTCGCTGGGAGAGGGTGGGGAGCGCTTGCCAGACAGCCAGCACCCACTGAATGATGAGCGGGGGTAGCATGGTCGAGTAGATGAGACTTCGTGAGCGTGTGATGAGTAGAGTACGTACTGCCTCAGAGCAAGCAACATAAGCTCCCATAGATCCGAGAGCCTTGCCAAAGGTTCCGACAAGTAGATCAATCTCTGGAAGTAAGTCCAGCTCTTCGCAAAGGCCATAGCCATGGGCTCCACGGACTCCGATGGCGTGCGCTTCGTCTATATAGAGAGCTACCTTGGGGTATTGCTTTTTGAGCGCTACGAGAGCTTGTAGCGGAGCCAGATCGCCATCCATGCTGTAGATACTCTCGGCCATGACGATGATATGCTGGCAACTCTCGGCGTTGTGATGCTTCTCGATGAGACGCTGGAGGTTCGTCACGTCGTTGTGGCGAAAGCGTTCGAAGGGCAGTCCCGAGAGCCGTATCCCGTCGATCATGCTGGCGTGGATCAGCTTGTCGGCTATCACCACCATACCCGGTAGCTTGAGAGCAGGCAGGATCCCGACGTTAGCGTGGTAACCACTGTTAAAGAGCAAGGCAGCCTTGTGCTGTAGCGACTCAGCGATGAGCGCCTCCAGCTGGTGCATCACCGCTCTATCTCCCGAGAGCAAGCGCGAAGAGGTAGAGCCTAGATCCTTCGCCGAGAGCCTCTGTAGGTTGCCAGTCAGATCGGTTTCACCCGCAAAGTGACAAGTAGCGTCGTGGAGAGCTAGGTAGTCGTTGCTGTTGAGGTTGATGAGCGGTAGCTGTTGCGTATCTTCGAGGGAGGTGTAACGTCCATCCTCTAGAAGCTCAATAGGGGTGAGCGTACGGAGAGCCTGCTCGTCCCGTAGCGTGGCGAGGGTCTGCTCTATATGTGACTCGAAGTGAGACATAAGCCTTAGCAGGTGTGGAGTGCGTTTCGTCAGAGTGGTAATACTGGAGCGAGCTTATTGACAAGCCCCTCCATTCTTAAGAATAAACCTACACAGGATCTAGTAGCACGACGAGTGCAAGCTCTAGATACTGTGTAGGTCCAGATTAGTCAGACGCATGAACCTGTGAGGTCGTCATGCGTGGCGACCCTGCGTCGCGCTGATTACTTCTTCTCTGCGGGGATCACCTCTAGGAGTGTCACGTCGAAGATAAGCGTGGAGAATGGCTCGATAGTAGATCCACTGCCGTTGGCTCCGTAAGCTAGGTCGTAAGGAATGTAAGCGATCACCTGGTCGCCCTCCTTCATTAGCTTGAGTAGCTCAGTCCAGCCAGGGATAACTTGGTTGACTCCGAACTCGATAGGCTCCTCGCTTTTGTCAAACTCAGTGCCGTCGACGAGCGTACCACGGTAGGTTACCTTTACCTTGTCACCATCTACAGGAGACTTGCCCGTACCCTTCGTAGCGTAGCGGTAAGCGAGACCAGACTCTGTCGTGATGACATTGTCTTGCTTGGCAAAGTCCTCGATGGCCTTCTTGCCCTCCTCGATATTCTTGCCGTACTTCTCCTTATTCTCGATCTCTTGCTTCTTACTATAGTAGTTCTGAATATAGTTGTAAGCGGTCTCCTGATCCATTGTCATCTTGGTCGTGTCACCCTTGAGAGCATACTCTAGATACTCTGCAAAGATCTTAGCATCGATACCCTCCTTAGCAAGACCCATGCCAGTCTGCACACCCTGGATCTGTCCTGCGTAGTAAGAGAATTTCGTCGTGTCGGCGATACCCTTCTTGAAGCCCTTGAGGAACTCAACGGTATCTACAGGCATACCTTGCATAGCCATCATCATAAACTGCTGACCGAGTTGCTGACCAGTCATATAGCCCTGGATCATAGCTACACTATCCGTCATAGATGATAGCTCGTTGTTTGCGCCACTCTTCTGAGCTGTCTTGTTACAGCTAGCAAAGGTACAGACCATTGCGACCACTGCGAGGAGTGAAAGGATTGATTTCTTCATTGTAAGTTGTATTTAAGATATTTGTTTGCGATGTATTATTCAGGCTACTTGTCTGTGGGGGTGGCGAGGGGAATAGGTTCGCCCTTGATCACTTCTAGTAGCTCGATCTCGAAGATCAGCGTCGCATAAGGCGGGATCATACCTCCCGCTCCACGCTCACCGTAGGCAAGACCTGCTGGGATGTAGAGCTTAGCTTTGCTACCCTCAGCTAGTAGGCATAGTCCCTCAGTCCAGCCTGGGATCACTTGTAGGAGCCCAAACTTAGTAGGCTCGCCTCGATCTATTGAGCTGTCGAACTTCGTGCCATCGATGAGCGTACCCGTGTAGTGTACACGGACCGTATCCTCGACCGTAGGACGGGGGCCCTTGCCCTCGGAGATGATCTCATATTGCAGTCCGCTCTGGGTCGTTTTGACCTCAGGACGCTCGCCATTGCTCTTGAGGAATGCCTCGTTCCTTTCCTTCGTCTCCTGCATCTGGCGCTCTTGGAGCTGCTGGAAGTATTTGGAGAGAAAAGCTTGCGCCTCCTCATTGGTCATAGCTGCAGGTTGCTCTAGAAAAGCTGCGGTGAAGCCTGCTAAGAGCAACTCCTTATTAATAGGGTCGCCAGGCATCTGGGCGAGATTCTGTGCAAAGCCTACACCATTAGCCACGCCTAGTGCATAGGCTGCAGTATCAGCTGATGAAATCAGGCGTGGAGGCTCAGCCGCTGTGAGTGCGCCTACGCTTACGAGCAGCGTCAGCGCAATAGTCAAGATGCGATGTGTCATAGCTTTAGTGTGTCTATACGATGTCTAGTAGCTCGATCTCGAAGATCAGCGTCATATTGGGGCGGATCACGTCACCAGCGCCACGGCTACCGTAGGCTAGCTCAGAGGGTATCACGACGCGCCACTTACTGCCCACGGGCATCAGCTGTAGGATCTCCGTCCAGCCAGGGATGACCGCATTGAGCGGGAACTCAGCTGGCTCACCACGCTCTACGGAGCTGTCGAAGACAATCCCATTGATGAGCGTGCCGTGGTAGTGTACGCGCACCTTGTCGGTAGCCTTAGGCTTAGCTCCAGAGCCCTCCTTGATGATCTCGTATTGTAGTCCGCTGGGGAGTGTCACGACGCCACTCTTGTGGCGCATGATCTCTTGGTACTCCTTGCCAGCAGCAGCGTTGAGCTCTGACTCCTCTTGCTGCAGGCGCATAAACAGTTGGTTGATCACCTCACGAGCTCGTTCGGTGGTCATCTGTGGCTCACGCTCAGCTAGAGCGTCTTGGAGACCTGCGATAAAGTCCTCAGAGGTGATCGCCTTGATTCCAGACGCTTTGAAGTTCTGACCGATGCTTAGGCCTAGTGCGTAGCTTACTTCGTCTTGTGGCATAGGGGATATTCTGTCTTTAGATGAGAATTACTCCTGCAAAGGTAGCAATTCTTCACGAGATGAGACTGTTGCATAAAGGCGAATCGCTGTGTTGCTTTCGGGATTCGGCTTCGGTCACATACGGAGGTATGCTCCCTTCAGACCTCACCCTCAGCGCCTTGCGCTTCATCCTTTCTGCAAAGTCAGGACAATCTTGCTTGCAAGATTGTGAGACTGTTGACTTTTGCAACAGTCTCCCGATGGGGACGGACGCCTCCGGCTCGATACTTCCGTGCGTCCCTACAGGAGTCGTCCCCGCTTCGCCCGTCACACGTTACAGGTTTCATCGGGCTACTCGATGTGCGGGAGGCGAGCGGTGAAAGTGCGGTGCTATTGTGGGCTATGTGACTTATTTTTATTACCTTTGAAGAGCTTATGGCAGAGAGGTATGACGGATGGGTCTGCATCTCGAACTTCTTTCTGAAGAAGAGCCAAGTGAATATGATAAGCGTATAACTTACTTTTTACACAATATGAATCAGAAGCAATTAGAACAGATGAAAAGCGGTCGTGGCTTCGTCGGAGCGCTCGACCAGAGTGGTGGATCAACGCCCAAGGCTCTGAAGGCTTACGGCCTAACAGAGGATGCCTGGAAGAATGAGGAGGAGATGTTTGACCTGATCCACCAGATGCGTACACGTATGATCAAGAGCCCCGCCTTTGCTACGGGCAAGCTCGTGGGTGTGATCCTCTTCGAGCGCACGATGCGTGGTCAGATCGACGGTATGAATACGGCTGACTATCTCTGGGAGAAGCTGAGTATCGTCCCCTTCCTCAAGGTCGATAAGGGACTGCAGGAGCTACAGGATGGCGTACAGCTGATGAAGCCATTCCCTGGACTCGATGATCTGCTCAAGGATGCTACCAAGTATCATATCTTCGGTACCAAGATGCGTAGCGTCATCAAGGAGGCTAATGAGAAGGGTATCAAGGCTATCGTCGATCAGCAGTTTGAGTGGGGTAAGCAGATCCTAGCTCACGATCTCGTGCCTATCCTAGAGCCTGAGGTGGACATTCACTGCCCCGACAAGGCTGAGGCTGAGCAGATCCTCAAGCGTGAGATCCTCGCACACCTAGATAAGCTGGATCGCCCTGTCATGCTCAAGATCACACTCCCCACGGAGGACAATCTCTACAAGGAGGTCATCGAGCATCCTAATATGCTTCGTGTAGTGGCTCTATCGGGCGGCTATAGCCGTGAGCACGCTAATGAGCTACTTGCTCGCAATAAGGGCGTGATCGCATCCTTCTCTCGTGCACTCGCTGAGGGCTTGTCCGCACAGCAGAGCGATGAGGAGTTCAACGCTACGATCGAGAAGTCGGTCGATGACGTCTATCAGGCTTCGATCCAGTAAACCTACATAGATACACAAAAAGAGGAGCTATCGCCCGTATGGGGTGGTAGCTCCTCTTTTGATGGGATTGGTTTAGACCATACCGAGCGTGTCGCCTGTAGCAACCCGCTCCATACCGTATCGTGAGATGGAGATGTCTAGTCTCGCTCCACTACGGCTCGAATCGGCTCAGAGACTTCTTAGAAGCGCTTCTCACGGCGAGGACGATCCTCTGCCTCACGAATGAGGAGACGACGCCCCTCAAACTCCTGCTCGCTAAGCGCCTCGATAGCACGACGAGCATCCTCGTCTGCCATGTCGGCGAAGCCGAACCCGCGTGAACGCCCAGTGGCGCGATCCATGACGACACGAGCGTTGGAGACCTCTCCGAACTCGCTGAGTAGCTGCTCCAAGTCGTTTTCACGAACTCGGTAGCTTAAGTTGCCTAAATATAGGGTCATAAAAAGGGAAAAGGGAAAAAGGGAAAATAATTAGTGAAGCTTTTGGGGGGAGAGACATCTCACGAATGTGATACAGATCTTAAACTGTCTGATTTGCTACCATACGGCCACCTATTGTCACGGCGATATTGTGTCGTCATCACATAGCGGGCCAGAAAGGGCGACTATCTAAACTCTTAATGTGTGCCATAGCCGTCGATGCTTTCCTCCGTTTGCTGAGTGCAAATGTAAGTATAATTATTGACGTGGCAACCTATTTGATGCGTTCTAAGCAACACTCTCTAATTTGTATTACCTTTGTAACGCTTCACCTGAGACTATGGCACTTGTGCCACAGCCTTCATTTATCATATAGAGGAGATAGATATGCCGATACCCTTTGACCCTTATGCTGATTACAGCTCGTACCTGCGCCATCCCGTCTTTGCGCTGGTGGGGCGTGTGGCTGATACGCTTGATCTGGAGACCTATGTGGTCGGTGGCTGGGTGCGTGACCTTTTCTTACAGCGTCCTAGCGACGATGTAGACATCGTCTGCGTCGGTAGTGGTATAGCCTTAGCTAAAGCGGTAGCGCGGGAGATAGGACCGAAGTGCCAGGTGCATGTCTTTGCGAACTTTGGTACGGCGCAGCTACGCTACAAGGGCGTGGAGGTGGAGTTCGTGGGAGCGCGTCGTGAGAGCTACCAGCGAGATAGTCGCAAGCCGATCGTCGAGGATGGCACGCTCGAAGATGATCAGGAGCGACGTGACTTCACAATCAATGCAATGGCTATCTCGCTTAACGAACGCACCTATGGCGAGCTGGTAGACCCCTTCTACGGGCTGGAGGATCTGCAGGACTATATGATCCGTACGCCGGTCGATCCGCAGGTCACCTTTGATGATGATCCGCTTCGTATGATGCGTGCCGTGCGCTTTGCTTCGCAGCTGGGCTTCTTTATCGATGATGCTGTCTTTGACGCTATTGTGAAGCTCCGAGAGCGCATCAAGATCGTCTCTGCGGAGCGTATCATCGTGGAGCTAAACAAGATCATGCTCTCGCCTCGTCCCAGTGTGGGGCTATCCCTGATGGAGCAGACGGGCTTGCTGGAGATTATCCTGCCAGAGGTACAGCTACTGCGTGGCACAGAGACGGTCGTTGGGGTAGGGCACAAGGACAATCTAGCGCACACCTATCAAGTGGTCGACCAGTTGGCAGCAAAGAGTGACAACCTCTACCTTCGCTGGGCAGCTCTGCTACACGACATTGCGAAGCCTAAGACGAAGCGCTGGGATGCGCAACTGGGATGGACCTTTCACAACCATAACTATATAGGAGCTAAGATGGTGCCACGTATGTTTCGCCGGCTCAAGCTCCCGCTGGATAGCCATATGCAGTATGTCGCTAAGCTCGTCGACCTGCACATGCGCCCCTCTTCGCTCGTCGATGAGGGGGTGACCGACTCGGCGATACGTCGTCTGCTCTTTGACGCAGGCGATGATATAGAGGACTTGATGACGCTGGTGGAGAGTGACGTGACGAGCAAGAACCCTAAGCGTGTGCAGCAGGTCCTGGACAACTATCAGGTGATACGACGCAAGCTCCAAGAGGTGGAGGAGAAGGATCGCATTCGCAACTTCGCACCTCCGATCGATGGTGACGAGATCATGCGTCTCTTTGGTCTCCCGCCTTCGCAGATTGTGGGGACGCTCAAGGAGCGGATCAAGAACGCGATCCTCGATGGTGAGATACCCAACGAATATGAGCCTGCTCGTGAGCTACTGCTCAAGGAGGCTGCCGAGCGTGGACTCACGCCACAAGAGGGTGAGTCCGCACAACCTACTAAAGACTGAAAGACAAAAAGAACTATGACAGATCAAACGAAGATAGCCGAAGAGCTAGCTGAGCCACATCACTTTGGTTCACACAATATATATATGCCCTCGGCTCCTGTGGGGCATTTCCTCCCTTACTACCCTTGGCGCACGCTCTATGAGCAGCTGCCCTTCGAGGGGGCTTATCCTCAGATTCTATATACGGATAGTCAGGCCGATGCCCTCTTTGAGGGACTCTCACGACGCCTTGCAGAGCTGGTGGCGGACGAGGACTTTCACATGGAGGTGTCGCTACAATACCCTAAGGGTATACCCGTAGAGGAGGTGCGTGAGGGCTACCTGACACTCATCGTGACAGATCCTTGCTTGGCTCAAAGGCTCGAGGGCTTGCCCGTGGAGGTGCCAAGCGAGCTGTGGCTCGATATGCTCGCCATGAGCTTGATACAGTATATCCTACGGACGGAGATAGCTCCCGAAGAGCAGGTCGAGGTCGCTCTAGTGGAGATGCCTCACGATGCTGCCGAGGAGGAGAGCGAAGAGGTACGTCCACTCTGGGTCAAGCAGTGGGAGCAGACGCAAGAGATGATCCGCAAGAGCGATGGCGCTGACCGCTATCGCTACGGCTTCAGCCTCACCTTAGCGGGTCGCAACTCCAGTAACGTAGAGTAGCGTGCTTTTTTTATCTACCTTTGTACTCAGATAGATAACCGAGGGAGGCTGCCTCACGGCGCAAGGGTCTCCGATAAGATATAGATGCAATGAACAAGACTCCACTAGAGGATGCTGCAAGCAATGGCGCAGAGAGCACGGGACTAAACTTTATAGAGCAGGTTGTCGTAGCGGACATCCAGAGCGGTAAGTACGATGGACGTGTGCAGACACGCTTCCCACCAGAGCCTAATGGCTACCTACACATAGGTCACGCCAAGGCTATCTGCATTGACTTCGGCATAGCGCAGAAGTATGGTGGCGTGTGCAATCTACGCTTTGACGATACCAACCCGATCAAAGAGGATGTGGAGTACGTAGACGCTATCCGTGAGGACATACACTGGCTCGGCTTCGATTGGGGTAAGGAGTGCTACGCTTCGGACTACTTCCCACAGCTCTACGCCTTTGCCGAGCGTCTCATCATGACGGGACATGCATATGTCGACGAGCAGAGCGCTGAGGAGATTGCCCAGCAGAAGGGTACGCCCACGACCCCTGGTACCAATAGCCCTTATCGTGATCGTCCTGCTGAGGAGAGCTTGGATCTCTTTCATCGTATGAATGCGGGCGAATTCCCCGAGGGCGCTATGACGCTCCGGGCTAAGATCGATATGGCTTCGGACGATATGCACTTCCGCGACCCGATCATCTACCGCATCATCAAGCGTCCGCATCACCGCACCGGTACAGAGTGGCAGGTCTATCCTATGTACGACTTCGCACATGGACAGAGCGACTACTTCGAGGGGGTGACTCACTCGATCTGCACCTTGGAGTTCGTACCGCATCGTCCGCTCTACAACTACCTTGTGGAGCTCTTGATGCCTGAGGGGACCACTTACAGACCGTATCAGTTTGAGTTCAACCGTCTCAACCTCACCTACACGATGATGAGCAAGCGTAAGCTCCTCAGTCTCGTGCAGCAGGGACTAGTCTCAGGCTGGGACGACCCACGTATGCCGACCCTCTGTGGTCTGCGTCGTAGAGGCTACACGCCGCAGTCGATCCGTGACTTCGTCAGTATGATCGGCTACACCCGCTATGAGGGAACCATTGATCTTTCGCTCCTAGAGCATGCTGTGCGCAATGACTTAAACAAGCACGCAGCACGTGTCTCGGCTGTCCTAGACCCTGTCAAGCTCATCTTGACCAATCTCCCAGAGGGTCACGGCGAAGAGCTAGAGATGGTCAATAATCCGGAAGATCTATCGGAGGGTACGCATATTCAGCACCTTACGCGTGAGCTATGGATCGATCGGAGCGACTTTATGGAGGAGGCTTCGAAGAAGTATTACCGCCTGAGTCCTGGTGGCAGAGACGTGCGCCTACGTGGTGGCTACATCATCAAGTGTACTGGCTGCGAAAAGGATGCCGAGGGCAATGTGACTGCCGTTCTTGCCGAAGTTTACCTAGACAGCAAAACAGGCATGGAGGGTAGCAATCGCAAGGTCAAGGCTACCATACATTGGGTCTCTACGGCCTATGCACTAGATGCTGAGGTACGTCTCTACGACCGACTCTTCCTAGAGGAAGACCCATCGGGGGTACCAGCCGAGGAGCTCAAGGATCACCTCAATCCCGACTCGCTCATCGTGCAGCACGCCTATGTCGAGGAGTGCCTACGAGACGCTCAGGTGGGAGACCACTTGCAGTTCCAGAGAGTCGGCTACTTTACGGTCGATCCTGACAGCCGTCCCGATGCGCTAGTCTTCAACCGCACCGTGTCGCTCAAGGATCGTCGCTAGAGAGGAGATACTTTAAGGCACTATGCTGGAACAACTGACACTCTGGTTCTTCGAACACCTAAACTACTGGACGGTCTTCCTCTTGATGGCCATCGAGAGTTCGTTTATTCCCTTTCCTAGTGAGGTGGTCGTGCCACCCGCAGCCTTTCTAGCCGCTACGGACGGGCAGATGAGCGTCGTCGGTGTACTCTTCTTTGCCACTTGCGGAGCGATCGTGGGGGCACTCATCAACTATTACTTAGCTATGTGGCTGGGGCGTCCTATCGTTTACCGCTTTGCTGGCAGTAGAGTAGGGCGTATGCTCTTACTGAGTCCTGAGAAGCTCGACCGCGCCAATGACTACTTCGTTCGCAAGGGAGCTGTCTCCACTTTCGTAGGCCGTCTGGTGCCTGGTATTCGCCAGCTCATCTCTATTCCCGCTGGTTTAGCCCGCATGCCACTAGGCGCTTTTGTCGGCTATACGGCTCTAGGGGCTGGTGTGTGGAATGCTATCCTCGCGCTCATCGGTGTGCTCCTCTCGCGTGTCCCTGGCATCGAGACAAAGGAGCAGGTGGTCGCTAAGGCGAGCGAGTACAGCCACATCATCGGCTACTCCATATTGGCGATCGTGCTACTGCTACTGACGATCTACATCGTCAAGCAGGTACAGCGCAAGCGTCGTCGCAACCTGATCACAGACTAAAAGCTCTGGATCATCTCATTTTAGGTACCTTTGCACAGCAAAACAAGCTCAACTATATAAAGACATGAAGAATATATTGATCATTGGCTCGACCGGTCAGATAGGCTCCGAGCTGACAATGAAACTACGTCGTGAGTACCAGAATGGTTCAGTCGTAGCCGGTTACATCGCTGCAATGCCTCCCAAGGGCGAGCTCCTCGAGAGTGGTCCCGCAGAGCTTGCCGACATTACCGACTCAGCTCAGCTAGCAGCCATCGTCGACAAGTACAAGATCGATACTATCTATAACCTAGCAGCCCTCCTGAGCGCTACGGCAGAGGCTAAGCCTCAGCTCGCATGGCACATCGGACTAGGTGGACTCTTTAACGTCCTAGAGATAGCTCGTGAGAAGGGTTGTGCCGTCTTTACCCCTAGCTCTATCGGAGCCTTTGGCGATGAGACGCCTAAGGACAAGACCCCTCAGGACACGATCCAGCGTCCTAAGACTATGTATGGTGTGACTAAGGTAGCTGGTGAGCTACTCAGCGACTACTACCACAAGCGCTTTGGCGTAGACACCCGCTCGGTGCGCTTCCCAGGGCTTATCTCCAATGTGACGCTACCTGGCGGTGGTACTACGGACTATGCCGTAGAGATCTACTACGCAGCTGTCAAGGAGGGCAAGTTCGTCTGCCCCATCAAGGAGGGTACCTATATGGATATGATGTATATGCCAGACGCTCTGCACGCTATGGTGCAGCTTATGGAGGCTGATCCTACGAGACTGGTACATCGTAACTCCTTCAACATTGCCTCGATGAGCTTCGAGCCTAGCCAGATCGCAGCTGCTGTCAAGCGCATCATCCCCGACTTCGAGATGACCTACGACGTAGATCCTCTACGCCAAGCTATCGCTGAGTCGTGGCCTAACTCGCTCGACGACAGCTGTGCTCGCCGTGAGTGGGACTGGCAGCCACACTACGACCTCGACACCATGAGTCAGGATATGATCCAGGTGCTACGTGCTCGCTACGGCAAGTAACCCCTCCGTACTGATCTCCAGAGACTGATATAGTCTCCTCCATATGCGTCACTCTTGAGTTCGCTCAGGGGTGACGCTTTTTTTGTCCCTCTAGAGGAAGGCTCCGCTAGTGCGAACGCATAGCCTCCTCCTGTGGGGAGACGAGTGCTTTTGTTAACTTTCCAAAACTCTTTCAGCGTTGGAAAACTTTTTTTCCCAAGGGACGAAACTTAGTTTTCCAAGGTTGGAAACTTTACTTTCCAGCGGAGGAAAGTTTCAATCCCTAGGGAGGGATCGTTTGCTCCCAAGGGAGAGACGATTTGATCCCCACGGAGGGATCTAAATTCTCTACAGAGAGCGAGCGAAGCATCGGCACAAACGACAGCCCCCACGGCTCTCTACGACCAGAGAGCTGTGGGGGCTGTTGTGGTTTAGGAGCTATTTAGCGGCTGTTTAGCACCATTTTAGCGATGGGTTAGGGGCGGCTTGGCGGTCTGTGAACTGTCTGCTCCGCTTTACTCCTCGGGGATGTAGATGACCTCGCCATTCTCCAGCTCGTAGGCAATGCCGACGCGCTTGCCTCGGCGCTGATTGGAGGCATCCTCGCTGTCGGTCGGTGTGTACCGCTCGATGGAGGAGCCTTTTTTGGAGATAATCTCCATATTGTCCTTGCCGGGGTTCTTGATGATGGTAAAGTCCTCCTGTGTGAGCATCTCAGTCATACTAAACTTCGTGACCAGTGCCACCATCAGTGCCACGGCAAAGACCATCGCCACGTCAAAGAGGTTGCTCACGAGCGATGATGGATCGGTATCATCGTGGCGCAGTGTGCGTCGCTTACTTCTTCGTCTCATCTTCTGCTTGGGTTAGGAGTTCGTCGATGTAGTCGATGTAGATGAGCTCTTGGTGGTGATAGCGGTGGAGTCTCTGCAAGGTCAGGTAGCCAATGGCAGAGACGAAGAGCCCCAGCACGGTAGTCGCAAAGGCCACTTGCATATTGTACGCCATGGTAGCCATATCGCCACTACTTAGTCCTACGAGCGCTGGCCCCATTGGGATGAGGGTACCCATCAGTCCGAGGATTGGGCCGAACTTGGTCAAGACTTGCGGGTAGACGAGTCGCTTGTCGAGGTGTAGCTCATACTCGCCGATGAGCAGGTTGCGCTCAGCAGCGGGAGCCACGAAGAGCGAGCGCAATAGCTCCTCAAAGAGGTCTAGCCGTGCTGTCTCTGGACTTTCACCGCCCAGCTCTTGGCGCAGTCTGCTGAGTAGTGCGCTAGCGTCTTCACGCTGATGGGAGAAGTATCGCTGCTGTAGTCGCTTGTAGCGCTGTGCTCGCTCGATGAGTCCGCCCAGCATGAGGAGGGCTAGGAGGAAGAGTAGGAGTAGCCCAATGATTACTGGTATGAGGAGACCATTGGAAAGGAGAAACATGGTGTCTGAAATGAACTTCATAGTAATCTGTTGTGTGTATAACTGTCTTATTTGCGTGAGCCCTTTGCCTTGATGAACATGGCTACATAGCCGATGAGGACACCACCTGCGAGGGTTGCTAGGAGTATGCACAGCTCTCTAGGCGAGGAGCTATCTAGCTGGACATCTGGTACGGCTGAGCCTCCAGGTATGAGCATGTAGGCTACGACGCTACCCACGGCTAGCACCCCATCCAAGAGCATCGAGAGCAGACGTAGAAACTCCCGATCACGTATCAGGCGAGGTGTCAGCTCGATGAGTAGGAGGAGCACCACAGCAAAGGTTATGGTCACTGCCCAGTAATGGACCCCAGGTATGCTGTAGATGACAAAGCTCCTCAGGTAGCATAGCGCAGGTAGCATCAGTAGCGAGGGAAGCCATACGGCTATCTGGTGGCAGGCGGTCATGACCGCTACGACTAGTCCCTCTCGATGATAGATCATACGCAAAGGTCGGCGCGCGGGTCGGTAGGTGACGACCGCCATCGTGAGCAGTAGCTCTAGCGAGACCATCATAGCTAGTGTAGAGAGCTGCTCCGCCTGACGTAGCATAGCGTCGAGGGCAAGCTTGCTCACCCGCAGGGTCGCCTGATGAGTCGCCACCAAGCCGACGATGTAAAGGAGCGCATGTGCTAGTCGCACCCTACGATCAGATCGTACGGCTGTGGTGGTGAGCGCCACTAGGAGCGCAAAGATCGCAACGATGAGTATCATCTCTTACTTTGTACGCTTCTTACGTCTGCCGTAAAGGATGGAGAGTACCAGTATGAGGACGAGTATGACGCCTCCGATGATGACCACTTCGGTCGTGTAGAGCTGCTCGCTATCCGTTGTAGAGACGGAGCCAGAGGACTGCTTCTTGCCTTGGTCCTTGTCTGAGTCCTTCGAGAGTACTTGCTGCTTTTGATCAGACTGAGAGGTCACCTTGAGCGCCTTGTCTAGGGCGGCGGTGTACTCTTGTTGCTGCTCGGGGGGGAGCTGCTCCTGGATCATCTTACGTAGCTTAGCATTGTCACAGACCATACCGCTACAGCCCGCACCAGCCTTTGCCAAGCTCTCGGCATGGAGCTGAGCGATGGTGTGCTTTTGCTCAGCAGTCGCCTGCCAGTAGCCCTTGCGAATGGTCTCCATCATGGAGGCGGTGAGGTCTTGCAGGGCTGCGGGGTTGTTTCGCTCGAAGAAGTCGACCGTGCCGAGCTGATGCTTGTCCACGACATACATATCGTAGAGAGCATCCCAGAGCTCCTTGTCGATTGCGGAGGGCTTCATAACGTTCCACGCATAGGTGTTGCGGATGGTCTCGTCGATAGCGTCTGCTGCTCCAGCTCCCTCTTTGAGCTGCTCACGCACATAGGTGGGGTTGAGGATGGTGGTGCGAGCTTCTATGCCGATAGCCTGCTTGATCTCCTGCGTCTTGACACGACGACGGTTACGCAGATCGGTGAAGTAGCCCTCGGGATCCTTGCCCGTAACGTGACGCACGGAGAGGGTGAGCCCGCCCATAAACTCATAGACGTGATCCAAGCTTAGCGCACCCCACGTATTGCTCTGACGGGGCTGGACGACAGCGTCTGTGTTTTGCAGAGCTGCCTCAAAGATTCCTTTGGCGGTCTCGCCCCAGAGCTCTTCGTCACCATAGATGGCACCCATATTATTCATGTAAACCTCGGCGATCTCGCTCTCCTTCTCCCAGCGGTCACCACTCTCGACCATCTCCTGAATACCAGTACCGTAGGCACCGTTGAGACCGCCGAAGATGCGCTTGCCGCTAAGTTTACGAGCCTGCTCGGGAGGGACACCATGCTCTAGGAGCACACGCTCCGCCTCGACACGTCCGAGGGCTATCTGGTTAGGCGTGTTGCCATCCTTGGTCTCTGCCACAAGATCCATAGCCTTTTGCAAGAGGAAGAGGCGAGAGGCTGCGATGTCTCGGAGTTGGCCGGAGGTCTGTATGACCACATCCACACGAGGTCTGCCCAGCTCCTTGATGGGGATGACGCGCACGTCGATCACTTTGCCACGGCGGTCACGCACGGGCTCGACACCGAGGAGCGCCATAATTTCTGCAATGGTCGTACCCTCGCTCTCGATGAAGCTACTGCTCCAGAGCGTGAAGCTCACCTTGCGGGGTATTGAGTCGTTGTGACGAGAGCGGTAGTCGGCTAGGAGAGCGTCGGCTAGTTGCTGTCCGTCCTCCCATGCCTTTGCGGTGGGCGTCATCTCGGGATCGATGGCGTAGAGGTTGCGCCCTGTGGGTAGTACGGAGGGGCTAGCGATGAAGTCTCCGCCAGGCGAAGGTGCCGTGTAGCCTCCATTGAGTGCATTGGCGAGCGAAGCTAGCTCGAGCTGTGGCGAACTGCTCAGCATACGCTTATAATATGGTATCTCTGCCACGGAGCGACGCAACAGACTGATCCCCTCGGCGAGGAGTACCAGTTTGGAGTCTTGCTTCGCCTCGGCACTGGCGGGCTTGCTGTGAGGAGGCGTACCGCCCATCATACCGGACTGTGCGCTTTCCTCTTGTTGCGCCTTGAGGAACTGATCGACACGAGCCAGCTCAGCGCCACTAACGCCTAGCGACTGAAGGTGCGCATCGACCTCTCCCGAGGCAATCTCCCGATCCTGAACACGAGCCACGAAGTGGTCGGCAGGACGGAGGTAGTGAGCGTTGAAGTAGACATCGTCCTTGATCTGAGCATCTGTGATCCGTCCGCGAGACTTATCTATCTGAGCCAATGCATAGGCTATTGGGTCGACCGAAAGGAGGCGGACACTGGATCGAATCTTTTCCGAGGAGAAGGGGACACCCGTCGTGTACATACCGCCCACGATCTTAGCATTGGCTAGCTCGTCAATGAAGCTGGCGACCAGCTCTATCTCGCCTCTCGTGTAGGGCTTGCTCATCGTGGAGTCTAGCTTGAGGTCTCTGTGGAAGCCCTGGGCGATGGTCATCTCTTTGATCCGCTTGGAGAGTGCGTCGTCATCTTTTTCCAAAGCTAGGTAGCGGTCGGTCAAGTCGCGCAACGGTTGCATCTCTTTGTCTAGTTGCGTATCGATAAAGGGCGGAGCTAAGTAAGAGACTGCCCGTCCGTAGGAGCGACGCTTGGCGATCATACACTCGCCGACGTTTGCTGTCGTATAGTAATAGATGTGTGGCAGGTCACGCACCAGCCTATCGGTGTAGTCGTAGTTGCTCAGTGCCACCTGCTTGCCGGGGATAAATTCCAGACTGCCGTGCGTACCGAAGTGCATCAAGACATCAGCCTGCCAGCCGTTGCGCACCCACAAGTAGCTCGCTATGTATGGGTAAGCGGGTACGGAGGTAGAGCCGTGTACCATCTTGAAGTCTAGCTCTCCGCTGCCAGCCCCAGGCTGAGGTAGGAGTGCTACCTTACCATAAGTGAGTCGCGTCACAGCAATACCCTCGACACCATCACGCTCTAAGACAAGGTCGTGCCCAGGGATTGCCCCGTAGCGAGTCTCTATGCTGTCCTTGAGTGCTGGGGGGAAGGTGTCGTCGATCCACTGCGTCAGCTCTTGCGTTGAGACAAAGGCGGGGTAGTTGCTGTGTAGCATCATCTGCTTGTTGCCCTCCGCATAGTTATTGTAGAGTGCGCCACGAGACATCAGATCCTTTGCAAAAGCCTCCTCCGTGTCGGGCAACCCCGTCAGGTCGTATCCTTGGCTCTGTAGGTACTTCAGGACATTGTAGAGCGATGGCACTACCTCGATGCCTTGCGCCACGAGACTGTTTTGTCCAGGACCCTTGAAGTAGAATAGTGCTATGCGCTTGTCCGCGTTGCTCATCGTCTGTAGCTTGACATAGCGGTGGAGTAGTGAACAGAAGTCGGGCAGACGCTCGGGGATCGTGTGAAACTCCTTAAAGCCCTGCTTGTTCTCCCGCAGTGTGACCAGTGCAAAGGGGAGGATCGTGCCATCTATCTCAGGCGTTACGACCGTCTGGCTGAGGTAACCGCCCCACATGCCTTGCTTGTCTTGTAGCCAGTCTCTATACTCCTCCGACACGATGAGCGGAGAGAAGATAGGTACGTTGTGCTCCTTGAGCCAAGCGATGGCGGGGTCGCCACCGAAGCGTCCGTGGGCGAAGTAGATGACCGCCTGTGGCTTGATCTCCGTGAGGAACTCCAGTCGGCGTGTCATCGCACTGATGGGGTAGACGTTAAAGCCAGACTCCTCCAGCGTTTCGATCAGCTCGTCCAAGTAGTCGCGGCTCGATCCGAAGGGGCCTGCGATACCCGTAAAGAGCGCAATGCGAGGAGCTCCCCCCTTGTAGCCATGCTCGTTGTAGAACTTTTGAAAGCTCTCGACACTGTCGAAGGCGAGGTCGGGGTCTTCGTCCGTAAAGAGTAGGTCGTAGCCGTACTCTATCGGCTCCTCGATAGTCCCCGTGCGGAGCGACTTACCGAGGACTTCCTTACGGATGTAGTTAAAGGCCGAGCGGTAGTTGCTCGTACCGCCATTGGCCAGATAAGACTCCAGCGTCTTCTGCTGTAGCGAGTCTAGGTTGGAGATGTTGTTCTCTGGTGTCGTGGTCATATAGGCGAGGTACTTCAGTCCGCGCTCCTCGCCTAGTTGTTTGATCAGCGTGCGGTCCTCATCGGTCCACTTGAGCCCCATTCCGAAGGCGATCATAGCATCGTAGTTCTTTAGCTCCGTGAGCTCCGTGACGGCTGCGAGGCGCACATTCTTCTTGTCGGCCGCCACTGCCATACGAGAGGCGATGAAGTCTGGCATATTGACCAGTGCGACCCGTACAGGCTTAGGCCACAAGAGATAAGAGCAGAGGAAGATGATGCCCAGCAGTAGTGCAGCACCGATGTAGTAGAGATGCTTCTTAGAGAAAGTCATACGGAGAGAGTCTTAGTAGGGGAGGAGAGTGTTTAGTAGTTCAGTGAGAGCGATACGAAGTAGCTCCGTCCAGGCGATAAGGAAGCCCCCTGCTCAACGATTGGGGTCATATAGTTGAAAAGGTTGTCGCAGCCCAGCGTCAGGCTAAGGTCTAGGAGGGTCTGCCAGCGCTGCGTGACGCTTGCCCTAAAGAGCGCGTAGCCAGGATAAGACTCGTAGCTGTAGTCATCGCTGGCATTGTCGTAAACGGCGGAGGTCACGCCACTGAGGTAACGCCCTGAGACCTGCCCCGAGAGAGTGTACGAGCCCCAGCGGTGTCCATACTGTACGGAACCATTGATGTGGTGAGGTCTCGTGTTGCGGATATGGAAGGACTGCGTCTTGCCCTGCACCTTCATCTGCTCTAGGACGAAGGCGTAGTTGACATTAATATCAAAGTTTGCGAAGGGAGTAACTCGTAGCATCGCCGTACCGCTCCATAGGTCTAGGGGCTTCTCCCCGTTGCGATACTGAAGTATACTGCCCTCCTGCTCAGGACGTAGATAGATGCGGTTGTTGATACGATTGTAGGAGGCCGAGAGGGAGAGATTCATAAAGGAGTTGTTGTACTCAGGCGCGATCATCACGAGGTGGCTGATCTCTGGCTTGAGGTCGCTAGAACCTTTGATACGAAACATTCCTCGGTGATCCCAATCCATAAAGAGCTCCTTGAGCGAAGGTGATCTAAAGCCCTCAGAGTAGCTAACTCGCAGAGCATAGTTGCGATTGCGCCACATGATCGATAGGCGAGGCGTCAGGTGCGTCCCATAGGTCGAGTGCATATCTTGACGAAGACCTACGGTCGTGCTCCAGTTATTGTCCATACGCCAGAGCATCTGTCCGTAGAGCGTCTTCGTCGAGGCTCGGTGTACGTCATTGAGATTGGTCACCTGTACGCTGCGCAGGTTCTCGTGGAGTATCTCCACACCCGCATTGAAGGTAGGCTTGTAGGGGTCTTCCGTAGGGTCGTAGTTGTACTGCATGCGCGCCGTCTGCGTCAGGTAGTTAAACTGTGGCTCCCAGGGTCCCTCCTCCTCTGTGGCGAGGAAGAAGTACTTGTCTCGCTTGTACCCCTCGATATGGTAGCTGGTCTCTATAGAGTGTCCATCGGTCGGTTTGTAGAGTACTTGTAGATTACCGGTAGGGCTTTGGTAGCGGTTCTTCTCCTTATCGTCAAAGTCCTGCATGCGTGAGTGAAAGCGTCCTGTAGCGGTGATCGAGAGACGCTTGTCTGGGGAGAGGTAGCGGAGCTTCTCTCCTATGTGAAAGGTGTAGAAGCCTGGCATCGTGCGAGGTCTATCGGCACTCACACCTGGTAGCTCGTAGTCATGCTGCTTGGCATAGCCTCCCATCGTCGTGCTGGTCACACGACCCAGTCTCATCACCAGACGACCGTTGTAGCGCTGTATGCTCTCTGTGTCGTAGTGGCTAGAGATGTTGGCTCCGAGCTTCTTGTGGCTCCGCTTTGTGATGATATTGATTACGCCGCCTATAGCATTGCTCCCATAGAGAGCCGAGCTAGAGCCTTGTAGCATCTCGATGCGCTCAATCGAAGAGGGGTCTATACGCTCTAGGTCTACGCTACTGGCCGAACCCTCGTTGGTCATACGCTCACCATCTACTAGGAAGAGGTAGTAGTCTGCCGAGAGCCCCCGTATGCTCATACGATTTTGTGTGCCGTGGGTACTCGTCTGCACGCCAGGGATTACCATCTGTAGCAGATCCTCCACAGATCGTGCCTGCACTGCTTCGATCTCTTTGGGCGAGACAACGCGGATCGGTATGGAGATGTTTTTCATCGGACAGCGTGTGCGGGTACCCGTGACGACTACCTCGCTAAGGCACTTGACCTTTGTACTGTCCACGAGTGTCGAGTCCTGAGGGAGCAGTGGGGTAGCGGAGAGAGTCCGTGCGAGGATGAGTAGAGAGAGGAGGGTGTATAGAGACCTTTTCATATAGTAAAGCTTAGGGCGTAAAAGGGAGAATAGGCTCAGTGCGCTTAAGAGACGCTTAGAGTTAAGCAAGCTCGGAGCCACAGAGAGCGGTCTATCTAGTAGCTCCGAGCGGGTAAGGAGTGATTACTTCTTGTCTGCCTGCATAGCATACTCGAGAGTGATGTGTCCCGTCTTCTTCGTAGCACTCTGATAGTCTAGGACACGAATGCGGACGATCTGCCCAGCAGCTGAGCGGACGAGAAAGACAGAGGGATCTATCGTAACCGTGGGAGGCATACCGGCCATGCTGATGATACCCTTGTTTAGGTAGCCAGGTTTCCCATCGCCCTTAGGCTCTGAGGTGAGGAGGAAGTTGGCCGACTGCTTCTCGTACTTCATATCGTGCTTCCCCTCCTTGTTGGCACCAAACTTCATCAGGAGCATACCCTCACGGTCCAGCGTCCACTCGCTATCCTTAGGAGCAGGGATGTCTGCCTTTAGATCCTTTTGTGTGGTGCGAGCAGCAGCTCCCTTGCCCTTGCCCGAGGTACCGCCGTTGGTCTTGAAGTCGTAGCGGTGCAGACCTAGATCCCACGATAGATCGGTCTCAGGAGCGGATACGCTGACCACCTTGCCCTTGGTAAAGCTGATGTAGACCCACTTCGTGTAGTCGGAAGCGTCTACGGTGATCTGCTTGGTCACCCACTCCTTCTGTGTAGGGTTGGGCGCAGGCTTCGGTTCGTCTTTGTCGCTTTTGCACGAAGCGCATAGTAGCAGCGTCATAAGCGCAACTAGAGAGAGTAGGATTGTCTTCTTCATATACTTTGTTTGCTTAGGAAATTGGTTGTTTGATTGCACTGCAAAGGTATGAAGGAGAGCCTACGCAAGTCAATACCTAAACATCGGTAATTAAGCTTGTGCCGTCCCAATACTTAACTATAAGCGTCCCATAGTACGGAGCAGGCGACCGTGCTATCGCTAGCTGCTTCGTGTGGGGAGACGAGTGCTTTTGTTAACTTTCCAAAACTCTTCCAGCGTTGGAAAACTTTTTTTCCAAGGGAGGAAAGTTTGATTGAGTCGTGGGGTTAGAGAAAGAAGGTCGAGGAGCAACGAATGCTTCTCGACCTTCTCTTGTCTTGTGGCGTATGCTACGAGGGCATCCGCCGAACTATGTGATCGCCTCTCGCTCTTAGTAGGCTAGACCCTCACGGGCTAGCTTCTCTTCCTGCTTGTAAAAGCGGAAGGTCTTCACCTGTAGCTCTACAGATGCATCGTCATCGCAGACGATGATGCTGGCTGGGTGTAGCTGCAGTGCAGAGATGGGACACATCTGCGTGATATGCCCTTCGACTGCCTTGCAGAGCGCATGGGCTTTGTTAGATCCACTGATCAGAATCATCACCTCACGAGCGTCTGTCACGGTGCCGACACCTACGGTGAGGGCGCGTGTGGGTACCTTCGAGAGGTCATTGTCAAAGAAGCGGCTGTTGTCACGGATCGTCTCGGGCATCAGACGCACCTCACGGGTACGAGAGGCTAGCGAGGAGCCTGGCTCGTTGAAGGCGATATGCCCATCGGAGCCGATACCTCCGATAAAGAGGTCGATACCTCCGAGAGACTGAATCATCTCTTCGTAAGCCTGGCACTCAGCGGTAGTGTCTTCAGCCAAGCCATTGAGGAGGTGGGTATTCTTCGGGTCAATGTCGATATGGTCGAAGAAGTTGCTCTTCATAAAGTAGTGATAGCTCTCGGGATGTGAGGGCTCTAGACCTACATACTCGTCCATATTGACTGTAATTACGTTCTTGAAGCTAACGCGTCCAGCCTGACAGGCTTTGGCTAGCTCTTGATACATACCAATAGGGGTAGAGCCTGTGGGCAGACCGATCACAAAGGGACGGTCAGCTGTGGGGCCAAACTCATTGATGCGTTTGATCACATGCTCTGCTGCCCATGCGGACATGGCAGCATAATCTTGCTCGATAACAAGTCTCATAGATTATTTGTTGGTTGTTGGTATTTGGTATTAGCGGTAAAGCTCTAGTAGCCTCTTGCCAATAGCAGCGCCTAGTTCACGCCCCTGAGCTAGCTGCTCTGGTGTGGCAGCTCCCTTGATCTCTACGGGATCAGTCACCTGCTCGAAGGCTAGCTTCTCGAGGATCTCGGGCATAAGCTTAACAGCTTTACCAGCCCAAGTGCATCCGCCGAAGTAGCCGATGAGGTGATGCTTGACCTCGCGGAGGGCTACCTTGTTGAGGATCTCACGCATCGGGGGAAAGAGTTCGTTGCTATAAGTTGGTGCGCCAACGATGAGGGCGCGATACTTGAAGATGTCACGGAGCATGTGGGAGGGATCGGCCGTGCTGACGTTGTGCACGACAATCTCCTTGATGCCACTCTGTGCTAGTCCCTGAGCGACCGCCTCGGCCATCTGCTCAGTGTGACCATACATACTGCCGTAGAGGATGACCGCGCCACAGCTCGTATCGTACTTGCTGAGCTGGTCGTAGATGGCGAGTGCCTGGGGGAAGCCGTGCTCCGTCCATACGGGTCCATGAGTCGGACAGATGTACTGTGGCGACAGACCTAGAGAGCTGTACTTCTCAAGAGCTTTCTGTACGAATGTGCCAAACTTACCTACGATGCAGGCGTAGTAGCGGTACATCTCCTCATAGTAAAGGTCGAGATTCATATCTCGGTCTATGATAGCTCCATTGAGTGCGCCAAAGGTGCCGAAGGCATCGGCCGTAAAGAGGACGTTGTTCGAGCTTTCGTAGGTAAACATGACCTCGGGCCAGTGTACCATCGGTGCCATAACGAACTGGAAGGAGAAGCCCCCTACCTCTAGAGGCTCTTTCTCTGAAACGACTACGCGCTGCTCCTGGGGGATCGGTGCGAAGTAAGAGTCGAGCATGCCGAAGGTCTTGGCATTGCCCACCACCTTCATCTCAGGATAGAGGGTGCGTAGGAGACCGATAGAGCCACTGTGATCAGGCTCCATATGGTTTACGATCAGGTAGTCGATAGGACGATCACCGATGATCGCTTTGATCTCGCCAAGATGCTTCTCAGCGGTGGCTATCTCGACACCATCGATGAGTACGACCTGCTCACCCACGAGCAGATAAGAGTTGTAGCTGACGCCATGGGGTAGTGACCAGGAGCCCTCGAAGAGGTGCTTCGTGCGGTCATTGACTCCGATATAATATATTGAATCGGTAATCTGATTACGATATTCCATAGTATAATGGTTGCTTTGTATATAGTGAATAGATTTACTTCTTGTCTTGGTGAGCGGCTTGCTCCTTGCGCCGTGCCTCCTCAGCGAGTAGACGATCCACCTCTGCCTGAGGCACTGGGTGGCGTAGGGCGTAGATGATCATGCCAACTCCGATGATGATAAAGGGGATGCTGAGCAGTTGCCCTTGGTTAAGTCCGATGGAGTCGACTAGCTTGTGCTCCCACGGCTCCTGAACGAACTTGACCTGCTCGATGAGGATACGAGCTACGAAGGTGAGCGTCAGGAGCGTCCCGACGATGAGTCCCTGATACTTGTAGCCTGCATTGCGACGCCAGTAGAGCCACATACAGATGGCGAAGACGAGTAGATAGGCGAGCGCCTCATAGATGGCTGTGGGGTGGCAAGGCATACCACCTGCCATGGTCTGCCACTCCATAGAGCGTACGAAGCGAAAGCCCCAGGGGACATCGGTAGGGTAGCCAAAGATCTCGCTATTCATTAGGTTGCCGATACGTATCATAGCTGCCACGAGTCCTACTGGTACGCAGAGTCGGTCCATACCCCAAAGGATAGGTTTGTGTGACACTTTGCGTGCGTAGATCCACATGACGATGATGAGACCGATCACACCACCGTGGCTTGCTAGTCCTCCCTCCCACGTTTTCAAGATTTCAACGGGATTGGCGAGGTAGTAGAGAGGATCGTAGAAGAGACAATGCCCCAGTCTAGCACCTACGATCGTACCGATAGCTACGTACCAAAAGAGCTTGTCAAACCATGGCTCGGGCAAGCCTTCTTTCTGCCAAATGCGATGCACGATCCACGGACCGAAGACGAAGAGCCCTACGGCAAAGAGTACAGCATACCAGCGTAACTCAAAGGAGCCGATGGTAAAGATGGCGGGGCTGACGTCCCAAGTGATAGCTAGTAAGGGTAATGTGCTAGGCATGTTGTTAGAGATTAGACCTTAGAGGTTAGAAGTTAGATATTAGACTAGCTGGGCGATCCAATCGGAGCGATCGCCGGCGAGTAGGTCTATGACTGGCACCTCGGGGAGCGTGTAGGCTCCTGGGGTGAGGCGCTGCGTGGCACGGGCGGAGGCGACCATCATCTGGGCAGTCAGAGCGGGGTTGTTGATCTGCATCTCGAAGGTGAGACGCTGGTTGTGCGTTACGCCCGAGACCCCTTTGCGCATCATATGTACGCCATGACCTACGTCCTCCAGGGCTGCGACAGAAGGAACGAAGGTGACGATCGTCTCGTCATGAGCGAAGTAATCATCGGCTAGGATCGCTTGGCGTACCTGCTCTTCATTGGCTCCTGCCTCTAGCTCCACATAGACCTGTCTGCGGTGCTGTCCGTAGCCTACGGGTAGGGTCATAGATAGTGCGTCTCGGACACCTGCTATGGCACGTGCTGCCACGGAGTGTCCCATACTCATACCTGGCCCGAAGTCTGTGTAAGTGATTCCCTCGGGCGCCATCGCCTGCATCAAGGTGCGGACGATCGAGTCGCTCCCAGGGTCCCAGCCAGCGCTGATGATGGAGACCGCTTGGTGCTGCTGAGCTACCGCCATCAAGTCGTGGCGTAGCGTAGATATCTGACTATGTATGTCGAAGCTGTCTACCGTGCAGAGACCCTGTGCGAGATAACGCTTGGCATAGTCAGGTACGGAGCGTGTCGGTACGGCTAAGATGGCGACATCTGCCTCGGGGAGGGCGTCTCCCTCTCCATAAACGGCAATGCCGTGAGCGATCAACGCTTGGCTTTGTGGATCATCGCCCTTGGAGCGACGAACTACGCCGACCAGCTCCATGTCAGGAGCGGTGCGTATGGTGGTCACCACCTGCTTGCCTACGTGTCCGTAGCCTACGACGAGTACTTTTATCTTTTGGTTCATCTGTGATATGCTATAGAATTGGTTATTGCTCACAAGCGGTAACGGCTCGCGCCATCCAAGCTACCCGACTCAAAGCCAGAGCGAAAGGCTTGCATGCGCTGTGCTGAAGTACCGTGCGTGAATGAGTCTGGGACGGCATAGCCCTGCGCCTCTTTTTGCAAAGTGTCATCCCCGATAGCGTTGGCTGCTGTGAGCGCATCCTCGAGGTCTCCCGGCTCGATGAGTATGATGCCGAGTCGCTGTGCGTGGTATGCCCATACGCCCGCGAGATAGTCGGCTTGTAGCTCCAGCTGTACACTAGCGCGGTTGTACGCTTCCTGTGAGACACGCCCTTGCTGCTGATGCAACTTGTCAGAGATGCCGAGGAGGTTCTGCACGTGATGCCCCACCTCGTGAGCCGTGACGTAAGCCATGGCTAGGTCACCTGGCGCTTTGAAGCGAGAGGCGAGTAGATTGAAGAAGTCTAAGTCAATGTAAACCATCTGGTCGGCAGGACAATAGAAAGGTCCCACCTCGCTGGTGGCTCCTCCGCAACGGCTCTGCACCTGATCGGTGAAGGTCACCAGTGTCGGTGCCGTGTAGGAGCGTCGTAGCTCGGAGGTGAAGAGGTCTGTCCATACATCGTTGCAACTATTGAAGACGCGTAGCGTGAAGACCTTAAACTCTTCGTTTTCGTTGACTCGCGAGGGGTCTACCTGCTCTGTCTGTGAGCCTGGCAACGCATTGTTTGCCACCTGCATTAGCCCCGTGAGGTCTACGCCGAAGAAGAGGCTGGCCAGGACGATGACGATACCGCCGATGCCGCCTCCGAGGGCTAGACCTCTGCCTGAGATGCGTCCACGTCTGTCTTTATAGTTTGCCGAACTGTCGTTGGGTCTAAGCCATTTCATAGTATGTCGTCGTTAGAAAGGTGATACATAAGATGCGTGAAGTGCTTGCGAAAGATCCCCTCCAGCTGATGCTTGACTAGGGGAAAGTAAACCTCGCCCCGACCGATCTCTAGCTCCATCGAGGTGACTCCCTTGTCGATAAAGCCACATGGGTTGATGAGCTGGAAGTAGCTTAGGTCGGTATTGACGTTGAGCGCGAAGCCGTGCATCGTCACATAGCGAGAGGTGTGTACACCTATAGCGCATATCTTGCGAGCTTGCGGCGTATGCGCATCGATCCATACGCCCGTAGCGCCCTCGAGACGCTCCGAACGAATGCCGTAGAGGTAGAGGAGGTCGATGATGCACTGCTCCATCGTGTGGATGTACTCCTTGATCCCCACGTTGTAATGCTCTAGGTCAAAGATCGGGTAGCCCGTGATCTGCCCAGGACCATGGTAAGTGATGTCACCGCCACGCTCTATCTGGACGAGCTGAATGCCTCTAGAGTTGAGCAGATCCTCCGAGACGAGTAGGTTCGTCTGCTTACCATGCTTGCCGATCGTCAGCACTGGCTCATGCTCGCAAAAGAGTAATAGGTCCTCAGGTATCGTCTGATGCGCTACCTTAGCATCGATACGCTCGTGCCAAAGCTGTAGCTGCATCTCCAGCGCCTCTCGGTAATCGATCCTGCCACAATCCCTATAGGTAAAAGGTTCGGCACTGCTCCTCGTCAACTTACCTAGTGTACTCTGTGGCGAATAATCAGGCTCTTCTGTGTAGCCAGCCCCTGCGGTATAGCGTAGGGTCAATCCGTCGTAGCCGACGAAGACCCCTGCGGGCAATCGCTCTTGTAGCTCCGCAGTAGGCGGTGCATGGTGCGAAAGGTGAATGATGTAGCTGCGCTGTGGCTGAACCTGGGCGGTTAGTGCGAGAGCCTCCTCGATCGTTTGGTGTGTCGGGTGAGGCTTGGTGTAGCGCAGTCCATTGACAAAGAGTAGCTCCACACCTTGCAGCTTCTTCAGCTCCTCTGGGGCGATGCTCTTTAGGTCGGTTAGGAAGCCAAAGCTTCCGATGCGATAGCCTAGTATTGGCTGCTTGCCGTGCATCACCCGTATCGGCTCTATCGTCAGGTCGTATAGTGTAAACGGCTCTAACGACGAGATGGGGTGCAGCGTCAAGTGTGGCGTGCCAGGATAGCGATGTGGTCCGAAGTAGTAGTGTAGTCGGGACTTGATCGACTCTAGTACGTTAGGCTCTGCGTAGATCGGTAGCTCGGTGCGCCACGAGATAGTGCGCAAGTCGTCCAGTCCTCCGATATGGTCGTAGTGCTGGTGCGTTAGGATGATAGCATCTAGATGATCGATGCCCGCTAGGAGTGCTTGCTGCCTGAAGTCTGCGCTACAGTCGATCAGTATTCGCTTGCCCGCAGGTGAGATCACTAGAACCGATGTACGGGAGCGCTGGTCGCGAGGGTCTAGACTGAGACAAGTGCGACAGTAGCAACCCACCTCAGGTACGCCTGTGCTGGTACCTGAGCCGAGTAGCTTGACGATCTGTGGTGAGGGGAGGTTGTGACGAGAGGGCATAGGACTCAGTCTATATAGCGCACCTCGGGACGTAGTGAGATGCCGAACTTACGACTCACCTCCTGCTGCACATGCTCTGCCAGTGCGACCACCTCTTGGCCTGTCGCTCCGCCATAGTTGACTAGGACGAGCGGCTGCTTCTCGTAGACCCCCACGGCACCTGTGCGGTAACCCTTGAGCCCCGTCTGGTCTATGAGCCACGCTGCTGAGAGCTTCACCTCCCCCTCGTTGTGGGTAGGGTAGTGAGGCACGGGTGTGTCGTATTGCTTCGCCAGCTCCTCGTATTGAGCTAGAGGCACGATAGGGTTCATGAAGAAGCTCCCGCCATTTGGTATCTCCTCAGGGTCGGGCAGCTTAGCACGGCGAATGCGTATCACCTCTTGGCGAATCTCCTCAGGTGTCGGCATCGTGTCGCGAACCTCGAAAGCTTTTGCCAGGGAGGCGTAGCTCAGATTGCAGGTCGGCTCGGTGCTTAGTATGAAGTGCACGTGCGTGACGATGTAGGAGTGGTACTGCGGATCTTTGAAGATGCTGTACCTATATTTATAGTCACACAGGGCGCTCGGTATGCGGAGCTTCATCCCTGTCGCTAGGTCGACCACATCGACCGCCACGATGTACTGAGAGACCTCGCTCCCGTAGGCCCCTATATTCTGTATGGCAGCAGCACCCACGGTGCCTGGGATGAGAGACAAGTTCTCCACGCCATAGAGCCCACGGCTGAGCATCAGCTCCACAAAGTGATCCCACACGATGCCACTACCAGCCCGCACATGCTGCTGCCCTAGGTGGGTCAGCGCACTCTCGGTCTCATCGTAGTAGTGGAGGTCGTCTATCTGCGAGTAGAGGATGACGCCACGATAGGTCTCGTGTGTAAAGAGCAGGTTGCTCCCAGCGCCTATCGGCAAATAAGGCTGTGAGACAAAGTACTCATCACGTGCCAGTGTCTGAAGATCCTCAGCACTGCTGTAGTTGATCCACCAGTCAGCGGTGGTGTCGATCGCAAAAGTGTGGTACTCCCTAAGCGGATGATGCTGTTTGATCTCCATAGTTTATAGTGTCCGAAGAAGGAGCCTTAGAGTCTATCAATGCAAACTCTAAGACTCCTTTATCATGGGTTCGAGGTAAAGAAGCGATTAGCGGATCTTCTCTAGAATCCAAGCGTCCTGGAAGTCAGGAGCAAAGCGATCCTTGATCTCTTCACGAGATCTCTCAGCATCGCTACGAGAGTCAAAGCTGGTGATGATGACACGGAGCATACCAGCCTCGTTTTGACCTAGTACAGGGTTATAACCCTGAGCCTGTAGACGCTCCTTGAGGGAGTAAGCGTTGGTATGATTTTGGAAAGAGCCGACGACCACGTTGTAGGTCTTGAGCATGGTTGCGTCCTCACCCTTGACGGCCTCTAGACGCTCGCGACGTAGCTGGATGTCAGCGACAGGCTCACGAGAGACGACGACACTAGTGGGAGGAGTCTGTGCAGGAGCCTGTTGCTCAGTAGCGACTTCGCGCTGCTTTGCTTTTTCGTACACCTGACGATAAGCACTCTGCTTGGGGGCACAAGCACCCACTGATAGGAGTAGTAGAGCGGAGGATAGGATGATTAATGCCTTTTTCATATCTGTATGTTGTTTGAACTTGTTGATTCGTTGTATTCTACACGACAAAGATAGTAGTTTTTGCGGAAATACCACTATCTTTGTGGGTACTTACTAGAGCAGATGCATTGCAAATCAATGATTGCTGGCATATATCGATGCTTTTCGACTTAGGAGAGACCGATTTCTACGGAGGAATTTTCAAATCGCCACGTGGAAAAGAAAAATTCTCCACGTAGGCAAGAAAAAATTCTTCGGAGGAATCAAATGAAACTTCGGAGGAATGAAACGATAAGTCCGAGGAATTTTTTATTTCCCACGTGGAGATAAAAAAATAGCTACCGAGGAATTTCGAATTTCCTCTGTAGCGGTTTGGCGAGAGATCTTTGATTACGATGCAATTAGCTCTGGAGTAGACGTTTACTTAGGACGAAAAGATTATGATTGCATACTTACGTGGCACGATAGATACGCTCTCACCGACCAACGCCTATGTGGACTGTGGCGGGGTGGGCTACGATGTCAATATATCGCTCTCTACTTATGATACGCTGCATGGACTGGAGCGTGATGCGCCTGTACGTCTCTGGATCACGGAGGTGATGCGCCAGGGCGAGGTGTGCGATCTGTACGGCTTCTACACGAGGGAGGAGCAGGCGCTCTTTGCGAAGCTGATCACCGTGTCAGGTGTGGGGCCCGCTACGGCTCGGGTGATCCTCTCTAGTCTGGCACCACTGGAGCTGGCGGAGGTGATCGAGAGTGGCGATGATAAGCGGCTCAAGATGGTCAAGGGCATCGGACTCAAGACGGCACAGCGCATCATCGTGGACCTCAAGGGCAAGCTACCCGAGACGTTGACAGATCGTGACGATGTGACGGCCGGTATCGGTTCGCGGGCAGCTCGTGAGGTGGCTGAGGAGGCGATCTCGGCACTTAAGATGCTGGGCTTTGCGGAGACCAATGTGCGTAAGGTGGTGAAGCAGATTATGACTGTCAAGCCCGACACGCCTGTCGAGCAGGTGATCAAGCAAGCGTTGGCACAGCTCTGAGATTAGAAGTTAGAGATTGGAGGTTAGACGTTAGGAGGCTTGGGTACAACAAAACGGACTCTCGAGCGTTACATAACTGACTCTATATAATATATAGATAGACACTAGATGATCCCTAGGCGCAGGATACTATGTGCATGGCTTGCGTTGCTCTGCGCATTGGTGGGTGTGGTGAGGTTGTTCGCTATGCCTCCTCTCTCTGTATCTGCTACGGCGCTTCCTGCGGGACCAGATAGTCTGCGCTACCCAGTGCAGCCGACAGCGCCTGAGTCGTATGAGTGGCTCGAGCAGGAGTCAGCACTTGATCTGCGCACGCCGAGCGTGGTGACGCACGAGTTCGTCTTCAATCCCGCTACGGGGCTTTATCTGCTGGTCACCAAGGTGGGAGGCAAGCAGGTAGGCACACCGATCCCCTACACACTGGAGCAGTATGTCGCTTATGTGGAGCGCAATGGTGTGCAGAACTACTTTCTAGAGCGTGCAGCGCAAGATGAGAAGGAGCAGCAGGGGAAGGGGTTCAACCCGTTTGACTTTGGCTTCGAGCTGGGGCCTGCGGAGAAGATCTTTGGTCCTGGTGGCGTGCGGGTGCGGACGCAAGGCTCTGCGGAGGTATCGATGGGTGTCAAGAGCAATGCCACGGACAATCCCTCCATACCGATTCGCTCACGAAGACACACTTTCTTTGACTTCGATCAGAAGATTCAGGCCAATGTGCAGGCATCGGTGGGTACGAAGCTTAACTTCAATCTGAACTACAATACGCAGGCTACCTTTGACTTCGACAGTAAGAAGCTCAAGCTGGCCTACGAGGGCGAGGAAGATGACATTATCAAGGTGCTGGAGGCGGGCAATGTGTCGCTACAGTCCAAGAACTCGCTGATACAGGGCGGTGCGTCGCTCTTCGGTATCCATAGCAAACTTCAGTTTGGCAAGCTCGATGTGGACTTCGTCGTGAGCCAGCAGGAGGCGGAGACGAAACGCGTCTCGACAGATCGTGGGGCGCAGACGACACCTTTTGAGTTTTCGGCCAATCAGTATGATGAGAATAGACACTTTTACCTAGGACACTACTTCCGAGACCACTACAACAAGGCGATGTCTACGCTGCCCTTTATCTCATCGGGCGTTAAGATCAACCGTATCGAGGTGTGGGTGACCAACAAGCGAGGCAACTTTGACGAGGCGCGCAACATTGTCGCCTTTACCGATATGGGTGAGGCGGAGCGTGTGACGGCTCGTGGTGTCACGACGAATGGTTCGACACAGGGACTGCCTGCCAATCAGGCGAACTCGCTCTACAGCTGGCTGCTCGGACAGCCCGCTCTGCGCCAAGTGGATCAAGTGAGCCAGATGCTAGAGGGGCAGCTGCGTGGCGGTGTGGACTATGCGAAGATAGAGAGTGCACGCCGTCTGAATGCCAATGAGTACCGCATCAATGACCAGCTCGGTACGCTCTCACTGCAGGTGCGTCTCCAGCCCGATGAGGTGGTGGGCGTCGCCTTTGAGTACACCTATCAGGGCAAGGTCTATCAGGTGGGAGAGTTTAGTTCGGATCGCTCGGATCGTACGGCTGACAACCTTTTTGTCAAGCTGCTCAAGGGTTCATCGATGACCCCGACGGCTCCTTACTGGCAGTTTATGATGCGCAATGTCTACAGTCTTGGGAGCAGCGTCTACAATCTCAAGGCGGAGCACTTCAAGCTCGATGTCTTCTACCGCAATGATAGCACTGGCACCGCTATACCTTATATTAATGAGGGCAAGGTGGCTGGGCAACTCCTCACACGGGTCTTGGGTATGGATCGTCTAGACTCACGTAACGAGCCGCACCCTGATGGTGTCTTTGACTTTGTCCCTGGCTATACGGTCGATGCGGAGCGTGGACTCGTTATCTTTACCTCTACGGAGCCTTTCGGTAGTTACTTGGCTGAGCAGATAGGCGACCCTGCCATTGCCGAGCGATACGTCTATCGTGAGATCTACGATACGACGATGGTCGCAGCGCAGCAGGTGGCTGAGCGCGATAAGTTTATCCTGCGAGGTGAGTACCAAGCAGCAAATAGCGGGCAGATCTCACTCGGGGCGATGAATGTGACCCCAGGGTCGGTGCGTGTGACCGCTGGCGGAGCAACGCTGGTGGAGAATGTGGACTACACGGTCAACTACGCCATGGGTACCGTCACGATCCTCAACGAGGCAATCCTCAACAGTGGTACGCGTGTCGATGTATCTCTGGAGAATAGGGGCTTTCTCAACTTACAGCGCAAGACGGTGCTGGGACTGGACCTCAACTACCACTTTACGCCAGACCTAACGCTGGGCGGTACCTTTATGTACCTTAGCGAGATGCCACTGACTGCCAAGCCGGTCATGGGGCGTGAGTCGATGCAAAACAGCCTTTGGGGACTCAATCTCTCGTGGCGCACCGAGTCTCAGTGGCTGACGCGTATCCTCGACTACATCCCGCTCCTAGACTTGACCAAGCCGTCGGAGGTCGCACTCAATATGGAGTTTGCTCACCTGATCCCAGGACACTACGAGGGACGCTACACCAAGGGACACAGCTATATAGACGACTTTGAGACGTCGCAGAGCAGCATTGACCTGCTCAATCCCTACGCCTGGATGCTGAGCTCTACGCCGTGGCACGACCCAGCAGACGGAGCGGCGGATCTCTTCCCCGAGGCGCGACTGGTCAATGATCTGCGCTACGGCAATCGTCGAGCCTTGCTCAACTGGTTTTACATAGACCCGATGCTGAATCGTGCTGGCTCTTCGCTGACACCCTCTTACCTGCGCAACAACCCCGACATGCTCTCCAATCATTACTCGCGAGAGGTGCGTATGTCGGAGCTATTCCCCTATAGAGATGAGAACTTTGCCCAGCAGTCCTACCTCCAGACGCTCTGCCTAGCTTACTATCCCGATGAGCGTGGTCCGTACAATGTCAATAGCGATCAGGTCGGTAGCGATGGTAAGCTGATGAACCCCACCGAGAACTGGGGCGGTATGATGCGCAAGATAGACCAGAGCGACTTTGAGGCGGCCAATATCGAGTACATCGAGTTCTGGATGATGGACCCCTTCATCTATCCCGAGACGGCACCGACGAGTGGCAAGCTCTTCTTCAATCTGGGTGAGGTATCGGAGGAGGTGCTGAAGGATGAGAAGAAGTTCTTTGAGAATGGTATGCCGCTCAACGATGACCCCTCGGCAACCATCGAGACAGTCTGGGGACGCGTGCCTATTCGTCAGACGGCTGGTTACTCCTTTGACAATGCCGCTGGGGCGCGTAGCAAGCAAGATGTAGGCTTTAATGGGCTAAGCTCTGAGCAGGAGAAGACTTTCCCCGCTTATGCTGACTACCTCTCCGCAATCAGGGGCAAGGTGTCGGGCGAAGTACTCGAGCAGTGGCAGGGCGATCCGATGAGTCCGCTGAATGATCCGGCGGGTGATAGCTTCCGTCACTATCGTGACGAGCGGTATGACCAGCTGCAAGCTCCTATCCTAGAGCGATACAAGTACTACAACGGGGTCGAGGGCAATAGTGCTGAGGCGACCAATGAGACTGGCTCCTACAGCGTAGCGAGCCGTGTCGTACCTGATGTGGAGGACATCAACCAGGACAACACGCTCAACGAGCAGGAGAGTTACTTCGAGTATGAGCTAGCTCTCTCGCCAGCAGAGATGCAGGTGGGGCACAACTATATCGTTGACGAGCGGTCAGTCAATGTGAAGCTGGCCAACGGCAAGCAAGAGACGGTCAAGTGGTATCAGTTTAAGATCCCCGTACGAGAGCCGACCCGCAGGGTAGGGGGCATAGCCGACCTCAAGAGTATCCGCTTCATGCGCCTCTACCTGACGCAGTGGGACAAGCCTGTCGTGCTGCGCTTCGGTACCTTCAAGATGGTGCGTGGTGAGTGGCGACAGTATGACCGCCCGCTACACGCTCCCTCCGTCACGCCGATATCTAATGGTACGATGGAGGTCAATACGGTCAATATCGAGGAGAACGGTGACCGCAAGCCGATCAACTATATCCTCCCGCCAGGCGTCTCTCGTAGTGTCAGCCCCAGTCAGGCACAAGCCATTCGTCAGAACGAGCAGGCGCTCAGCCTACGCATCAAGCGACTAGCTCCAGGCGATGCACGAGCTGTCTACAAGAATACGGGACTAGACCTACGTCGCTACAAGCGCATCGAGCTATTTGTCCATGCCGAGGAGCTGCCCGAGGAGGGGACTCCTACGGGCAATGGCGAGATGACCGCTTTCCTCCGCTTAGGCTCTGACTACACAAACAACTACTACGAGTACAGCGTTCCCCTAGAGCTGACCCCCTTCGGTACTTACAGTGACAATGCTAAGGATAGAGAGATGGTTTGGCCAAAGGATAACAAGGTGGACTTCCGCTTTGACCTCCTCACGGGACTCAAAATGAAGCGCAACGCTGCGCAGGCTAATGGCGAGACCGACCTCTACACGCCATACTCGGTGCCCGATGCTGAGCGTCCACGCAATACGATCACCGTGATGGGTAACCCCTCGCTGAGCAATGTCAAGACCATCATGATCGGTGTGCGAAACAGCGCTGGCCAGATCAAGAGTGCCGAGATCTGGGTCAATGAGCTACGCCTGAGCGAGTACCAAGAGCAGGGGGGCTGGGCGACCAATGCTGACCTGCAGGTACAGCTGAGTGACCTAGGCTCGTTTAACGCTCGAGGCTCTTACCGCACGGCGGGCTTTGGCGCACTCGATCAGTCACTCGCGCAGAGACAGCTAGAGGATACCGGCTTCCTCAACCTCTCGACGCAGGTGGAGCTGGGTAAGTTCTTCCCCGAGAAGGCGAAGGTACGCATACCGCTCTACTACAGCTACCAAAACGAAGTGATCCGTCCGCAGTACAACCCACTAGACCAAGACCTGCTCCTCACGGAGGCACTCGACAATGCCGCCAACGAGTCAGTACGCGACTCTATCAAGACGATGGCATTGACACGGACACAGGCTCATGCGCTGTCGCTCTCCAACGTGGGGGTCAACATACAGAGCAAGACTCCGATGCCGTACGACCCAGCCAACTTTACATTCGGCTACTCAAGGTCTTGGGATGAGAAGAACAGCCCCGAGATTGTCTACGACCGCAATCGCACGTGGCAAGCTACGGCGCAGTATCAGTACACGCCTGTGGTGGCTCCGTGGAAGCCTTTTACCAAGCTAAAACAAGGCAAAGGCTCCTCCGAGGCGATCCGCACGGTCACCTCGACGCTGAGAGCTTACCAGATCAACTACCTCCCCTCACGACTTGCCTTCAACAGCTCCATACTGCGCAACTACAGCGAGCATCAGGTGCGCAACCTGATGCCTGGCGGCGCTGCTATGGCTGACTGGTCACTACCTGCTACCTTCGTGCAGAACTTCATCTGGCAGCGTGCCGCAAACATTGTCTGGAACCCCACGACCAATCTCAAGCTCTCCTTTAACTCTGGTACCAATGCCCGCATCGTAGAGCCACACGTACAGGTCAATCGTGAGCTAGCTCCTGACGACTACACGCTATGGCGCGACTCCGTCTGGCAGAGCATACGTAGCTGGGGACTCCCGATGCAGTACAACCAGACTGCAAACGCTACCTACACGCTTCCGCTCGCACTCATTCCCTTTATGGACTTCGTCTCGGCCACAGCCACCTATATGGCCTCGTACAATTGGGACCGAGGAGCTTTGACACAGCAGGGTGCCTCTATGGGCAATGTGGTGCGCAATCAGATGAAGCTCGATGGACGGGTCAACATCCTCTTCCAGACACTCTACCGTAAGTTCGACTGGTACAAAGATTACGAGAAGCGACAGAACAAGAGCAACAATCGTGACAACCGCTCCGCCTCTCGCCGAGATGCTCGTGCCAGTCGCTCAGATCAGGAGCCTGCGGACAAAGCTCCTGAAGCCTCACAGCGCAAGAAGCCTGCGCCACTGCGCTTTACTAAAGAGGTGGTCCTACGTCCTGACACGACGATTACCATCAACCACCAGCTCGGCAGTGCTAAGCCCGAGGTGACCGCCAAGGATTCGCTCGGACACAACTACCCCGTCAAGTATGCCGTGGTCAATCCCAACAGCATCACCGTCACCGGCACCGACTCCGTCACGATACGGGTCAATGTCTACGCTGCCGACAAAGCTCGTGAGATGCGTATGGAGCGCGTCTATCCATACATTGATGCGGGTATCTCCTTGCTCACCTTCCTGCGTGACATCTCCCTCACCTACACCCGCACTTCGTCGCTGCACTTGCCTGGCTTCCTTCCCGACATCAAGGCTGCGGGCGGCCAGGGTTACCCGATGCAGGGCGTTATGGCTCCAGGTCTTGCCTTTGCTTTTGGCTTTACTGACAATGACTTCGTCCGTGAGGCGGCGCAGCGTGGTTGGCTTCTCAAGCAGGCGGAAAACATCAACCCCGCTATGTACTCCCTCGCGGAAGACGCTACGGCACGTCTCAACCTCGAGCCCCTCAAAGACCTCAAAGTGACGCTCACCTGGGACTACCATACCAATAAAGCGGTGCAGACGCAGTATATGTTTGAGGGAGCTCCCGAGACTTACAGCGGTACCTTTACCGCCGGAACCATCGGACTCAAGGGCTTCTTCGCCAGTGCTAATGCTGGCGATGGCTACAAGACGAGTACCTTTGACAACCTCCTCAGCTACCAGCAGGAGATGGTGCAGCGACTGACCAACCAATATAGTGCTATCGCCGGAGCTGATGCGCCCGAGGTGCGCCCCAACAGTCCCGACGTACTGATCCCTGCCTTCATCGCTGCTTATACGGCTCGTGGTCTAGACGGAGCGACGCCTTTCCACTCGATCTGGCGCACCCTCCCCAACTGGAGCATTACCTACACGGGGCTGACTAAGATTCCCGTCTTGGCAGATCTCTTCCGCAACTTCTCCCTCTCCCACACCTATCGCAATAGTTATAGTGTGGCGAACTACAACTCCTTTATCTCGTGGCAACCGATCGCGCAGGAGCAACGCATGGGCTACATAGAGATGCCCGCTGATGATGCTACTGGTGGTGCCAATGGTATGCGTCGTGTCGCCTCTTCTCCCTACGATATCACGCAGGTCTCCATCCGTGAGTCCTTTGCACCGCTCATTGGGGTCGAGATAACTTTGCAAAATGGACTTGGCTTCAACACGCGCTGGAACAAGTCGAGAGATCTGATGCTCAACCTCACCTCCTTCCAGGTTATCGAAAACAGCCGCAACGAGATCTCCGTCGGGATCAACTACAAGGTCGATGACTTCAGCAAGCTCATCGGCATCAAGCGCCGAGCACCTCAGCGCACGGGAGCACAGGCGCAGGGAGGTAATAAGGAGAACCCACTCTTTGCTTCGGGCGGTGCTATGACGCTGCGCTGCGAGTACTCGTACAATCACTCCTCGATGCTCATTCGCAAGATACAGGAGTCCTTCACGCAGGCGACCAATGGCAACGTGGCGCACGTCATCAAGCTCAGTGCCGACTACGCTCTCAGCCGTATGCTCACCATACGAGGCTACTTCGACTGGAATATGAATCACCCGCTCGTGAGCACCGCCTCCTTCCCCGTAAACAATACCTCCTTCGGCGTCGCCCTCCGCATCAGCCTCACCCAGCAGTAACGCCCAGCTCGATACGCTCTCTGTGCCAGGTCGATACGCTCTCTGTATCAGGTCGATACGCTCTCTGTGTCAGCTCGATACTTGTAGCCCTTTGTAGGGACGCACGGTCTGTGCGTCCGTCCTCGTTAAAGTCTTGACGCTGTAACCTTTGACACAACGGACGCCATCCGACTAGACACTAGCGAGTGTTCCTACAGCTGCTTACACGTAGTAATTTCCGATTCTCCACGTGGAAAACAAAAAATCTCCACGTAGGCGAGAAATAAAACTTCGGAGGAATCAAATGAAACTTC